>SMTZ1_10006024_pt1 | contig 25597 bp, 33 predicted proteins | sample DeeMarSWOR136_30_FD_25667 | JGI IMG/M metagenome (IMG submission 25667)
GACTTTTAAAGGTCATACATCAAAGACGGCAAGAACGATCAGGATGAAGAAGTAAAATGAAAGAAGAAGCTTATGTTTCTCGATCTGTGGGCAAGTACTTGAAGATATCGCCTCAGAAGTGTCAGCTGGTCACGGATTTGATCAGGGAGAGGTACGTCGGAGAAGCCCTGACCATTCTCCGTTTTTCGAAGAAGAAGAAAGCCAGTTCCATAGTCGAGAAAGTCCTCCGCTCCGCAATTGCCAACGCTCAACAGAAGTCTCCGGATGTGGACGTGGATGATCTCTACATTTCAAAAGTCTGCGTCAATCAGGGTCCCCAGATGAAGAGGTGGAGGGCCGCTCCTATGGGCAGAGCAGCTCGGATCATAAAAAGGACATGCCATGTCCACATTTTCTTAGAAGAGAAGAAAGGGAGATAAAAAGTGGGACAGAAGACACATCCTCACGGATTCCGATTGGGATTCAACAAACAGTGGAATTCTCGTTGGTTCTCCAAAGGAACGGAATACGGCCGGTTTATCCACGAAGACCTGAAGATGAAGAAGCTTGTCAAGCAAAGATATTATCACGCCGGAATTGCCGAGATCGGTGTCGAGCGGGTGGGGCCCAAGGTGAGGGTCATCATCCATACCGCACGGCCAGGCATTGTTATCGGTCGTGGCGGGAAAGAGATTGAAAACCTCAAGTCCCTACTTCAGGAGATCGTGGACAAAGAGGTGTACATCGATATCAGGGAAGTCGATAAGCCCGAGCTCAACGCACTCCTGGTGGCCGAAGGAATCGCAGTCCAGCTGGAAAAGAGGATCGCCTATCGGCGGGCGATGAGGAGAGCCGTGGACATGGCCTTAAAGATGGGAGCGAAAGGAATCAAGGTGATGTGTTCAGGCCGCTTGGGAGGAGTGGAGATAGCCCGGTCAGAATGGTATTTAAAGGGTCAGCTGCCTCTTCAGACTTTGAGAGCGGATATTGACTTCGGTTTCACAGAAGCCTTTACCACATACGGTCAGATCGGCATTAAGGTTTGGATTTACAGAGGAGACATGGAAAAGCCCAAGATGACCTCCCAGACAGCTGAGGTTGAGGAGATTTAGCCATGTTGATGCCGAAAAAAGTCAAATACAGAAAGCACCAGAGAGGGCGGATGAGAGGGACTCCTCAGAAGGGATCGACTCTCGAATATGGTGAATATGGACTTCAGGCTTTAGAGCCGACCTGGCTGACTGCCCGGCAAATAGAGGCTGGGCGAATCGCTATCACGCGTCATGTCAAGAGAAAAGGGAAGCTTTGGATAAGGGTTTTTCCCTGGAAACCAGTCACCAAGAAACCCACAGAAGTGAGGATGGGCAAAGGCAAAGGAGACCCTGAATTCTGGGTTGACGTGATCCGGCCAGGAAAGATCATCTATGAGATCGAAGGAGTATCGGAGAGCATAGCCCGAGAGGCGATGCGCCTGGCTGCCCATAAGATTCCCGTTAGGACAAGATTCGTTTCGAGAGAGGGCAGGGAATTGAGATGAAAACAAGCGAATTGAGAGACCTATCAGAAGAAGAGCTGAAAAGTAAAGAGGAAGAAATAAAAGACCAGCTATTCAAGTTGAAGTTCCAGCATGCCTTGGGACAGCTGGAGAACGCCTTGAAGCTCAAGACTCTCAAAAGGGATATTGCCCGGATAAAGACCATATTAAAAGAAAAGAGTGAAGGGAAGAAATAGAGAATGGACAAGCAACAGCCAAGGAAAACCATAAAGGTCGGTGTCGTGGTCGGCGCAAATGCGAAGAAGACGGTAGCTGTTCTCGTTGAACGTCCGGTGAGACATCCTCTCTACAAGAAGATCGTTAAAAAGAAGAAGAAATTCCTTGCCCATGATGAGTATGAAAAATGCAAGGTCGGAGACACCGTTAGGATTATAGAGACACGGCCTCTCAGCAAGAGAAAAAGATGGCGCGTTCAGGAGATCGTCGGATTATCTCCCAGTGATAGAGAAAAAGAAGTTGAGGAAAAAAAGGAATGATACAGTCATACTCCATGCTCAAGGTTGCGGATAATTCAGGCGCAAGGCGAATTCTGTGTATCACTCCTCTGGGGGGAGGCGTAGGAAAGACCGCTTCCATCGGAGATGTCATATCCGCAACGGTCAAGGAAGCTGAACCCGAGAGCAAGATTCCGAAAGGAAAAGTTGTCCGGGCGGTTATCGTCCGGACGCGGAAAGAAGTCCGGCGAAAGGACGGTTCTTACATCCGTTTTGATGATAATGCCGCCGTCATAATCGATCGTTTGGGAGAGCCGGTCGGGACTCGCGTTTTCGGGCCGGTTGGCAGAGAATTGAGAGAAAGAAAATTCATGAAGATCATCTCCTTGGCTCCGGAGGTACTCTGATGAACAGAATAGGATTGAAGAAAAATGACGTTGTTTTCGTGATCAGAGGTAAAGATAGAGGCAAGACAGGCAAGATATTAAAAGTCATTCCAGAGAAGAATAGGGCTGTTGTGGAGAAGGTGAATTTCGTCAAGGAGTTTATTCGCCCTGACCGGAGCCGGAACATTCAGGGAGGAATCATGGAGAAAGAAGCTCCCATCCATATCTCCAACCTGCTGCTCTTCTGCTCCGAATGCGGTCAAGGCGTACGCATAAAGAAACAAACCCTGCGGGACGGGAGCAAGATCAGAGTCTGCAGTAAATGCGAGACTAACCTCGAGAAGCAATGATGAGGAATAAGAGATGAGTCGTCTGCTTGAAAAATATAAAAAAGGGATTGTTCCCGAGCTTCAGAAGGATTTTTCCTTGAAGAATAGAATGGCGGTGCCCCGTCTGGAAAAGATCGTGATCAACATCGGCGTGGGCGAAGCCATCCAGAATATAAAGCTGCTGGACACAGCCAAACAGGAGTTGAGCCTCATCACTGGCCAATGGGCTGTGACCGGAAGAGCGAAAAAATCCATCTCCGCTTTTAAGCTCCGGAAAGGACACGCCATAGCTTGCTATGTGACTCTAAGGGGAAAAAGGATGTATGAGTTTTTTGACCGCTTGGTCAATATCGTTCTCCCCCGCGTCCGAGACTTCAGGGGAGTATCTCCGCGCTCATTCGATGGAAGCGGGAATTATACCCTGGGGATGAAAGATCAGCTTGTTTTTCCAGAGATCGACTACACCAAGGTGGAAAAGCCGCGGGGGATGAATATCACCATCGTCACCTCAGCGGAGACGGATAAAGAAGGGTATGCCCTTCTTAAAAAATTAGGAATGCCTTTTAGAGAGGAAGCGTAAGGGTAAGAAATGTCTAGAAAATCGTGCATGGCAAAATACTTGAGGGAGCCGAAATACGCGGTCCGCAAGAAACGGCGCTGCCGGATATGCGGACGGTCCAAAGGGTATTATCGGAAATTTGATATGTGTCGGCTGTGTTTCAGGGAATTGGCGCTGAAAGGAGAGATCCCTGGTATAGTGAAGGCGTCATGGTGATATTTTGGAAAGGATGAGAAGATGACTTTGACAGACCCTATTGCGGATTTTCTAACTAGAATCAAAAACGCGGTTGCGGTGAAAAAGAAGGAAGTCAACATTCCTTCTTCGCGTCTGAAGGTGGAGATAGCAAAGGTTTTGAAAGAGGAAGGATACATCAAAAATTACAGAGTGATCGATGATAAAAAACAAGGAATCCTGAGTATCACTCTCAAGTACACCGAGAACCGGCAGAGCGTCATCACCGGTCTCAAAAGAGCCAGCCGGCCTGGATGCCGTGTGTATTGCAGGACAGACTCCATCCCCAAAGTCCTCAATGGGCTGGGGATTGTCATCCTCTCGACCTCTCAAGGCATAGCCACGGGAAAGAAATGTGAAGAACTCGGATTAGGAGGAGAGATTCTCTGTTATGTATGGTAATTTATATGAAGAGGAAGTATAGAAATGTCCCGAGTAGGTAAACAAATCGTTGTTTTGGCTGACGGCGTAAAAGTGAATATCCTGCCGGAGAAGATCGAATTTGAGGGCCCTCAAGGGAAACTGACGTCTCCCTTGCTTCCTGGGATCACGGCTGAACTCAAAGATAACCAGCTCGTCCTGATCAGAGCGGATGATACCAAGGAAAAGCGGTCCTTTCACGGTTTGTGCCGGAGTCTGGCCTTTAATGCGGCTGTGGGTGTCTCAAAGGGGTTTTCCAAGCAGCTGGAGATCGTGGGAGTCGGCTATCGCGCCAAAGTCGATAAAGGCAAGCTTGAGCTAAACTTGGGCTACTCTAAACCTGTCCTGTATAAGATACCTGAAGACATCGAGATCGTGCTGGAAAAAGCAACTCTGATTACTGTGAAAGGGATTGACAAGCAGAGGGTGGGGCAGGTTTCAGCAAAGATCCGCAGCTTTCGAAAGCCCGATCCCTATAAACTCAAGGGGATTCGCTACGTCGATGAGCGGTTGATCAAGAAAGAACGTAAGGCGGTGGTGAGCGGTGTATAAGGATAAGCTCTCTCTCAAGAAAAGGACTAAAGAGCGGATAAGAAAAAGAATCCGCAAAAAGATCAGCGGGAATTCTGAAAGGCCCAGGGTACATGTGTTCAAGAGCAATCGCTATGTTTATACCCAGGCCATAGACGATGAGCAGGGCCGTGTCCTGGCATCCGCTTCTACTTTAGAAAAGGAATTTAAGGAAAAAAAGAAAAATTATAAGAACATGGAGGCATGTCAGCTATTAGGCGAGATGCTAGCTAAGAGACTGAAGACGAAAAAGATAGGAAAGGTCATCTTTGATAGAGGAGTCTATCCTTACCACGGCCGGATTAAAGCCATCGCTGATGCTATGAGGAAAGGCGGCCTCACGTTCTAAAGGTCGAAGCAAGGAGGAAGAGGAGTGGCTGACGAGGAATTAAAAGAAGAAGAGAAAAAAGAAGAGCCAAAGGAAGAAGAAATGAAGGAAGAAGTCCAGCAGGAAGACGTGCAGGAAGAAGCCAAGAAGACAAAAGAAGAAGTCAAAGAAGAGAAAGACGCGCCAGAGTTGATGGAGAGCGAGGAAACAAAGGAAGAGGAAAAAGAGAAGAAAGAAGAAGGGGACTTTGAAGAAAAGCCCGAGAAAAAGCTGCGTGCGGAAGAAGACGAGGACGAGGAGGAAGAGGAGGGAGAAGAAGAGGAAGAGGAGGAAGAGGAGGAAGAAGAGGAGGAACTTGAGCTCAAGGACCAGGTGATTTCCATCCGAAGGGTCACCAAGGTTGTCAAAGGAGGAAAGAATCTCAGTTTTTCAGCCCTGGCAGCGGTGGGGAACGAGAACGGTTTAGTCGGAGTCGGAAAAGGCAAGGCCAGGGAGGTTCCTATGGCCATAGCCAAAGCTGTGGAGGATGCCAAGAAGAATATGATACAGGTTCCTCTTGCAGAGACAACGATTCCTCATTTCATAAGAGGAATTCATGGAGGCGGCGTGGTCGTTCTTCGGCCAGCGTCAAAAGGAACGGGAGTTATTGCCGGCGGTGCTGTTCGGGTCATCATGGAGCTGGCTGGGGTGAAGGATATTTTGACAAAATCTATCCGGAGCAACAACCCGATCAGCGTGGCCCATGCCACCATGGATGCTCTGAAAAGGCTGAAAAATCCTGAGATTATATCTAAAACCCGAGGAAAGTCAAAGGATAGAATATGGCAGTAAAAGAGTCCAAAGCGGATAAGGCTCAGACAAGAATGAAGAGAAAGCCTGCGGCTGCCCAGTCTCAGGCCGCCAAGCCCGAGTCTGAAGAAAAATGGCTCAGAGTAAGGTTGATTCGGAGCGTGATCGGTCGGCCGCAAAAACAGCGGGAGGTTGTCAAAGGGCTTGGCTTGAGAAAGATGAATTCAGAAGTCATACGCAAGGATTGTCCCGAGATCTGGGGAATGATCAGAAAGGTCAATCACTTGGTCAAAGTGGAAATGATGGAGAAAAAATGAAACTCAGCGATCTTCATCCGACAAAGGGATCCAGGAAGAGCAGGAAAAGAGTCGGACGGGGCCCGGGCTCCGGATACGGCAAAACGGCCGGCCGCGGCACGAAAGGGCAGAAGTCCATTTCGGGATACTCCCAAAAGCGCGGGTTTGAAGGCGGCCAGATGCCTCTTCACCGCAGGCTTCCGAAGAGGGGCTTTACCAACATCTTCAGAAAGGAGTTCAGCGAGGTCAACCTGGATAAATTGGAACGGATAAAAAAACAGGAGATAAAGCTCAAGGATTTGAAGGAAGCAGGCATCATAAAGAGAGAATCGGAGAGCATCAAAATTCTAGGCAGAGGAGATATCTCCTCCGCCAAAACCATACACGCCCATAGATTTTCTCAATCCGCTTTAAAAAAGATTGAGAAAGCGGGAGGAAAAGCCATTCTTATTGGAAGTGAGTGATGCTAGAAAGTATCCGAAACATATTCAGTATTCCGGACCTAAGAAAGAGGGTGATTTTCACCTTACTCCTGCTGGCGGTCTATCGAATTGGCTGGCAGATACCCAATCCCGGAATCAGCCCGGATGCCCTGCAGGAGTTCTGGGAAGCCCAGAGAGGAACGATTCTGGGTTTTGTCGATCTTTTCTCCGGAAGGAACATGTCCAAGATGACCATTTTCGCCCTGGGAATCATGCCTTACATCAGCGCTTCCATTATTCTTCAGCTGCTTCAGGTCGTCTGGCCCTACTTGGAAAGACTGTCCAAGGAAGGAGAGCTCGGCAGGAAAAAGATCACTCAGTACACGCGGTACGGAACCATTCTTATCTGCGTGATCCAGGCCTCTGCAATCGCCTGGTGGTTGCAGACCCAAAGCAGTCCCAGCGGAGCGCCGATCGTCCCCAACCCAGGCTTAGGATTTATCTTTCTCACTGTCCTGACCCTGACGACCGGAACGGTTTTCGTCATGTGGCTGGGAGAGCAGATATCCGAGCGCGGCATCGGAAACGGCATATCACTGATCATCTTCGCCGGGATCGTGGTCAGTCTTCCCTCAGGAATCCAGAGCATTCTTTCTGGATTCAGGACAGGAACCATGACTCCCTTGAGGCTCATTTTTCTCCTTATTTTGATGCTGGCTGTTATCGTAATCATCGTCTTTGTGGAACGGGGGCAGAGGCGGATACCGGTCTCGTATGCGAAAAGAATCATCGGACGCAAGATCTACGGAGGGCAGAGCACCCACCTGCCGCTGAGGGTGAATACGGGGGGAGTCATCCCCATCATTTTTGCCGCCTCGATAATCACCATTCCCGCAACCTTGGCCAATTTTATTAAAATCAAGATCGTCCAGGATATTGCCCAGCAGTTCAACTTGGGTATGCCGCTTTATAACCTTCTTTACGTTGCCTCCATTATATTTTTCACCTATTTTTATGTATCCATAATATTTAATCCCAGCGATGTGGCGGATAACCTTCGAAAATACGGAGGATTCATCCCTGGTATCAGACCCGGAAAAAACACTTCCGATTTCATAGATGGTGTGCTGTCCAGAATCACACTTGTCGGCGCCATTTACCTGGCTGCCGTAGCCATCCTGCCTGAGTTTCTGATCACCGGGTTCAAGGTGCAGACGCTTCCTTTCATCGGTGATTTCCTGAATCAGAATTTACCGTCATGGTTCACGCAGGGACTTCAGGTGGATTTCTATTTCGGCGGCACGTCGATTCTGATCGTGGTCGGAGTGGCCATGGATACCATGCAGCAGATCGAAGCTCAACTCGTCATGCGCCATTATGACGGCTTCATGCGTCGTGGTCGCATAAGGGGAAGAAGAGGATGAGAGTCATCCTGTTCGGTCCACCGGGCTGCGGAACCCTTATAGAAAAAAAATACGGTTTTCCCAAGATTTCCACAGGGGACCTGCTGCGAAGCGAAGTGCATCAGGGGACTCGCCTGGGAAAAGAGGCCGAGCTCAAGATGAGCCGGGGTGAATTGGTGAGCGACGATATCGTGATCGAGATGATCAGAAGCAGAGTCTTCAGGCCGGAATACCAGAGGAGCTATGTTCTGGATGGCTATCCGCGGAACCTGACTCAAGCTCAAAGCCTGGAGAGGATCGACCCTGACCGTGATGAGATTGCCATCGAGATTCATCTGAGCGATCAGGCTGTGTTCGACAGGCTCGGAGCGAGAAGGGTCTGTATGAGCTGTGAAACGATATACAACTTGAGCGATAAGCCGCCCAAAAAAGATGAAGTCTGCGATGACTGCGGAGAAGGGCTTATCCTAAGAGATGATGATAAACCGGAAGTGATAAAGAGCCGCTTAAAAGTCTATCACGAACAGACAAAGGCACTGATCGATTATTATTCGAGGAAAAAAGTCTATTTCAGAGTGGATGGCCAAGGTCAGATCGAGACCGTTTTCGACCGGATTTGTTCTGTTTTGGACGGAGAACTTGCCAAATCCAGAGAAGTTGAGATCAGAAAATGATTATCTACTGCGAAGAAGAGGTGCGCGCCATAAGGAGGAGCAATCAGATCGTGGCTAAGATTCTGGAAGAATTGGGCTCGATGATCAGGTCCGGTGTCCGCACCAGGGATCTGGATGAGCACGCTGAAGCCAGAACCAGAGAGATGGGAGCTATTCCGGCTTTCAAAGGATACAGGGATTTTCCCTCATCCCTCTGCACTTCCATCAATGAGGAAATCGTCCATGGCATTCCCTCTTCTCGTGCCCTGCGCGAGGGAGATATCATCAGTCTGGATTTCGGTGTTCTCTACGAGGGCTATTATGGAGATGCGGCGGTCACTTTTCCCGTGGGAGAGATCACTCCCAGGGCAAAAAAGCTCATCCAAGCCGCGAAAGACGCTTTTCACAAAGGGCTGAACAAGGCGAAAGTCGGGAACAGGTTGTCCGATATCTCTCACGCCATTCAGAGCTATGTTGAAGCACAAGGATTTTCGGTCATTCGCTCCTTTGTCGGACATGGTATCGGCCTTTCCCTTCACGAGGAGCCCCAGATCCCGAATTTTGGCCTGCCCGGAAAGGGGCCGAAAATAAAGCCGGGAATGGTTTTTGCTTTAGAGCCGATGATTGCCATGGGGGACTGGAACGTTGAAATCCTGGAGGACAACTGGACAGCCATTACCAGAGACAAGAGCCTTTCAGCTCATTACGAGCACACGGTGGCCATCACTGAAGAGGGGGCTGAGATATTGAGCGAGTTGGATGAAAAGGAGACTTCACCCTTTTTAAAGGAGAATCGGTATGCCTAAAGAAGATGTTTTCGAGACGGAAGGCACTGTCATTGAGACGCTCCCCAATGCCATGTTCCGGGTCGAGCTGGCGAACAAACATATCATTCTCGCTCACATATCGGGAAAGATGAGGAAACATTTCATCCGAATCCTTCCCGGAGATAAGGTGCTTGTCGAGCTTTCGCCTTATGATTTAACAAAAGGAAGAATCACCTATCGTTTCAAATAAAGGTCAGAACAATGAAAGTCAGAGCATCCGTGAAGAAAATTTGCAGGAATTGTCGAATAATCAAGAGAAAAGGGACTCTTCGTGTGATCTGCACCAATCCCAAGCACAAACAAAAACAAGGATAAAAAGAGGTTAAAATGGCAAGAATAGCAGGAATCACGCTTCCCTAAAGCAAACAAGATTCTCCTTGAAGCGAAGATAGATAAGGATAAGAAGGTCAAAGACCTCAGCGAGGAAGAAGTCAGAATTATCCGTGATATCATCGAGAAGCGAGAGAAGATCGAGGGTGACCTGAGAAAAGAGGTTACCCAGAACATAAAACGACTGATCGATATCAGTTCTTACCGTGGCTTCAGGCACAAAAGGAAATTGCCCGTGAGAGGCCAGAGAACCAAGACCAACGCCCGGACGAGAAAGGGGCCTCGAGGCCAGACGATTAAGAAGATCAAAAAATAAGGGAGTGATAAATGCCGAAAGCGAAAAAGAAAACCAAGAAGAAAAAGATCAGGAAAGAGATAGGGTTTGGGGCAGCTTATGTCCAGTCCACCTTTAACAATACAATCATCACCATCACTGACCAGCAGGGCAACACGGTTTGCTGGAGCAGCGCTGGTACATCCGGGTTCAAAGGCGCCCGGAAAGGGACGCCTTTTGCGGCCCAGCTGGCAGCTAAGGAAGCTGCGCTGAAAGCCAAAGATTTTGGCGTCCGGTATGTGGATGTGAAAGTCAAAGGTCCGGGTGCCGGGAGAGAATCAGCCATTCGAGCTCTTCAGACCAATGGTCTGGAGATAAAGTCGATCAAGGATGTCACTCCGATACCTCACAACGGCTGCCGTGTCCGGAAGAGAAGAAGAGTCTAGATGAGAAGAGAAACGTAAGGAGAAGAAGATGTCAAGATACAGAGAACCTGTCTGCCGTCTCTGTCGAGGAGAGAAGGTCAAGCTTTTCCTGAAGGGAAACAAGTGTCTTACCGATAAATGTCCAATTGAGCGGAGGCTTTATCCTCCTGGAGAGCACGGAAGAATGAGGAGAAGAATCCTGGGATACGGTCTTCAGCTCAGAGAGAAACAAAAACTGAAAAGATATTACGGCATGTCCGAAAAACAGTTCAGGCTTTTTTTCCTGAGAGCTGAGAAAAGAAGAGGTATCACGGGAGAAAATCTTCTTTCCGCACTGGAGAGAAGGCTGGATAATGTCATCTATCTTATCGGCTTTTCTCACTCCCGGAGCCACGCTCGCCAGTTGATCACCCATGGGCACTTTCGAGTCAATGATTGGAATGTCAACATTCCCTCTTTCCTGGTGGATAAGGGGGATATCATCGCCTTCAAAGACAGGTCAGGCAAGAATGAAACGCTCAAGGCCATCGTGGATTCTAACAAGAATAAGACTGTTCCGGGTTGGCTGGAAACCGACTGGGAGGGGATTCAGGCTAAAGTCTTGGATTTGCCGACCCGTGAGGACATCACCTTTCCAGTGGAAGAACATCTGGTGGTCGAGCTTTATTCGAAATAATTTATATAGAGGAGTCTGGAGAAGCGTAATTCACTTGAATCATCGTTTCTTACTGAGTAATTTTGATATAGCTGGAAGCTGAAAAGGAGGGAGCATGATAGAAACAGGTTTTCAGAGGCCGAAATATCTTGAATGCGATTATGATTCTTTAACCGAAACCTACGGCCGCTTTTCGGCACAACCTTTTGAAAGAGGTTTTGGTATCACCATCGGAAACGCGCTGCGGCGGATACTGCTTTCTTCCGTAACGGGAGCAGCGATCACCGCAGTCCGGATACAGGGAGTTCTCCATGAGTTCTCCAACATCCCCGGAGTGGTGGAGGATGTGACAGATGTTATCCTGAACCTGAAAACCGTTCCGCTGAAGCTTGAAGGTCAGGAGCCCAAAGTGATGATCCTGAAGAAAAAGGGGCCGGTCGAAGCCAAGACATCTGACATCGAGCATGACACGGATATTGAGATTCTGAACAAAGATATCCATATCGCCTCCTTGGATAAGGACGGCAAGTTGGATGTTGAAATGATAGTCCAGAACAACAGAGGATATATCTCTGCTGAACGCAACTTCGATCCAGATTTGAGCGTGGATTACATTCCCTTGGATTCCTCTCATTCTCCGGTCTTAAGAGTGAATTACAGGGTTGAGCCAGCAAGAGTCGGAAAAAGGATCGATTACGAGAAGCTGAACTTGGAGGTCTGGACCACAGGCGCTGTTTCTCCTGCGGATGCACTTGCTCAAGCAGCGAAGATAATGCGGGATCATCTGGTTATTTTCCTGAATATCGTCGACGAGCCAATGGAGAAAGAGCAAGTAGCTGCCAAGAAAGAAATCCCCTATCTCTCCAAATTGGATATCCTTTCTAAATCCATTGACCATCTGGAACTCTCAGTCCGGTCCAATAATTGTCTCCGGTCAGCAGGGATCGATAAGATCTACGAACTCGTTCAGAAGACCGAAGATGAGCTTCTAAAAACGAAAAACTTTGGCCGCAAGTCCTTATCTGAGATCAAAGAGACACTGCAGGAGATGAATCTGGGTCTCGGCCTCGAATTGCACCCGAAGTTGCTGGAAAGGATCGAAGCGGAGAAAAAGGAGCAGCAGCAAGAGGAGCAGGATGAATGAGGCATCTGGTTAAAGGAAAAAAGCTTCGAAGGAACACTGCCCAGAGGCGCGCTCTGCTGCGCAATCTCGTGACCTCTTTCTTGGAAAAGGAGCGAGTCAGGACAACTCTGGCCAAAGCGAAAGCGGCAAGACCTCTGGCTGAGAAGATGATAACCCTGGCCAAAAAGGATACTCTTCATAGCCGGCGCCAGGCTCTGAAGTTCATCTACAGGAAGCCTGTGGTCAAGAAGCTTTTCGAAGAGCTCGGACCGCGCTTCAGCGAGAGGCCGGGGGGGTACACGAGAATCGTTAAAGTCGGAGCCCGGTCTGGGGATGGAGCAGAGATGGCCGTTCTGGAGCTCATCGGCACCGAGTTCAAGAAGAAAGCTAAAAAGAAGAAGGACATCAAGGAAAAGCTGAAAGAAAAGAAATAACCGCTTTTTAAAATATGGTAAAATATGGGGACGTTCCCTATTACTATTATTATCCACCAGTAACCGCTTGCCACACAGGTCGCTTCAGCCATTCCTGTGTATTTTATCCACTCTGATATTAATGAGGGGAAATGGATTCTATCGGCGAGAAGGCTTGAGAGGGCTGGAGGAAAGGGGTTTGTTTAATCCTTGGGGACGACCCAGAGCTCCTGCCCCGGATAGATTTTTGACCTCTGACTGAGGCCGTTGATCTGAAGGAATGTGTTGAGGTCCATGCCGAATCTTTTGGCGATCTCAAAAGGCGTGTCCCCTGATTTGACAGTGTAGGTGGTGGCTCCTTCAGGCTTTCCAGACTGGATGACCAGCTTCTGACCGACATCCAGGTCGTTGCTCGTCAGGCTGTTCTCTTCCCTTATTTTCTGGATGGTTGTGTTGAAGGTGCTGGCGATCTTGTAAAGAGAGTCTCCTCTTCGAACGACATAGATCAGCTTTTCTCCCTCTTTGATGAGAGGGGGAGGAGAGGAGTACTGAATGGAACTTCCAGAGACCGGGATCTTCAGCCTCTGTCCGGGTTTGATGATATTGACACTGCGCAGACCGGTCAGCCTGGCTATGGCTCTTACACTTGTCCGGTAACGCTGGGCGATTTGGGAAAGAGTCTCTCCTCTTCGCACATAGTGGATGATATAGCTGGCTTCCGGAGGAACATATTTGGCCAGGGTGTTTATGGCAGTGAGTATTTGTTCTCCGTAGCCAAGTGGAGCTTTCAGAAGGTATTCCCTGTCAGGGGTGGATTTTTGCCGGAGTTCAGAATTGAGGTTGGCCAGCGTCTCAGATTCCAATCCCAGAGCTTTGGAAAGAGAGGAAAGCTGGACGGGTTTATTCACAGAGATAGTCTCGTACTGGAGTGGAGGATCAGGAGTCGGGAGGTCAAACCCGTATTTCTCCGGGTTGTTGATGATAAGAAGCGTGGCGATGAACCGGGGAACAAAGCGAGCGGTCTCATGTGGCAGCTTAGGGTAGAGATCCCAGAAGTTATCCATATAGTTTATCCGCTGAGTCCGGATAACTCTCTTGACTCTGTACTCTCCACAGTTGTAGCCAGCCAGCAGCAGCTCTGGTCGATTTGATGGGATCCATACGTTCATCGATAAAACGGTCTCTTTTCAAGTCGAACCGGTTTCCTGTAGAGGCGATGAACTGCCACAGGCCCAGAGCCCTGGCCCGGGAGTAGGCTCGGGTGTTGAACCAGCTCTCGATCATCGGGATCCAGGACAGCTCCTCTGGAAGACCGGACTTTTTGAGTTCTTCCAGGATCATCTTCCGGTACTGGCCGGAGCGTTGGTAGGCTGTCTCGAAAAGATTCCTCTCGTTTCCTTGAAATAGTTTTATTTCATCCAGGACAAACTTGTTTTCCTCAAGAGGAATACTTTGGTGATTGTTTCCGACCGCTGTCTCCTGGGAAGCATAGATTTCCTGGATTCTCTGGGCGATCATCAACCGCAGCTCGTTCTTTTCCTGGTTGAGAAGGGAGTCAGGCGGGAGCTCGAGCTTCAGGAGAAGGCTGTAGGACGCGTCCAGAGCAGCCAGGGCCGTGTCGAAATCCCCTTTTTCCCAGGCAAGCTGGGCGTCCTGATAGGCATACAGTGCTTCCTCCAGAATGACCAGGGGATCATTTTCCTTCTCCACTTCTTTTTCTGCTTGCATTTCCTCATGATTAGAGATTTCCTCCTGAACGGAAGTGCTGTTTCCCAGGATTGATCCTTCACCTCCTGCCTGTTGCTGGGCTTCCGTCTGGACTGGATCGGAGACCGGGTTCTCGGCTGGCGCCGGAGGGGGAGTTGACTGTGGTTGTCTTGGAGTTTTATGGAAGATGGAACACCCCCCAAGAAGAACAATGGAGAGGACAAGGACAGCGATGTATCTAAGGCCTCTTTTTGTCATTTTTCTCTTATAAGGATAAATTTATACCATTTGCAGATGAACCAGTCAATTGGTTCATTGCTCTTCTAGGATACACAAAATCCCTGATATTAGTAAATCGCCTTTAGGGATGATATGCAGAGTGATTTTTTTCCCGGGGTTTCTCACCCCATAAGAGGAATGATTTGCTCGCTTCTCGAATTTCTCCAGCCTGTTCAGGCTTTCTTTTTGGCTATTTTCTGGTGCCAGCTCCAGGCTGTCTTGATGATGGTCTCGATGCGGGAAAGGGAAGGCTTCCAGCCCAGGATTTTTTCTGATTTCTCCTTCGAGGCGAGCAGGACGGGAACATCCCCTTTCCGCCTCGGCTTTTTTCTATAGGCCACTTTTTCCCCGGTGACTTCTTCTGTTTTATTTATGACTTCCAGGACAGAATAGCCTTTGCTCGCGCCGAGGTTGATAAACTCGCTCCAGGGGTATTCCATGAGCTTTTTCAAAGCCAGTACATGGGCCCTGGCGAGGTCGGTGACATGGATGTAGTCCCTGACCGCTGTTCCGTCCTCTGTAGGGAAATCAGTCCCGTAAACATCAAAATTCTTTTTCTCTCCGAGAAGGAAGAGAAGAATGTTAGGGATAAGGTGTGTTTCCGGATCGTGCATCTCCCCCAGAAGACCCCCCGGGTCAGCGCCGGCAGCATTGAAGTAGCGGAGGGATATGAATCTTAATCCATAGGCCCTGTGGTAATCTTCGAGTGCTTTCTCAACGAAGACTTTGGTCTGTCCGTAGGGATTGATGGGGTTGAGGGGATGGCTTTCCGGGATCGGAACCTGGAGGGGGACTCCGTAGACGGCAGCACTCGAGGAAAAAACAAACGTTTTGACCTTCCTCTCCAGCATGGCATCCAGGAGGTTCAGGCTGGTGATCAGGTTGTGGGTGTAATATTTTCGGGGATCCTTGTAGGATTCTCCCACCTGGATGAAGGAGGCAAAGTGAAGGACAGCCCCGATGTTCTTTGACTTGAAGACTCCGCTTATGGACTCCTTATCCATGAGGTCGCCCTCGGCCAGTTCTCCCCCCACAAGCAGCTCTCTTTTTCCGGTGGAGAAATTATCGAAGACCACGACCTCGTATCCTTCTTCAAGCAGCAATTTTACGGTGTGAGACCCGATATAGCCGGCTCCTCCGGTCACCAGAATTTTCATCCTTTTTTCCTTCCTATGACCTGTCTTGCCAGGCGCAGGCCTTCCTTTTTTGTCTCGAACTCGTTATCGAGCTGCAGCTGGTAAAGCTCCTTCAGGATTCTGCCCATCTCCGGACCCGGATCGATCCCCAGTTTTATCAGGTCCCTGCCCATTATCAACGGCTGGATGGTCTCCTTGGAGATGTTGAGCTCCTTGAATTTTCGGAGGAGCCATCTGGCCTCTTTATCCAGCTTGAGGAGCGGAGCCTCCTCTCTCCCTCCCCGGTCAGCCGCATCCAGATAAACCAGAAGCTCGATCTCTCCGTTGACATCTGCGGCCAGGCGGTTGAAGGCTTTTTTGGTCACGACCTCTCTGTTCCCCCAGAGCTCCGAGGCCCGGTGGTGGCACCTTATGAGGGAGAGGACAGTTTTTCTCAGGTTAAACCCGTTGAAGGAGAATATCCGAAATCGGTTGAGGATTTTTTTGGTCATCTTCTCGCTGAGTATGTCATGACCGTTGTTGGTGATGACCATCCGGCCTTTCTTGAACTCCCATCTGGCTGTGGAAGGCTTTCCGACATCGTGATAGAGAGCGGCCAGGAGAAGGGTGAGTCTTTTCTCCCGGGGAAGCCTCTTGATGCCAGCCAGCCTTTTGGCCTGGTCCACTGTGATCTTGGTGTGATGCCAGACGGTGTGATGGCCGTACTCGTCTTTTTCAGGATGGAAGAGAGCGTCCTGGATGGATAGGGTCAGGCTGTAGAGCTCCGGAAAGAGCTGGCGCAGGACTCCGAGCTTGAAGAATCCTTCGAGGCCGATGGAGGGCTGGGCTGAGTCGAGGAGGATCTTGAACAGTTCCTCGTTCACTCGTTCTACGCTCAGGCCGGAGAGGTCAATCTCCCTGGAGACCTCGTATATTCGAGAGGCGATGGAAAACTCGAGCACAGAGGCGAAACGGGCCGCCCGGAGAACACGGAGCGGGTCGTCAGGAAAGGCGTTCGGGTTGGTCAACCTGATGATTCTGGCTTTGGTGTCAGCCTCTCCCTTAAAAGGATCGATGACCGTGTTGTCGATAAGCCTCAAGGCCATGCTGTTGCAGCGGAAGTCGCGCCTTTCCAGGTCTTTCTCCAGCGGAAGGTCGGGATCGGCAAAGATGACAAAGTCCTTATGTCCCTTGACTCCCGTTCCCTTGGGCTTGTCCTTTCGCGGCAGGGCGATGTCGTATGTTTTTTTGTTGACGGTGAATTTGATAACGCCAAAGCTCTTGCCCACGAGGTCGACCTTGCCGTAGGGCTCGATCTTCCTGATGATGTCTTCGACGCTGTGGCGGGTGATAAGGATATCCACCTCTTCGGTGGGCTTTCCCCTGATGATGTCGCGCACGAACCCGCCCACGGCATAGACGTCTCCGCCAAAATGCTGGATGAAGAATTTCTTATCCCGGAAATCGGTGGCAATTTCCATCACAGCGGAACCAGATCTCGGTCGTCCGGTTTTGACGGATTGTCTTTTCACTTCAAACCTTTGAGGTTCTCAAGCGAAATCCTGTTCTGAGCCTCATTCCTGTTGGCTCCTTTCGAGCTGTCTCTCCATTTTTTTCTGAATAGCGGACTCATGATTTACTCTTTTCCGCTCACCACCCTTAATCCGGTGTATTCCAAAGGAGGCAGGTGTTTACCTGATTCATCCACAGGGCTTAGGGCACAGCGGCCGATTGCCTTGCCTTCTCCATTTTCATCCACAGCCCATTCAGCGACATTTCCTCCTAAGCCATAGATCATTTCTTCTCCAGGAGCCAGGAACCTGTCGACAGGAAGAAGAAGAGGAGCGGCCCCCTTGAGGTCTTTGACTTTATTCAGAAGGAGCCGGGCATCGTCGGGATTGAGGGTGTAACCCGCCCAGTAATCCAGAGTGTTTCCGCTCTTGCCCGCCCTTTGTGCCAGTTTTTCAGCTTCCGAGACCGTGGGCAGGCGATAGGTCTTACCCGTGTTCTTGTTAAGCCAGTTCACATATTTTTTGGCTTGTTCGAAAGTCACGCCGTTCACCGGGTAATTGCCCGTTCCCTCTTCATACCTGAATTTTTTGTCATAGGAGGCCCACTGGGCACGGGTGATTTCAAACAGGCCTGCCTCCAGGTCTCCCACTTTGACCAGTTCGGGCATAAGATTTCCTTTCAGTTTTTGACCATACAGGCTTCCGGACCTGGCGAATTTTCCCTGTTTGAAGGCGAGATCGAGCGGTGATCCTTTCTTGAAAGCTTCGTTTTCGGATTCCTCTGTCTTGAAGAAATACTTATCAAACCAGTCGATTTCCTCTTTCATTTTGCGCTGCTGGTGGGTGAGCTTACCCAGCCCGTGGGGCTCTCCGGGGAAGACGATAAATCTGACAGGAGCTTTCCCGATCTGCTGCAGAGCCCGGTAATACTCCCAGCCCTGCCCGTAGGGAACATTTGTGTCCTCGGTACCGTGAAAAATGATCGTGGGGACTGTCATGTCTTTAAGGTGGAAAAGAGGTGATTTCTCGATGTAGTGTTGAAGCTCATCCCATGGCGGGCCTTTGAAATAGTAGTTGTCGAAACTCACCCCAAAGGCGCAGTTGCCGTAATCGCTGATCCAGTTGACATCAGCGGCTCCCACTCCTGCGACTTTAAAGCGATCGGTCCAGACAGAGAGACCGATGGTCAGAATTCCGCCGTTCGACCATCCCATGGTTCCCAGCTTATCCGGGTCTACCATTCCTTTTTCCACGAGATGGTCGATTCCCTTCAGCAGGTCCGGTATTTCATACTCATAATAATGACCTTTGATGGATTCAGCGAATTTCTGGCCGTAGCCGCCAGAGCCATGATAGTTAGCTTTGAGGACAAAGGCTCCTTTTTGAGCCATGATGTTGGGATAGGCTCCCCAGGATTCTCGAAAGGAATCGGTATCTACACCCGTGGGGCCGCCATGGATCATGAGAATCAGGGGATAACGCTTTCCCTTCTGGTAACCATGGGGATAGTAGAGGACGCCTTCGATCTCCTCATCCAGGGCTCCGACCCACTTGATCACTTCTGTCCTGGCCTTGGTCTTGTTGGTCAAATGGGCGTTGAGCTCTGTTATCTGCCGCCGGGATTTGAGCACATTGTCCTCCAGCTCACCCAGGAACCACTGGGCCGGTTGGGATGCGGTCGTGTATAAATAGAGGGCTGTGTTTTTCGTTTTGTGAAGAATGAGGCCGAAGATGTTCGGGGAGTGATCTCCTTCCAACTCCTTGTAGCTGAAAGAGTTGCCTTTTTTGTAATAACGACGCCATTTGGGCCGGGCTCCGTTAGCCAGGGAAACTACGAGACCGTCTTTTCTGGCCCACATGCCATAATAAAAGAGACCCCATTCCCAATCCAGGGGCACTTCAAGATATTCTCTGGTTTCAATGTCGAAATAATACAGGAAATCCGCTCCAGGGCCGTCGTGGACATAGTCACTGGTGCGCAGCACTGAGAAATAAAAGCCTTTGTCATCCAGACTCCAGATAAAACTGCGTGGCTTGAATTCAGGGTCAGGAAAGAGCTCTGTACTGGATCTATCCTCGATGTTGACCAGAAAGAAGTTAGGCTTGATTTTTGCATCCACTCCGAAGCGAACGCTCTGGTTGTTCCGGGTCAAAACCCATTTTTTATCATTGGAAAGCGTGAATGAGTTGATTTGATCCGTGTTCTCAGTGAGCCGGGTCAGTTTCTTTTTCTGGATGTCGTAGATGAAGAGCCGGTAAGGAGTCATATGCTCCTGGTCTTCGACGACGTAGGCGGTGTCTTTCCTTTCCTTTTTTTCTTCCTCACGCAGGGTCATTTTTTCCCTGGTGAGGATCAGGAACCGGTCGTCGTCCATCCATTCATAATCTCGCACTCCGAACGGAAGACTGGTTATCTTCCAGGGCTCGCCTCCACGTTTATCCATGAGCCAGATTTGAGAGCCTGAGCCCGGGCTTTTATCATCCGGGCTTTTCCGGCTGCTGAGAAAGCTGATGAGCTTTCCTGATGGTGACCACATCGGACTGTTTTCACTCGTATCTCCCCTGGTCAGCTGCAGTGTTTCCGGGTTTTCACCGAGACTGCCGAGAAAGATGTGGCTGATCCTGCCATCTTTTTCTTTATCCGAAATTGTTTTGATCCATAAAGCCCAGCTTCCGTCAGGAGAAATAGAGAAACTGCCTGCCGATTCCTGTCCGATCACATCTTCTATTTTCCATTCGGACTGGGAAGCGCCTTTCGTTTCTTCGGGGGAGAGGCCGGCTGCCAGACAGATGATGAGAAGAGAAACGGAGATAATTATTTTTACATTTTTCATCAGGTTCTTCAAATTATTGAGTTAGAATTTTGCCAGAAGGTCAGCCACGGCATCCTTATGCACCATGAAGTTCAGCATTTTTAACCGGACAAAATCATCCCTGTAGAAGTAGTAACCTTTGAACTGACCTCGGTGAGCACCGCCTCCTGAGTCTTTGATCAGAAACCAGGCATGAGTTCCTGTCTCCTTGTATCCCACGAGATGGATGGCATGGTCATCGGTCGAGGACTTGTTATAGAATCTGTATTCCCGGCTGTCCTGGTCGATCAACGCCTGGGGAATGTCAAAAGTGGGGACGATGGCCATGTCATTTTCCCCGCTTATCCCGGGTTCGGAGACATCACCGCCCAAGGCCACTGTGTACCCCTGTTTTATGGCGTTGACGATAGCAGCGTAGAAGTCCTCGAGAGGAACATTATAATACTCCTGGCTGTGCCACCAGTTGTCCGGGACCTTGAATTCTCCCTTGGTATAAAACGGAAGTGTTTTCAAGCTCATGAAGCAAACATAATCATCCAGAGGAAGGTTGAGGACATTATCCAGGTATTGCTTTGGAGTCAGGGTCTGGCCGTTGACGGAGATCGTCTCCGGCGGCTTCCCCAGGTGTTTATTCAAGATGCTCTTGACGTAGTTGACGGCCTTCTCTTCCTCCCAGTAGCTGTTTGTCTTGCAGAATTCCAGGTAATTCTTGATTTCCCGCAGGAGATTTCCATGGTCGTGTTCTGTCTGACCCGGGAGAAGACCCGTGTAATCCGAGGCTCTGACCGCTCCGTACTCTTTCATCCGGGCTGTCACGGCGTTGTGCTCTGAACCGTGATCCACGTAGGAATTTCCCTTTTCTCTGATGTAGCGCCTCGCTTTTTCGACGAATTCCCAGTAGGCAGTGTGCATCTCTGAGAGTTTTACCGGGTCTTTGCCCGTACGCTTCATCTCGGATTCGAGAAAAGATGTTGTCGAAAAGCACCAGCAGGTACCGGTGTTGTATTGGCGGATGGGAGTAAAATGGAAATACTGCTTGAATTCTTCGGGTGAAGACGGTTTTTCGATGCCCGAAAAGTCCAGAGAGAGAGACGTCCTGGCTTTTCCTCTGACCTCTCTTGTCCTGTAAACAGCCGTGTTTTTTTCCTGAAGGTCCTGATCCGATATCTGGATCACCTGTTTTTCGGCCGCTGTCTCCTTCTGGCTGCATGACATAAAAGAAAAACTGATGCAGAGAATGAGACTTGCGGTCAGGATAAATCCGGTCTTTTTCATGAGGCCCTCCTTAAAGAATCACGTCATTCAGGCTCAAAGGCCTGTATTGAGTCTTATTATAAAAGCAGTGTCCCTTTGTATTCAAACTTTTTTTAAAGAAAGTAAGCATCTCAATTTCCGTCCTCCATCCGGAGCCCATAGCGGAGCGTGGGAGGGTTTTGGCGAGGATGAAGGGCAGCCAGTGCTTTAGCAGACTACATCTCCATAATTAACTGTCACATAGATAGAGATGGTTTCTTAAAAAAACCTGAGGGCTTGTCCTCATCCGCGCGTTGGTGTATCCTTTATGACTCAGAGGAGATGAAGTGAACACCATGAGAAGAATCTGCATTTTCCTAGTTCTTCTGGGAGCCCTGTCCGCATTCGCGGCCTCCATGTCCTTGGAAGAGGATATTCAAATCACCCTTCAGGAGAAGAGGATCAAGGATTTTGACCTTTCCGGGCTTTCCCTTGTATTTTACCTGAAGATCGAGAATTCATCTTCGAGGACGTATTATCTTTCCAGTTACGATTACGGCTTTTTTGTTAATCAACAGGAATTCTTCCGGCTGCAGAGGTCTCTGGAGAGTATGATCAAGATTGAACCCAGGAAAAACAGGCTTCTTTCTTTTCCGATAAAGATCACTTTTGCCCACCTTTTCCGGCTTGTCGAGGGAATCGAGAAGACAGACAGGGCTGAAGGAGTCTGGACTGGCTCCATGGCCTTTTCCGATGGCAGGAGAGAGAGAGGAAGGCTCTCCTTTGACTTCTCGGGTGAATTCCCTATCTTCAAGACGCCAGAGGTTAAATTCGTATCTCTTCAGGTGCGAGACCTGACCATCGGCGGAGCGGATATACTCTTTGAGGCAAGTTTTGCCAATCCCAATACCTTTGACCTGACTGTGGAGAGGGTCAACTACAAGTATTTCCTGAGGGATGGACTGGTTGGCGAGGACACCGTCAACGATAAGAAAGATATCAAAAGCAAGGGAGAAACAGCTTTCTCTTTTCCAATGCTTATGAATTTTTTTGAGGTGGGAAAGGAAATTTACACCATGCTCCAGAGAAGTTCTTCCCTCTGCCGGTTTTCCGGCGAGCTCGAGGTGACGACAGAATGGGGCCGGTTGAAAATCCCTTTTGATAAGACCGATAGAGTCATTATCTCCAGAAATCCTTGAAAGGGGTTTATTCCAGCCTGATGATCAGTGTTATCATCCCCACCTACAACCGGGCGCAATTTTTAGGAGAGGCCATCCGTTCCGTCCTGGACCAGGAATATTTCGTTCAAAACGGTCCTTCTTACTTTGAGCTTTTAGTGATCGATGACGGCTCGACGGACACCACACCCGAGATCGTGTGTTCGTTCGGAGACGATCTAAAATACGTCTTCCAGCAGCACAGGGGTGTCAGTGCTGCCCGAAACCGTGGTCTCGAACTTGCCCGGGGAGATTATATCGCCTTTTTGGACTCGGACGACCTCTGGAAGAAAGAAAAGATAGGTGTTCAGCTGAGTTTCATGAAGGCCTTTCCTGAAGCCATGGTCTGCTGCACAGAGGAGACCTGGGTAAGAAGGGGCAGGTTCGCAAATCCCAAGAAAAAACACCGGAAGCATTCCGGATGGATTTTCGACAAGGTTCTTCCTCTCTGTCTGTTGAGTCTTTCTTCGGCATTGTTCAGGAGGGAATTGTTCGAAGAGATCGGAAAGTTTGATGAGGAGCTGCCGGCCTGTGAGGATTATGACCTTAGCATTCGGATAGCAGCGAAGTATCCCATCCACCTGCTTCCCCGGCCGTTGATCGTCAAGAGGGGAGGCCATGCTGATCAGCTCTCCAGGAAATACTGGGGGATGGACAGGTTCAGAGTCAAAGCTTTGGAGAAAGCTCTGCAGCTCGGCCTGACTTCCCAGCAGGAGCAGCTTGTCAGGCAGGAGCTGGTGAGGAAGTACAGGGTCTTGGCCGGGGGATATGAGAAGAGAAACAAACTGGCGGAGATGGAAGAATGTTTAGCCCGAATTGAGGCCCACAAGAAGGAAGAAAGACATAACGGATTGGAGGTAAAATGAGCGTTTTAGAGATCATTCGAAAAAGACGGAGTGTGAGGAAGTACAAAGGAGACCCCATTCCGCAGGATGTCCTCCTGCGGGTACTCGAAGCCGCCCGCCTGGCGCCATCGGGAAAAAATTATCAACCCTGGAAATTCATCATCGCTCAGGAAAAGGGTTTGAAAAAAAAGTTAGCCAAGGCCTCAGCGGAACAGTACTTTATAGCTGAAGCGCCGCTGGTCATCGTGGCCTGCGGCTTTCCTGATAACTGCTATTCACGTATGGGCCGCTACATGAAGTCCTGGTCGGTGGATGTGGCTATCGCCCTGGAGCATCTCATCCTCCAGGCTGAGGAAGAAGGGCTGGGGACGTGCTGGATCGGGTCTTTCGAGGAGCAGGAGGTCAAAGACCTCCTGAACATTCCCGAAGGGGTCAGAGTTCTGGCCCTGACTCCCCTGGGGTATCCGGATCAGACGCCGTCTGACCGGGGCCGGAAGAGCTTGAACGAGATCATATCTTACGATAGGTATTGAACCAGTTGACGATCGGAAGCGAGCGTTGGAAGGGGGAGGTCAGTTCCCACTCCAAGCTAAATGCCTCTCGTTTGATATCTGATAAAGCGCTGTTTCCGTTCCATCCTCGCCAAGACCCTCCCACCCACCACCATGGGCTCCGGATGGAATGGAAACCGTCGCTTTATCTCAACGATCGGATGATATGCGCAGCGGAAGCGAGCGTTGGAAGGGGGAAGTCAGTTCCCCCTCCAAGTCGATTGTCCTTGATTTGGAGAGGCTCACGGCTGTTGATGTGAATTGACCAAATGCCCGCAGCCGATTATAATGTAGTCTTTCAAGAGGTAAGAGATGCTGGATGATGTGGTGATTTCCAAGGCCATTATCGAGAGCTACACCAAGGAAATCCTGGAGAACCTGGAATCCGATGTGATCATCTGCGGCGGCGGACCCTCCGGACTCTGCGCCGCTTATTATCTGGCCCAAGAAGGTTTCAAAGTGGTGGTCTTTGAGAGAATGCTCAGGCCGGGAGGGGGGATGCCCGGGGGCGGAATGATGTTCAACAAGATTGTCGTCCAGGAGGAATCCAAACCCGTTCTGGATGAGCTGGGAGTGACCACCACCCATTATAAGGAGAACTACTATCTGGCCTCATCTCTCGAGACCTTAGGGGTGCTACTCAGCCAGGCCATCAAGAAGGGAGCCCATATTTTTAACTGCATCTCTGCAGAAGATGTTCTGGTCTACGATAATAAGGTTCAGGGTGTCGTGATCAACTGGACTGCGGCTGGTATGGCGAAATTCCATGTGGACCCGCTCACCGCTCGGAGTGCCTTTGTGGTGGATGCGACCGGCCATGCGGCTGAGATCGCCCATGTTGTCAGCCGGAAGTCAGGAGCCAAGCTGATGACCCCTGGTGGCGAAGTGGTCGGAGAAAGACCGATGTGGGCGGAGAAAGGTGAACAGGTCCTCCTGACAAACACCAGGGAGATCTTTCCCAACCTCTACGTCTGTGGAATGGCAGCCAATGCTGTTTTCGGTGGCCCCAGGATGGGGCCCATTTTTGGAGGCATGTTGCTTTCCGGCCAGAAGGTCGCCCGGCTGATCAGCAAGAGATTGCGTCAGAAATAATTAGAACCAGTAGTTTAATCCCACAGAAAGCTGGTAGCCACTCAAGTCAAAGGGATCGAATCCTTCAAAGGAGGCATCCGCTCCTTCTCTGAATTTTCCCTGGACGTAATTGTATTTTAATTCGACTTCGACCGAAAATTTCTGAGCAACGGGCACCATCATCCCGGCAAAGCCATGATACCCGATCGTTATCCGGCTATCTTCTCGAAGGTCCCAATAATCAACCGAATAGACGGTGATATCCCCTGCGACCGGGTCAGCATAGATCCATTCGTCTGCAAAGTCAACGATATCTCCTCGGATCCTGACATACCAGAGATAGACGCCGACGCCGCCGCCTATGTAGGGGATCATTTTCCCCTTTCTTCCCAGAGGAGTGATCTTCAAAGAGAACTGGATCGGGGTAATGGACACGCTGAAACTGTGGAAGATGTTGAAGACGTCATTAGGAGAAAAGTCAGTTTGGTATTCAGGAGGAAAAGCAAAATTATAAAAAGGTTCTCCGAGAGCAGTGCCAACGATACCGATATAATCTTCATAGAATCCGCCCTTGTTCTTTGTGTAGCTGTCGACGCCGATGGTAAAGCTCAATTCTCTTGTCAAGAAGTATTCATAGCTGAAGGCGAAGTTGGAATTGTAGAAGTGGGTTTTCCCGAAGTTCATGTTTTCGAACTCAATATCCCAGAGGTCGCTCTGTGCCTGAGGGATAAAGAATCCTATTTTGAAGGTTAGGATGCCTGAGAAAGCCAGGCTTGGAGTCAGAAGTATCAAAGCCAAGAGAATGATCAAGTATTTTTTCATCTTTTTCTCCTCTCACCTAATCACATGCA
>SMTZ1_10001327_pt1 | contig 25571 bp, 23 predicted proteins | sample DeeMarSWOR136_30_FD_25667 | JGI IMG/M metagenome (IMG submission 25667)
AGGAAATAAAAAGCTAATATTTCCATTAGTAATTCTAATTATACTAAATATAATAATTAGTTGGTTTACTCCTCTAATATTTAGAGCACTAGTAGATGATGGTTTAGGCGGTGGTATTGGTGCTACTGAGGGAGATCTTAACACTGTTATATTCTTAGGAACCTTATTTTTTATTTTTACTATATCAGGAGTAGTAGCAAGAATTATACAGGGTTATATAATTTCCAAATTAGCGACCCTTACTATGTATAATCTAAGATATGAATTGTTCTTAAAATTTCAAAATCTAGGTTTAGATTATCATGAAAATCCAAGAAGAACGACTGGAAAGAAAATCAACTATCTTACTGGAGATGTAAATACAATTCAAGAATTAATTCAATCAGGTTTATTGGTTTCTGTGAGTAATTTTTTTATGGTATTTGGAGCTCTATTTTTTATGATTTTTCTTAGTCCTCAATTAACTCTAATTGCATTTATGATTGTTCCAATATTTGCAGGAATCGCGGGGGTTCTCTTTGCGAAAGCGAGAAAATATTTTAAGGAGTTGAGAGAAAGAGTGGCTACGGTAACTAGTACTTTAGATGAATCGATAATGGGTATGAGAATTATTCAATCTTTTGCAGTAGAGGAGGATAGTTTTAAAGAATTTAATAAATCTACTGAGCTAGAAAGGATTACTACAATGAAAACGGCTAAATTAATGGCTTTTATCCCGGGAGTAATTATTTTAGTAATCACTTTGGGTATTTCAACACTTTTTTTTGCTTCGGGAAATTTAATAAGACAAGGTTTATTGACACAGGGGACTCTAGTAGCATTTATATTCTATATTTTTATGTTCTTTGAACCCCTTTTCTCTTTAATAGGGTTTTTTACTCTTTTACAAAACTCGATAGCTGCAGGATCGAGGATAATCCGCTTATTAGATGAAATCCCCGCGGTACAAGATAAAGATGATGCTATAAAATTAGAAACTATAAAAGGAAAAATTGAATATAATAATGTGAGTTTTTGGTATGAAAAGGATATTCCAGTATTAAAAAATGTTAATATCACAATTAAAGAAAAAGAGAGGTTAGCTCTAGTTGGATACACTGGGGCTGGAAAAAGTACTTTTATAAAACTGTTAAGCAGATTTTATGATCCTACCGTTGGTCAAATTTTAATTGATGGAATTGATTTAAAAGACTTGAAAATTAAAAGTCTTAGAAGTAAATTAGGTATTGTTTTGCAGGAAAATTTTCTTTTTTCAGGTACAGTGAAAGAGAATATTCGATATGGTAAGTTGGATGCCACAGACGATGAAATTATTGACGCTGCTAGAAAAGTTAGTGCTCATGAGTTTATAATGGAACTTGAAAAGGGATATGAAACTATTGTAGGTGAACGTGGGAGTAGATTGTCAGAAGGACAACGTCAACTGATTGCTTTTGCTAGAGCATTAATCGCGGATCCTCCCTTACTAATTTTAGACGAAGCAACGTCATCTATTGATCCTTATAGTGAACTTTTAATTCAGCAAGCTTTAGAGACTTTATTAAAAGGACGTACAAGTATCTCTATAGCTCATAGATTATCGACTATTGTTAATTCCGATCGCATTGTTGTCTTAGATAAAGGGCAAATTATTGAAGAGGGATCTCACAAAGATTTAGTCAAAAAAGGAGGATTTTATGAACACCTCTTTTCTATGCAATTCAAGGACCCTTTCAAAAAAAAGAAAAAAGCAAGCGTAAGTTAAATAATTCCTTGTAAAATAATAATATTTTAAAATTAAAAAATAAATTAATTAATCTTTATACTTCTTTACCACATTTTCTACAGATATATTTCTTGGCGTAAATCTTTACTCCGCCCATCTGATGCAAAACATTTTCCCTGTCTTCTACAGTATTAAAAGAAGTACCTCCACATTCAGGGCAAACTCTTCTTCCTTCTACAGGAGGTTTTTCAATGGCTTTTTCTTCCTCCTCTTGCTTTTCAACGACTGCTGAAGGTTTAACGTATCCCTCTCCAACAGTTGGTGATGTAATAGATGGAACGGTTGTGACATCTTTTGAACTTAAAAGTCTGTTAAGTTTTGCATTTATCTCCTCCAGTAGATTCAATACTTTTGCTTCGAATTCTGACATTTAATTATCTCCTCATCTTTCTTAACGAATAATTTTATATTTTATTAAGTGATCTAAAAAGTTTATTAAAAATTTATGTAAAAACAAAATTTCTTCTTAATATCTATATTTTAATTCAAAGGTATGAGGGAATATTCCTACTACAACTTCGATAAGGTTAGTTTTACCAACGTGAATGAGCTCAATACAAAAATATTAAGTATTTATGACTTATTTTTAGTTATAAAGATTCCTTATAATTCAATACTCGCGTCTAAGTCCTTCAATAGATTCAAAATAATCTAAAATTGACTCTTTTATTTCAATAGCAGGATATATTAAGCGAGATTGCCAAACATAATTTAGTGCGTCACTCCAGCTCCAATCAGGGTTTTCCTTCATTAACCATGCTACAACAAGCCCTCCGCTTCTTGAGATTCCCATCGCGCAATGAACTAATACCTTACCTTGTTTGATGTGGATATCAATAAAGTCTAAAATTTCTTTAATGTAACTATGCGGAGGATACCAATCATCAGGAAATCCTTTAAATAGATAAGCAAAACCAAGAGGGATTGGATTATATAGGTTTTCTTCCATTAGATTAACAATTGCGGTTATTCCAATTTCTTTAAATTTCTTAAAATTTAATCTTGGCCAGTAAGCTCCGATATATAAGTTTCGCTGAATTTTATATATTTGATCCATTTCGGTCATAAATTGATTTCCGTCTAAATTTATGGTTTATAGTGATAAAAAATAGAGTAAATTTCATAAAATTTTTTATTTTATTTATAAATTTAAAAAAAGAGAATGTCAGATTTCTGAGAAAAACTACTCTAGAATTATTTCTTGTTCTTTTACTGCTTCTTTATGGTTCTTAAATATAGAATTAAGCAGTTTTAATATAAGATTTTTAACCTGTTTGGAGGCTATTACTGAAGTTATGATACCTATGATTAAAACACTTAAGAATTGTTGATTTTTGTCGCAGATAGAAAAAATACATTCATAATAGGGGAAATATAACCATGATTTTATAGCATATATCCAAAAAGCATAAACAAAGCTAATTATTAGCATTAAAAGGAGGGAATTATTTTTTCTCCAAATAATAATATAACAACAAACCACAGTTGGTATATGGAATATAGCAAAAAGTGGATTAAAGTCTAATATATCCTGTATTAATGCGAAGGTATAAGTAAAAGTTAGTGGTATAGCGAAGCTATTTAATATCCAATGATTAAATTGAACCGTAACGGTAGTCAAGGTTAGAGCATAGACAGAAATTAAATAAAGTACTGGTAAATTAACTACAAAGCTTCCAATTATGAATAAAACCATCAAGATCAAATTAATTATAGGTAAGATCAGTTTTTTCTTGTGTAGAGTTTTAATCATTTCAGTATATTTTCATTTAGGATCTAAAAAATACTTTTCTAGATTAATTAAAAAGAGCTATACTCAATTTTTTCTTTTTAATATATTTCCAAAGAAACGACCTGTATGGTCTTTGTAGTCCCGATACTCTTTCCCAAAATATTCTATTAGTATCTTTTCTTCATCAATAGCTTGAAAATATAATCCTATTGCCCCAATTATGTATAATAAAAGCAGAACCCAATCTAATAAGATTAAATTAAAACCAATACAAAATAAATTAAATGAGAGGTAAATTGGATGACGCATTTTCTTATATATACCTGACTTTACCAATTTTCTTTTTTTACTAATACCATCAATTGGATAAGCCCAATAAATTCCTAATTCATGATACGCTAAATAAAGTGTTATATTTCCTCCAATAACTAAAGTGAATCCTATTACTTGAGTAACTTGGCTAAAAATTGATAGATCTATTCTGGGAATTATTGTAATGATATAATTATAAAAAAAAATGTTTAAGCAAACTAAAATGATAAAAATATTTAAAAGCATTACTCCAATTCGAGCAAATAATCGAGTTTCTTTAAATTTGTCATTAATTTCATCATTATTTTTGTTACTTTTATGTCTTTTTTTAAAAAGTATTATATATGTAATGTTATAACCAAAGAAAAAGAAACTTATAATCAAAAAGACTCTTATAACAAAAGGAGGCAACATAAGAACATATCCAATAATTATATTGTAAATTTTTACGAATTGAACAATTAATTCAACTATTACTATATTATATATGAAATTTTTAGTGATAAATTATATAGAATTTGTTTAAAAAGAAAATATTTATTTTAAGAAAAAATATGTCTATAAGTTAGGTAAATCTCTACTAGCAATAATATTAGCCCCTGATCCAATTACATCTTTAATTAAAATATCTCCCATCTTTATTGGGGCTTTAACTTTCGCTTTAGCAATTTCATTCAATACATCTTTTAATTTATCTTTTAAAATGGGTTTATCACATCTTACTGGAATTAATGGTAAAAATCCATTTTCAACTCTCATTGTCGTGGTTAATATCCTTTTAGGTTCATAAAACTCTTGTTCTGCATATTCTAACCCTCGATTACACGTATACCCTTCAAAAGTAATTTTGCCAGTTAAATCTTTTTTAGCTTGAATCTCACATCCAGTTGGACAAACGATACATCTTATTACTCGAACAACACTCTGGCTGCTTTCTGACATCTGTATTCATTTCACCTCTTTTTGCTTAATCTTCTTCAATTAATACCTCTGGACGAGGTATAACTTCTATTGTTAGAGACTTAAATTCGGGATTTATCCCATTCTTTTCTAAATTAATATTGAGCTCAATCATTTCACTTGGAATAACATAAACTTTCTTTCGATTATATATTATATTGTTTTCTTCATCCTTGAGTTGAATAAGAACTCTTCTATCAGGAAAATTTACTCGCAATGTAAAAATTATATCTTTTGATAGATCCTCTTTATTTATAATATCAGGTTTGACATAATTAACATTTTCTCCAGGAATGCATTCAATTTTACCTTTTCTTTTAGTTTCTTTACCATATCGTTCTTTTACGTAACTGACAGCATTTTCTCCGGCACGTTTCGCTTCTGCTGATACTAAATCTACTAGATCATGTACCTGTAAAACATTACCACAAGCAAAAATACCTTCAATTGTAGTTTCTAAATTATTATCAATTAAAGGTCCTCCATTCTTTGAAAGTTCTGCACCTGCTTGAAGAGTTAATTCGTTTTCAGGAATTAGTCCTACAGATAATAATAGAGTATCACATTCGAAGAACTTATCTGAACCAATTATCCTATCAAAATTACGATCTACTTTGGAAATTGTTACTCCTTTCACTCTATCCTTTCCATGTATTTTAGTGACAGTATAGTTTGTAATTAAGGGGATTTCGTAATCTTCTAAACATTGAACTTGATTTCTAATTAAACCACTAACATAAGGTAAAATTTCCACTACTGCTTTAACTTTACAGCCTTCCCAGGTTAATCTTCTCGCCATTATCATCCCAATATCGCCACTTCCCAGAATTACATATGTATTACCAGGTAGATAGCCTTCAATATTAACAAATCGTTGAGCTTGTCCTGCAGTATATATCCCCGCAGGTCTAAACCCGGGTATGTTTATGGCCCCTCTTGTCTTTTCTCTGCAACCCATGGCTAAGATTATCGATTTTGCATTAACTTCAATAAGCCCTTCTTTATTGTTTACAGCGTAAATCTTTCTATCTTTTGTAATTTCAATAACCATGGTTTCTAATAAAAAAGGGATTTTCATTTCATAGACTTGATTAATAAATCTCTGTGCGTATTCTGGTCCGGTTAACTCCTCTTGAAATTCCTTCAATCCAAACCCATTATGGATACACTGGAGAGTTATACCCCCTAACTCTTGGTCCCGTTCAATAATTAGAACTTCTAATTTGGCTTTCTTTACTTCGATCGCTGCTGCCATACCTGCTGCCCCTGCGCCGATAACAACCACATCAGATTTATAACTTTTCATTATTCTCCTTCCTCCTCTATTTCCTTTGAAAAATAATCTTTGGTTTTTCCTACAAGAAAATTCGTATCTTCTCCTCTTTTTGTAACTTCTATAGGAGGAATTTTCAACTCTCTAGATAATATATCTATAACTCGAGGGCGACAAAAACCTCCTTGACAACGTCCCATCCCAGGCCGACATCGAAATTTTACACCATCTACAGTTGTTGCCCCAACAGGTGATTGTATCGCATTTATAATCTCTTTTTCAGGTATTGTCTCACAACGACATATAATTCTCCCCCATGCCGGATCTTCTTTAATTTTTAGATCTAATTCTTCTTTAGTAAAATCTTTAAATCTTTCTGGTTTTTGTCGTATAGGGTTGTAATCTTCTTTTACTTTTAGCTCTACCCCTAAAAGTTCTAAAAACTCTATTACTTTCTCAGCAATAGAAAAACACGATGATAAACCAGGTGAAAGAATACCAGCAACATTGATAAATCCATACACGTCGGTATTATCAATGATAAAATCATATGTATCTGGGACCGCTCTTAAACCGGCAAAATTTCTAATGGATGCTCTTAGAGGAAGTTTGGGTACTAAGAGCCTTCCTCCCTCTAAAATTTCTTTCAGACCCGCCTCTGTAGTAGATGTGTCTTTTTTATCTGTTATATTTTGAGCGTTGGGTCCTACAAAAGTATTACCGTGCAAAGTAGGACAAACTAATATGCCCTTTGATATTTTTGTGGGTGTAGGAAACAAAATTTTATTTAAATGGAGGGCATTTCTATCAAATAAAATATATTCGCCCCTTCTTGGCATAATATCGAAGTAGTCCAAACCAACCATTTTAGATATTTTTGCAGCAAATAACCCTGCAGCATTAATAACATTATGAGATTTAAATTCACTCACTTTTGTTTTAATTTTAAAGATATAATCTTGATGTTTAATTCTTCTAACTTTCTGATTTCGAAAGAATTTAATCCCATTCATTGCTGCATTCTCCGCTAAAGCAAATGTCATCTCATAGGGGCTAACCAATCCTGCAGAAGGAGCATATAGTACTCCTACAACCTCATCAGTTAAATTAGGTTCCATATATTTGATCTTTTCCTTATCCAAGATTAATTCTAATCCGGGAACTCCATCTTGAATCCCATTTTTTCTTTGTTCCTCTAATGTCTTAATCTGGTTATCTTCAGTAGCAACGACAAAGGACCCAATTCTCTGAAAAGGAAAATTTAGTTCTTCTGCAGCTTGGGTATATAACTTATTGCCCCTAATGCATAAATCTCGCTTTAAATACTCCCTGGAAGAAGCATAACCAGCATGGACAACTCCAGAATTAGCTTTAGTAGTACCAGAAGCAATATCTGCTTCCTTTTCTAGTAATGCTACCTTTAAATTATATTTAGAGAGTGTTCGAGCTATACAACAGCCGATAACTCCTCCCCCTATAATAGTAACATCATAAATCAATATAAATTCTCCAAATGATCTAAAAATAAATTCAGAAATTTAAGTATTAAATTGTAATATTTCTTTAAAATTTATTTAGAGATAATTTATTTTTGTCTTGATAAGAGCTAAAATCAAATTTAGTACTTAAACACGTTCAAAGTAACTTTAAAAAAACGGAAGAAGGAACCACAGGATATTAAAAATTAGAAAAACAACTATAAGTATTATTGTTATAGGATTAAAAATCGTGCTTTTTAAGGATTTGGTATACCTATAATCAAGTTCTCCTTTTATTAAATTATTTAGTGGTTTAAAATTTGGGTTAATATCCTCTTTCAAATGATATGATCCCAAAAATCGTGGTTTTGATAATGATTTTATAATTGCGTTAGGATCCGCAGAGCCTAGTAAATTTAATTTATTATTATTTATTATTTCTTCATAATCTTTAATTAACCCTGAATCAACTAAATCATCATTAATTCTTTCACTTTTATTTTTCTCAGGTTCAGTCTGCTTCATATGTTCGTTACTCAATATTTTAAATAAGGATGTTTTCTCATTATTAATTTAACTTTCTTTTCTTAAATTTTTTACGGTTATTTTAAATAAGATTTGAAAAATGGGAGTAGCTAGGTTTATCTTCTTAATAAAAGGCATCTTTCATTCTTTCAGCTGCATGTTTATCTAAAGATTTTTCGATGTACTCTCCAAAATTCGAAAATATACTAACATCACTGTCCCATCTCAACAACTTTTCTTGGGGATATACTTCAAAAAATTTATCTGAAATATTTTTTAATTCTTCAATTACTTTTTTCTCTTTTGTTTTATTTGAAGAACTACCAATGAAAAGGAAGTCTCTTCTCCGTACTAAAACAAATCGCATATCTGACATCTCGAAATTTGAAATACCACCATTTGTTAATTTTTCAGCAAAAGTATTTAATGCACTCATTAAAGCACCAAAAAGCTGGGGATTTATTCTTTCATCTACAACTCTCGAGTATAAAACAACACCATTTGCTGTAAGAATCCATAAATCTCTGAGTACTTTCCCCAAATATATCACAAATTCTAGATTATGTAATTATTAATTGACAAAATTATAATGGTCTTTAACATATTTAAAAAATCTTTTTTAGGAGATATAATTATCAGTTTTTAAAAATATAAAATTATAAGTAATTAACATTTACGTTGTTCCTTTTTATCTTATAATTTAAAACTAATTTATTCTCGATTTTTATGAAGTGGATAACTAGAATAACCCAGATGACGGGGATTAAATATCCTATTATTATGGGTGCTTTTGCTGGAGTAGGTAGAGCAGAATTTGCTGCTGTATTTTCAAATGCTGGAGGATTAGGTATTATTACGGCTATAAATTTCTTCAAAGTTGAGGCATTTGAAGAAGAACTTGAAAAAATGCTAAGATTAACAAAGAAACCCTTTGGCATTAACTTTTCTATTATGCCTCCGATAATGGCAAAAAAAGTTCCTAAACCAAAAACAGAAGATAGTTATATGGATTACCTTAATTTAGCATTAGATAAGGGAATAAAAATTTTTACAACTTCAGCATATCAAGCACCTACCATTGGAAAGAAAATTAAAGAGAATGGAGGTATTTGGTTTCATAAGTGTACTACTTTAAAACATGCATTTTCAGCAGAACAAGCTGGGGCTGATGGAGTTACTTTAGTAGGAGTGGAAGGAACTGGTTTTAAAAATCCACTTCAAAACACAACCCTTGTAAATATTACGATGGCAAAGAAATTACTTAAGATACCTGTAATTGCTGCTGGAGGAATAGGAGATCATAGAGGCTTTTTAGCAGCTTTAGCAATGGGTGCTGATGCCGTGTGCTTTGGCACTGCTATTATGGCGACAAAGGAGTGTAAAATGCCCCAAAGCTATAAAAGAAAATTAATCGACCAAGATATTTTTAATAAAGAATATTACAAACAGATATTTCATCATCAATTAAAAGATAAAAGTATATGGAGTATGGCGGCAGGACACATTGATAAAGTCATTTCGGTTAAAGAATTTATTGATACGATTATAAATAATACTACAGAAATTCTTAAAGCTTGGGGATTTAAAGGCGATGTATTCAACACTTTATAATATGTAATAAATAAAATTATAAAATTAAATTCTTTTATATCATCATAATACTCTTTTGGAAGTAGATTATTATTGACAAATTCACCCTACAATAGATTATCAGAGCAGTTAATAGAAGATTTCCAACAAATTGTAGGCGAAGAGTATAGTTTTACCGAATATGAAATTAGATGGACGTACGCTTTTGGGGGATCGATTTTTAATAAGGAATGGATTCCAGATTTAATATTACTACCTCAAAATAGGCAACAAATCTCTGAAATTTTGGAATTAGCTAACAGAAATAAGATTCCAATTACCCCTAGAGGGAGTGGAACAAGTTTATCTGCAGGACATCTAAGTGCTTATAAAGGCATCATTTTAGACTTCAGTCAAATGAATAAGATCATTTCAATAAGCATAGAAGATAATTTAGTTGAAGTTGAACCAGGGGTTATCTGTGATGATTTAAATAACAATTTAAAATCATTTGGATATTTTTTCCCTCCAGATCCAGCTTCAAGCTCTGTTTGTACGATTGGAGGAATGGTAGCAACAAATGCGGGAGGAATTCAAGCATTTAAATATGGTGTGACAAAGGACTATATTTTATACTTAGAAACTGTCTTAGCAAACGGTAGAGTAGTTAGATTTGGAACAGAAGTTCTGAAATCAGTATCATCCTATAATTTGAAAGATCTTATAATCGGTTCTGAAGGAAGTCTCGGCATTATTACAAAAATTGGTCTTAGGATTAAACCATTACCTCCTAAAAGAAAGTTAGGATTTTATATCTTTGAAAATATAGAAAATCTAAATAATGCGGTCATACAATTGAGAAAGAGTGGAGTGGTTCCAATCTTATTAGAATTTTTAGATAAACTCACCACTAAAGTAGTTTTTGAGTATTTACGAGGAGAATTTTTAAATTATCCAGAGGGTTATGTCTTAATTGCAGATATAGATGGATATAATCCAAATGAAATAGAGGAAAGTTTCTTAAAATTACATAAAATAATGATCTCAAATAATCCTTTGATAAGTAAAGTAGCTGCTGATGAAAAAGAACATGAACAACTCATTATTGCGAGAAAGTCTGCATTACCTGCTTTAGCACGGCTTGGACCGTCATGTTGCTTGGAAGATTGTACGATAAAAATTTCTGATTTTTCTAGTATTATTAAAAAAATTGAAAATATTCCTCAAGTACTGAACATAAAGAATATGAAAATTGCAACTTTTGGCCATATGGAGGGAAATCTGCATCCTACTTTCTTGTTCAATGAAAATGATGAAAGTTCAGTCGTTAACTTTAGAAAAGCCATCGACTATCTATACAAAGATATTATAATTCCCGTAGGGGGAACTGTTACTGGAGAACATGGTATAGGTAAAATAAAAACACCATATCTTGAATTTGAACATGGGAAAGATGTTATTAAGTTAATGGAACAAATAAAGCAATTATTTGATCCTAATAGGATTCTAAATCCTGGAATTGGCAAAGGAGATATTAGACCATTTAACACGATAAAAATATCAAGAAATTTAATAAATCAACCAAATAAACTATTGGAATTAAATTGTATTAGATGTGGTTTCTGCTCAGTAGCCTGTCCATCAAAGATATATTATAAAACTGAAGCGCATAGCCCTCGAGGACGATTGAGTATATTAAATGGATTAGTGTATGGTGATTTAACATTTGAAAATAAGGAATTATTAAATGAAGTTTTTCATTCATGTACTCTATGTGGTACTTGTTTAACTAATTGTCCCGCAGGAGTTCCGACGTATGAAATATTTGAAAAAGCAAGAGAAATACTACATAATTAATTGGAGATATTAGATGAAATTCGATTATGGAAAGAGGGGGATAGAAATAAAGCTTGACCCAACATGGAATGTAACAATTTTTCGACCTGAAAGACAAATCCCCCTTCAAAGACCAATAGAAGCTATTAGAGAATCATTAAGAAATCCTTTGGGAATAAACTCCTTAGAAGAAATAATAAAAAGCAAGGAAAGTTTGAATAAAGTTTGTATTGTTGCATCTGATTCAACTCGTCCAGTACCTTCAAATATTATTTTAGAAGGTTTAATAAACGAATTGAATGAATTTGGAATTCAGGATGATCAAATTCTTATCCTAATTGCAACAGGTTTACATCGCACTTCTCGAGATGAGGAATTAGAACGTATTGTAGGTACTGAATTGAAGAAAAGAATAAGGATTATAGATCATGTTGCTACCGATAAAGATTCTCTCATATTTTTAGGGAAAGGTAGCGATAATATACCAATTTATATAAATAAGCATTATTGCAATGCTGATTTAAAGATCCTTACAGGTTATGTTGAACCTCATTTCTTTTTTGGATTTGCAGGAGGTAGAAAGTCAGTAGTTCCTGGTATTGCGGGAATTGAGACTATTCAAGCAAATCATTCAGCAAAAAATATTGCTTCTCCATATTCCCGATTTGGAATATATGAAAAAAATCCGATGGCTAAGAATTCTACAGAAATAGCTAAGTTAGTAGGAGTAGATTTTGTTGTTAATGTCTGTATAAACGAAGAGCATAAAATTACGAAGGTAGCCTCCGGAGATTTCGAGAAAGTTCATGAAAGACTTGTTAAGTCTCAATTAAAGAAAATTTTCAGACAAATTTCTGAGCCATTTGACATAGTAGTATGTGGAAATGGAGGGTATCCACTAGACCTTAATTTATATCAAGCTGTTAAAAGTATGGCTATTGGAGAAATAGCAGTGAAAACAGGAGGAACTATCGTTTCTGTTAATGAATGTTCCGATGGAATTGGTATAGGCCAAGAACAGTTTAATGATCTTCTTTTTTGCGGATTAACCCCAAAAGAAATTTATAATCGAATACTAAATAAAAAAATTATTGTACCGGATCAATGGGAAATTCAAATATTGACCCGCATAATGTTGAAAGCAGAAATTTTTATTGTATCAGAATTAGCAAAGAATGAAATAGGGAATATTGGATTAAAACATGCCAATAGTGTTGAAGAAGCAATAAAAAGTTCATTAGAGAAACACGGTACAAATGGAAGAATTCTTATTTTACCAAATGGACCTCAAGTAATACCAAGATTAAAATTATAAATGTAATCTCAAATTAGGTATCTTTAAAATTTCTGAAAAAGGAATTATTTTGGTGGAGGATCATTCCTTTTTTTCATATACGTAAAAAATTTAGTATCTTTTTCCTTAATATTATCAACATATCGTAATTCATGTAATATTGATTTTACGATTCTAAAAGAGACATAGAGGAAAACAAAGATCACTACGAATATAATAATTTCAAGCCATACTAAAGGAAAATGGATTTCATATGAATAACTTAAAATATTAATAGGCAAAATAGTGCTTATTTCGAAATTAATGGTTTCATTTTGAGGTATACCCTCGACTTCAAATATTGCATCTACAGACCCAGTACAAACAATTCTGTCATTTCTGTAAAGATACATAAGAAAAGAATCATCATAAATTCTTACGGGAACGCCGAGACTATCATCTTGGTCAGCAAAATGATCACTATTTATATAAACGCTATAAGAAATATTTATAATACCAATATCTTCTACATCTCCTTCTGTAATCATATTTAATGTGAGATAGACTAAATAACCATTACCATTTTCGTGTCTTAAATTTAAATTAGCGTGAATACCACCAACACCTTCATCATAGGTTATCTCATAGTTATCATTGTTATAATAATTGCCAGAACCAAGGTAATTATCTATATGAAAAATGTAAACAAGAAATAGAATCAGACCAATTATTAGAAATGAATAGCAAATTAAATAGAAAATATTTCTTTTTCTTACTTTAATCCTAATCCCCTTCCAATAACTTTCATTTTATTTTTTAAATAAAATATTATGAATCAACTTTTATTTTTAATGAATTTCTAAATATTTTCAAAATTCTCTCGGAAATATATTTTGCATATTTAAAGGCGTTTTTTCTCGGTTTGATTAAGATTTTACTTAATCCTTACCCTTTGATGTAATTAGAATCTCAGTAGTTCAATTTTCTAAAATAATTAACCGATGAGAATTCTATCTAGAATAAAGAATTATAATTATTTCAATTTCTTTCTATTACGCTCAGTATGGATTAATTCAGATACGTGACTTATTGAGAAATCATGAATTCCATCCTTAGAGGGTGTTTTAACTCCAACAACCGTGACAATTTGTCCCACTCTAGGTAAAAATCCGTACTTATTAAGTTTAGAAGTATCCACCAATACGGAATACATATCTATCCCCACCCGTACTGATAATACCATGTATCCATAGGTAAAACTTCGAGACATACGTTTCTCTCCATCTCTAATGGAGGTAATCTGCCCAGTGATAGTAGATTCCCCGAAATAACTCATAGTAAATAATTCTTTTTCGTGTATAATACAATAAAAGGGGATTAAATATTTATTTATAATGAACTAAATTACTCGAAATAGCTCAAAAGAAAAAATTTTCTTTATCCTAAATGCCCTTTTTTCTTTATAAAAAATAAGTCATAAAATTTTATTAATATAAAGCTCTTAGTTATATTTTGTAGTGATTTTTCCCACAAAATGGGGAAAAAACCTCTGTTCTCTGACGGATAACATATTCAGACAAAAACATTTTTAAATAGTGACGTAACTTAATAATACATTGCATAATTTCAAATTAGCAAAATAATTTGAAATGATTGGGATAATGTTATAATTTAAAACTGATAAATTTATCTGTATAGATTTTACATTATATTATTGAAAATAATAATAAAAACTGATAAATCGATCAAAATTTATCAATTCGATATATAAAACTGGTAAAAAAGTGAAAAGAAATGAGCTATAAAGACCGATTACGTTCGACAAAGGTTAGTTCAGAGGAACCCGTTAGTGGTGGTGTGGGTGAATGTTGTGATAATCCTTGTATCGAATCGCGAGAAGGTGACAACGTATGCCTGAATTGCGGTATGATCGTCAGTAGAAACCTTGTGGGTAATGAAAGACGAGCATACACTGTGGAAGAAGTAAATAAGCGAAGGAGGACAGAACCTCGATGGAGAGAGTTCGGACCTAGAACAATGTTACCTAATTCGAAAATTGACTCTAAAGGAAGGTTAATTAATGCGAAAGGTAAAACCCTATTCTCAAGACTATCAAAGATTCAGAATTCGTTGATTTCCAGTATTGAAAGGAATTTCTGGGAAGCAAAACCAAAATTGAAAATGTTAACTTCTAAGATGAATATCCCTGAATATATTAAAGAAACTGCATGGAAAATTTACAGTGTGGTTGCTAAAAAGAAACTAACGATGGGACGTTCAATTGATGGATTTATTGCTGCTTCATTGTATGCAGCAATTAGAGTACATGAATTTCCACGATTATTAGAAGAAGTTTGCGATAGTTCTATGACACCAAGAAGAACTGTTCACAGATCATTAGGAATGATTGTTAAAGAGGTTTTGCCAGAGCTTTCACTTAAGTATAAACCGATCACTGCGGAGCAATTAGTATTCCGCTTTGGTAACGATTTAAACCTCCCAATGGAAGTTCAGAAGAAAGCTATTAACATGCTCGCCCAAGCCTCGAAAAATGGATTATTACGAACAGGGAAAGATCCTAAAGGTTTAGCCGCATCTGTTATATATATGGCCGCTAAATCAAGCAATTGTCGAAAGACTCAAGCAGAAGTATCTGAAGTTGCTAAAGTCACAGAGGTAACTCTTAGGAGTAGATCCAAACAAATTAAAATGAAATTGGGTTAAATCTTAAAAGATTTAATAAGTATGAACTAACTAGATGATTTTTTTCTATTATTTTTTTCTTATTTATTTAATTATATTTAATTGGTTTTTTCTATTTTATTATGGGAAGATTATTATATTCAGACTAAAATCTATCCGCATTAATTCTAAAATGGGAAATTATCTAATTTAGCTATTTAATTTTTATAAAAAAGCATTCCTTTTTCATTATATTTTCTTTAACTTAAATTTAAGGTGAAATTTTTTATATGGTTTTAGAATAACCTAAATATTTAAAAACTAATCGTACTTATATGCATTGAGAAATTCTAATAAATTATTTATAATGACATTAATGTCTTATTAAGAACGGGATGATATTATGGATCCGATTACAATCACCATAAATATAGTTAGCTTATTGATAGGATATTTTATAGGATCAGTTAATCCAGGGTATTTATTTGGAAAGTTAAAAGGAATTGACATTAGAGAAGAAGGAACGCGAAATGCGGGCACTGCCAATGTATATCGAACACTAGGGCTTGTTTATGCTATTCCAACAGCACTATATGACGCTTTAAAGGGATTATTGGTAATTTTTATAACGTTAACTATGGGTGCGGATCCTTTTTTTGCTAATTTAGCGGGAATAGCAGCAATTTTGGGGCACATATTTCCCTTTTACCTTAAATTCAGAGGCGGTCAAGGAGTAGCTTGCGCAACAGGTATCTTGCTTTTTTATTTAGTCAGTTATATGGCTTTAAATCTCAATATATTATTCTTTTTGTTTTATTTAATGATTTTAGTTGTAATTTTTACTTATGTTTCAAAAGTTGGAAATCTTCTAGCCGTAATTATCCTTCCACCATTAACTTATTTTGTCTTCATCAATTACCCTGGAAATCTTTATAATATCTTTTTTACATTAATTCTTGCCCAAATTATTGCTATAGGTTTGTATAACATAATTCATCGCAAATTAATAATTATTAAGGATGAAAACTTTAAAACACGTTGGTGGAGGGTAGCCACAAGACCGTTTGCAATTTTATTTGTTATTTTCTATATTTTTTACTCACAAGGAGTTGCTCTTGTAATAATTGGAATTGTAGCATTATGTTTTATTGGTCTTGACGTTTCAAGAATTATTCATAAACAAACCGATGAATTATTGACTGAAAGAGTAAAATTAATATTTAAAAAATCAGAATCTAAGAAGTTTTCATCAATGACCATTTTTTTATGTGCTGCTTTTATAACAATACTTTTATTTGAAAAACCCATTGCAATAACTGCTTTAGTATTCCTTATTTTCGGCGATATTTTTAGTAAAATATTTGGATTAGCTTTTGGTAGGCATAAAATATTTGATAAAACACTTGAGGGTACACTTGCCTATATTGGGTCAGTATTAATTATTGGTTACGTACTTTTTACTTTATTAGATATCAATTTAGGAATTTTAATTGTAGGTGGAATCACAGCACCCCTTGTAGAATTATTTTCATTCCAATTAAATGACAATTTCACAGTTTCAATAATAAGTGGCACAACAATGACAGTGGCAAAATTTTTCGGTCTCTAAAAGAGGAAATCAATTCTAATTAAACCCGGGCTTTATTTTTTAATTTTCATGATTATCGGATATTGCAAGTGATTTACTTTTCTAAAAATAACATTATAAAGGATAACCCTATTCTCTTTATAGCAATGTCGTATATTGAAAAGAAGTATAAGAATAAGATTTTAGAAATTTTTAAGGATTTATCAATTCTTGATAATGACGTCCTAGAATTGTTCAATCACAAATCTATTCAATATACTGAAAAGATTGCTAAGTTATGTGCTTTATGCAATAAACAAATAAACCTTATTCTTAGGAAATATTATCCTGAAATAAAACAGATGGAGGATAAGCTTCAGATTAAATCGAATTTAAAATTTTATTTCGATTTATTGGATAAACTAACTGATTTCATCAGAAAAGTAGAAAATTTTCAAAAAATTGATGAAAAGTATTATGATGCTATAATAGAATTTATTAGAGAGAAAGATTTATTAATTTCAGGGAAATATAAAGCCATTTGTACTCAAGAACTTACAGCGTTTTACGATCAAAGTACACGAGACAATCTGGAAAGGATTATTGCAGAGAAATTTGAAAGAAAAAATAGAGAATTTTTCACAATGGGTCCTTTAGAGGAGGAAATAAAAAAAATTGCTAAAATTGCTGGAGCAGATGAGGTTGCTATTTTAAAAGATGAGGAGATGGTAAAGCGTATAAACTTTATCGATAACCCTAGAACTATTATTCATTATACTGTTTATTCTGAAGATGAAGAGAAATTGAAAAAAGTGGGTGCTGAATTAAAAGCATATTTAATATCAAAAGGTTATGAAGCGATTGCATTTCTTGTGGATCTTAAAGATATCCCTACCGAGCGGCAATTTTTAACGGGTTCAATTATCACTAACGCAGATTTATTCTCAGATAAAGATAACAACTAATAGAGATAGTTGGGATTTTATCCGTATTCTCGTAAAATATTTAACATTTACTATATTAATTTTGATGATAGAATATGGCAAAAAAGAAAAGAGAAGCTCCATTAACTGGCATGACTGTATCAAAAGAAGAAGATTTTTCTGCATGGTATACAGAATTATTAAATAAAGCAGAGTTAGCAGATATAAGATATAATATTAAAGGCTTTGTAGTCTATAGAGAATGGGCGACCATTACAATTAAGAAAATGTATAAAAAATATGAAGATCTATTGGAAAAAAATGATCACATGCCATTAACAATGCCTTCATTAATACCAGAGAGTAATTTTCTTTTAGAAGCTGAACATGTAGAAGGTTTTGCCCCTGAGGTGTTTTGGGTAACAGAAGCAGGTAGTTCGGGTAAGTTGACAGAAAGATTAGCACTGCGGCCTACAAGTGAGACTGCACTTTATAAGATGTATGCTTTATGGATTCGGAGCTATAAAGATTTGCCTTTTAAGCGTTATCTCTCTTGTCAAGTTTGGCGTTATGAAGGTAAAATGACAAGACCATTTTTTAGAGGCAGAGAATTTCACTGGATTGAATCCCATAATGTTTTTGCAACAATGGAAGATGCTCGAGAACAGGTAAATGAAGATATGGAAATGGCATATCAAATGTTGCAAGATGAATTTGGAATTCCCATTATTTTTTTCGAAAGACCTCAATGGGATAAATTTAGCGGAGCGGTTAGCACTTTTGCTGCGGATGCACTTATGGGATCAGGAAAGGTTTTACAACTTCCGTCCACTCATCTTCTTGGACAAAATTTTTCGAAAGTTTTCAATGTAAAATTTGTTGATATGGATGGTGAAGAGAAATATGGTTACCAAACGTGTTATGGACCTGCGATAAGCAGGATTTATGGTGCCATGATCGCTTTTCTTGGGGATGATAACGGATTAGTAATTCCTTTTGATTTAGCACCGATCCAAATCATAATTGTTCCAATTTTGTTTAAAGGAAAAGAAGAGCAAATTTTAAACAAATCAAAAGAAATTTTGAAAAAATTAAAGAATAAATATACCGTGAAAATAGATACTTCTGATGAATCCGCAGGAAGTAAGTTCTATTATTGGGAATTAAGAGGAGTTCCAATTCGTATCGAATTAGGACCAAAAGATATTGAAAAAAATCAAGTTGTAATAGTAAAACGTCATGATGGAAAGAAAATGACTATTAAAGAAGGAGAATTGGAGCAAAAAGTCAATCAAATAGCTGAAAATTACACAAAAGAAATAAAGGAAAAATCAGTTATAGATTTTGAATCTCAGATCGAATGTGTTTATGAGAAAGACGCAGCAATTGAAGCCATAAATAATGGAAAGATTGTGTGTACGGGATTTTGTTCAATCGATAAAGAAGGAGAAAAATGTGCTGAGATCGTTGAAAAAGAAATTGCTGCTTTCGTTCGAGGGAAACGAGTTGATGAAGAGAAACATGAATTTGCAACTTGTTTGATATGTGGGAAACCTGCTTCTTGTACAGTATATATTGCTAAAAGTTATTAAAGCTTTTTTTTCTTCTTATTTTTTGTGTAATAGAACACTTTAATGTGTTAAAATCATATAATAAAGAAACTTTGTTATCAATAAGTAAGGAGGCACGATTCTAAATTAAATTTTAATTTATAAAATTAATATATTATATGACGGAAACCCGAAACTTTAAGTGAGTTTAAGATTTATTCTTGTTAACTCACGGAAAGGGAATTGTTAATGGATAATATTACTAAACAGATATCAGAGGAATTTAAAAATATCTATTTTATTAGAGGAGCAAGAAATGCTAGATACCCGAATTCCCATTCAATTTTAATCGGAGATTATTTAATTGATACGGGAATCTCAAGAAAACTTTTAAAAAAAGTAAAACAACAATTTGTATTGAACACTGTGTTATTGAGCCATTGGCATGAAGATCATATTTCAGGGAATTCTATATTAAAAGATGTCAGGTTCTTATGTCATGAAAGAGATCAATCTGTCATTGAAGATATTGATAAAATGTATTCTTATTATGGAGTTGAGAATATAGCAGCAGGAGAAGAATTGAAGACTTTAAATGAATACCTCGGAGTAAAAAGCATAAAAGTCGATGGAAATATAAGTGACAATGATATCATTCATATAGGAGAAGACTTAAAGTTGAAGATCATTTACACTCCTGGTCATACTGCAGGACATTGCTCTTTCCTTGAACTAAGTTCTAAGATCGGGTTTTTTGGAGATATAGATCTTACCAAATTTCCATATTATGGTAATATAGATGCAGATTTAATTGCTTTTGAAAAGTCTATCGAAAAGTTAAAGAATTTGGATATAAATGTAGCTGTAACGGGTCATAGGGAGCCTTTAGAAGGAAAAAAAGAAATTAAAAATGAATTGGAGAAATATAAAACAATTCTAGAAAAAAGAGATGAACGAATCTTAACTTTCCTCTCCGAAAGAAACCCAATTAGCCTAAAAGATTTTAAAAGCAAAAATTTAATATATAAAACTTACACATTTGAAAATTTTGAGCCAATAGCAGAGTTAATAATGGTAGAAAAACATCTTGAAAAATTTTTGGCTCAAAAATTGATTATCCCTAAAGATAACGGATTTATTTTAAGCTAATTAATTTCTAATATAAAAAAAAAATAAAAAAAAATTTAATCTTTTTCTTGTGCTAATCGTTCTATTTTACTAGGGACACCTTCGTCAAAAGAAACTGACTCTGGAAGTTTACTCATGATTTCTTTGATATTTACGCCTGATTTTTTAAGAGAATATTTCCTAATAAGATAAACGATGACACCAACACCTGCAAACGGAAATACTATAGTAGCAATTATCACCCCTGCTTCATCTAAAAGTAGTAATAGAACAAACACTAAAGAAGAAGCTCCAGCAAGTATCCCCATCACTTTTAAGGTTCTTAATGATGGTTTGAAACCAGCCTTTTCATGCCATTCTGGAAATTTTTTGGGTAATACAAAAGTAGCAATGCTAACAGGTATTTGCAAAATGAGTACAGTTACACCAACCACTGCGCTTAAAAGTACTGCAGCAGTATCAATTCCAACAAGAGGAGTTAGCAATGGTATAAAAGTGAGCAAAAAAATAATACCAACTATATATAATAGGGTTAGGGCTGGAATAGGTGTGTGACGCTTCGCATGAACCTGACTTAATTTTGAGGGAAAAAGTTTCTCTCTACTAATCATCATAATATCTCTTGAAAAAGCCATATAGGAAGGATGCATCGTAGAAGCTATCGCTACTGCTATTAAAATCGTTATAAATAAAACAGCACCTTGAGGTAATAGTCCTCCTCCAATTATCAGCTCTATTACAGTTCCTACGGGAGAATCCCATGGCTGTACTCCTGCAACCATAAGGGCTTGTATAGTGTATAAACTTACAAGTACAATTATACTTATTAATAATGCTCGTGGGATATTTTTTCTAGGATTTTTAACCTCTCCTGCTACATCGAGGATTAATGTAAAGCCTGTATATGAAAAATAGAACACAAGTGCAGCGAATAAAACCGGGGTAACACCCAGAGGAAACATTGATTCGAAGTTGGTTGGATTAAATACAGGAATAGCCGCTATGATGAAGATGACCATAACTAATATATCTCCAAAAATTGTGATTACAAGCTCGATTAAACCTGTAACTTCAATTCTTATCCAATTTAAGAAATAAAAAGCAGTTAAAACAAGTATACCAATAATTAAAGCGAACCATAATTCCGCTTCAGGTGCTATGCCTATTGCTTCTCCGATAAAGATTCCAAAAGTCGTTGCTAAGTAGGCTAAAGTTGAACCAACAGCTAAAATGATCATCCAAACCGACATAAAACCACCAAATCCTCCAAGTAATCTGCTATTAAGAACATATGTCCCTCCAGCTATTGGAAATGCTGATCCAAGATACGCACAAATATAAGCGACAAATATCGCAGGAATAACAGCAATGATGTAGGCGAGGAAAATTCCCGGTCCTGTTTTTGAAAGATAATCAGCAGGTGATATCCATATTGAAGCACCAATGACCATTCCGATAATAATGAAGATTGCCACTGGTAATGAAAGACCACGTTTAAGTTCTTTATCTTCTACCATAATTTTTCACACTTTTTTAGATTTATAATTATTTGTGGAATTATTTGTTATTTTAGATAATATTATATATAAATGTTAATCATAATATCCAGATTTCACTTCTGAGCAAAAATTTAACATTTATTAATTAACTCATCAAATAATAATCTAAAAATATTTTTTTAATAGGTTTTGAATTATGGAAAAGAATCCGTTTAAATGGCCTTTATCGGTTATCGCAATGGTTTTGATGTGGTGTACTGATCTTTTTTTCAATCTACCAGCCTATCTTTTATGGCCCTCAGAAGTTCCTCCATTTACACCATTTACTAATTGGCATAGCGATCTTGGAAGATCTATCCTTCATCCAACGAGAAACTTTTATAATAGTCCATTAGGAGCACAATTTTATAATACAGGTCAAGTTTGGATGGGCCTTACGATAATATTATTTGTTGGAGGACTCTATCTTTTATATATGGAGAAAAAGTGGAAAACTGTGCTAATAATTATTGGACAGGCTTTTGGCATTTTAGCTGGAATTGCTTTGGTTATGAATGGTATTTATTCAGAGGATTTTGGTCAACCACATAGTGATTGGTCCATGGTTATCTTTATTTCAATAATTATTGCGGAATTATTTGTAAACATTCCATTATTAACCAATCCTAAATATAAAAAAGGTATTGCTTATTTTGGTTTTGCAACAATGGCTATGAGTGCATTTCTTCTTTTTATTGAATTACCCACAGCTTTATCATTTTTCATGGAGTTTATTGCAATTTATATTGCTGAGGCATGGATTACATTAGTTGCGATAAATATTTTTTATAATGAAGTCTGGAAAAGAGAAAAATGAAAATTAATATCTGTTTTCTAATTTAAGCAAAATTTTTTTTTTTCTTTTTATTTTCTTATTCAATTCTTTTAGAGCATCATCTACTGCAAAATTATAGGGGGAAATGTTTTGTTCATTTGCTCCTTGAATCACTTCGAAAGTCTTTTCTGTTATTTTTGTTTTGATAAAAGTGAAGATTTCATCAGCATTTTTTGCAACTTTATTTACTAAAACAGCTAAAACCTCTCCGGCATTGGCGACGAAGTCTGGAAATGGAATTATTTTCTTTTCCATTAAAACATCGATTGTTCCTTTTTCATAAGGAATGTTTGCTGCCGGAACAATTGCAATTGCTTCAATCTTGTCAATATTGCTTTTATTAATAACATCTGGTCGTGCTCCAGGGATTATGAAATCGATAGGGTATTCAGAAGACAATTCAAATAATTTTTCTTTAGGAATCTTCATAAGATTTTTGCTCTCATATTGTTTAATTAAGTCATCTCCATATTGCAATTTAAGTTTCAACAGTTTATTGATATCTAAACCATCTTCATCGAATATAGCTCCATTTATTGTCGAAACGCCATTTAGTTGAAATCCCATTTCATCTAAACTCATTGCTAAGGCAGTTCCAACTTTCCCAAACCCTTCTAATATCACAGTAGGCTTTTTATTCCTATCAATCTGCTTTCCTGTTAATTTAGCAAGATTATTATAAATAACTTCTAAACAATCTACAACTCCATAACCAGTAAATAATTCTTCTACTGGCACTCCAAGTTTTTTTAATCCTATTGGTTTAGGGGCAAGATTCGGCACTCCCATAACTTTAAACATCTTAAGTAAATCATAATCGTCTGTACCCATATCTGGTCCGGGATAATATAGATCATTTTTTATGAATGTTGCTATCTGATCTGCAAAACTTGTTAACAAAATTCCTTTTTTCTCCATATCTAAAGGATCACCCCAAATACCTGCTTTAGCTCCACCGATCTTTAATCTATAAGCACAAAATTTTAATGACATTGCTCGAGATAATCTAATCATTTCATCAACCGTGATATCAGGAGCTAATCTGACACCACCAGCGGGGATTCCATAAGTGGAATTATCTATTACTAATATACCATTTAAATCAACTGAAGGGTTTTTAATTAATATTATTTTTTCCGGGCCAATATCATCTAATAATGATTTATCTTTAATATTGAAATCCATACCTAAATTCTCTCCATTATCATTATTTGTTCTTTTAAATTAAGATTTTAAAAAAATTTGAGTATATAAATAAATTTTCCATCAATAAAGAAATTGTTTGTCATAATTTTACATCTTTATCAAATTAAACCAAGTTTATTTATAAAATTTTTTTTAACATCATATATTTAGATTATTATGGTAAATGAGAAACCAGTTCTATTTAAAAGATATCCTGATTTAGAAGGAAAAGTACCATGGGTTCCAGTTCTCACTGGTATACCTACCCATGTAGAAAAGTTAACAAAATTAGAAGAACATTTTAAAATTGTTAATGGTGAGATATATATCAAACGTGATGACAAAGATCATAATATATATGGTGGAAATAAACTGAGAAAATTTGAATTCATCTTTGGGGAAGTATTAAAAAGAAAGAAAAAGGGTATTATAACTTCAGGAGGGATTGGAACAAATCACGGCATGGCTTGTGCGATTATAGCTAAGGAATTAAGTTTAAAATGGACACCTCTTCTTGGCTTTGGATCGCCTTTAGGAACTATTGGATTTATCAACGCGCTTTTTGAATTAAAGGAACAAATAGATAAAGGAATATTATCTGAACCGGAGATTATTTTTGTCGCAGCAGGATCAACAGGTACAGCGGCAGGATTAACTGCAGGTTGTAAACTTATGGGATTAAAAACAAAAGTTTATTTTGTTAATGTCTCGAGAGATATAGTAGTTAACCCTAAATCTTTAATTAGAAATGCCAATAAGGCGATTAAATATTTAAGGAAAAGAGATAAAAATATCCCAGATGTTAAAGTTAATGAAAATGACTTTAAAATGATTAAAGGTTATTTAGGATCAGGCTATGGTATAATAACGAAAAAAAGTCAAAATGCAGTTGATCTAATATATGAGTTAGAAGGAAAAGTAAAAGATTTCAGACTTGAAACAACTTATACTGGAAAAGCTTTAGCAGCAATGTTTGAATTTTTAGAGATGGAAGAAAATAAGTCCAAAAAAGTACTCTTTTGGAACACCTATAATTCGAATGATTTGGTTAAGTATCTTAAGCAGACAAATTTTAATTTTACGAAATTACCAAAAAAGTTCCATAAATTCTATGAGCAAACTCGATTTCAATGTTGGCAAATTACTGACTGTCCTGAAAATATAAGAAACGATTGTTTTGCTTACTTAAATCATGAGTATAGGTTTTGGAAAATAACAGAATGTAAACTTGATGATGAAAAGAAACAGAAAGCTTATAAAGAATTAAGTAATGTTATTCAGTTAGAGGATGCTTAGTCATTTTTTATAGAAAGGATTCAATTATTTTTTTCTGTAGTAAGGGTCTATCTATCTTTCCGAGACGTGTGATGGGAAGTTCTTTCTCAAAAATTACTCTTTTTGGGACTTTAAAATCCGCGAGTTCTTTTTTGCATAGTTCAA
>SMTZ1_10001206_pt1 | contig 25564 bp, 24 predicted proteins | sample DeeMarSWOR136_30_FD_25667 | JGI IMG/M metagenome (IMG submission 25667)
GTGGTTCAAAGAAGGAGGTTTCCTGCCTGATGAATTTGTCTGGCCCGACATACCCCTTGAAAACAAAGCGGAACTCCCGGATTTTTTATTAACGAAAAGGCTAACTGAAAAGATCATGGAAAGGGGAGAAAAGGGCGTTTTTCTGGTCAACATCGATTCTAGTGAAAAAGAAAAACAAAACCCCAGTCGGATCAACATTTCGCATGGAGAGAAAAATTTTTTAGTTTTGGTTTTCAAACCAGACGAAGAAATATCAGACCAGGATTTTCCGAAAATTTTGAAGAGAAGGGAGCTTCCGCACAGGGAGGATGGAGGAATATACACTTCCTATCTTATAGAAAACGTACCCGATGTTATTTGGTTCATTGAAAACAGAAAAAACTGGACCAAGAATTACAAGGGCTTGGTGATGGTATCGACAGACCATGAAAGTTTTTTTGAATATAAGAAAAACGAGGGAGGCAAATTTGATAAAATATAACACTGTAATATTAACATTTTAATAATTTTAAACATATGATTAATATGCTAAAAATACTAGTTATCGCAGATGTTCACGGAGAGATAGAGAAGATCTCCAAGTTTCTGAGGAACTTCAAAGAAAGGGATTTTGATTTGGTCATGTGCCCGGGAGATTTTACCGACATGTTCAGCACACCTGAAGGGTATTCCCAGACAGACATCGCAGAAATCGTTCTACAGAAAACACTTTCTCTGGGGAAGCCCGTTTTGTGCATACCGGGCAACCACGAACCCTATGAAATTCTTGACCTCTTCGACGAATACGACGTGAACCTTCATTCCAGATCCAGAAAATTCAAAGGGTTTAACTTCATTGGTTTCGGAGGAGCATCCACCCCCTTCAACACAAAATTCGAGCCCACGGAAGAGGAAATAAGAGAAAACCTTCATAAATTCAAATCAGCCCCAAAAGGGAAAACAATTCTTATGACACACTCCCCGCCCCACGGAACAGGGATGGACAGGACAGAGGCAGGGGAGCATGTCGGTTCAAAGGCCATACGAAAGTTCATAGAAAGGGAACAACCGGTTCTTGCAATATCCGCCCATATACATGAGGCGGGCGGTGTTGATAAGATAGAGGGAACAACAGTTTTTTATCCGGGGGCGATATTTGAAAATTTTTACGGCACGGTAACCATAGACAAGGAAGTGAAATGCGAAATAAAAAAATTCTAATCAAGATCCTTCAGCAAAGAAACAATATCTTCAATCTTCTCAAGCCTGCAGAGGGCAAGAGGAATGTTCTCCGCCTCTGCTATGTTTTTCGCAACCTCATCAACCTTTTCTATGCCATGTAAAACGACGAGACCGGGCTGAAGGTTCGTTAATTTTATCGCAACCATGGGCGTTCTTCCGGTGGTCACCCCTGTGAACACAAGCGCTCTCTGAGTCGTCATCCCGTAAAGACCTATAAGCTGATTGAAAGACAGCTCTGATATCGCCTTAACAGAATCTATAACAGTGTAACCGTATATCTCCCTTTCAGCCTTGCCCACTTTTTTTGTCAGCATGTCAGCACTGATGCTCTTGCAGAAGTTTTCGATATCAATACCAGAGGAAAATTCCCTTATGTCTATAACCGCTTTTGATATCTCTGGGCTCTGCAGAAATGACTGCGTAAAGCTCTTTATCAGCGTCCCTCCCCTTCTCAAATCAAGTTCTATAAGTGCATTAACATACTTTTTTATTACATTTATTCCGGGTGATTTCCTCCTACCCGATTCGTAATCTGATATCACAGAAGACGTTATACCAAGGTAACCAGCAAGTTTCTTCTGGGAGAAATTGAAGATGTTTCTCCACTTTTTAAGGATCCTCTCAGGGCTTTCAGAGAGCACGATCTCTCCGATAATATCCCTCGCAAGCCTCTCCTTTGCAAGACTGATTTCGTCAACCATAGAATAAGTATACGTTGATTATTTAAATGCTTGCAGTAGTTCCGAAAGACAAGAAAACACGCACGCGTTTAAACAAATGTTTAAACTCAGTTTCTTAAACCCCTTGAAAACAAATTAATAATGTTCCTCGAAATCCTGTTTTTCATGTTTCTCGGGATAGCGTTAGGAATGCTCACGGGCCTGATCCCTGGCCTGCATCCAAACACGGTTTTCATCCTAATCCTGTCGGTAACCTTTGTTTTTTCCTCCTTCCCGATCTACTGCGTGCTTGCCTTTATAATATCCTTGGCTGTTTCCAACACGTTTTTCGATTTCATACCCAGCATACTGTTCGGAGCGCCAGAAGAGGACTCCGTCCTTTCCGTTCTGCCCGGACACAGACTTCTTCTGAAAGGCAGGGGTTATGAAGCGCTCTTTCTGACTGTGATGGGAGGCCTCGGTGTGATGTTGCTCACCATGTTAAGCCTCCCGGCACTTTTCTATTTTCTCCCCCTGATCTACAATACAATAAAACCTGTTATGTACATCCTTCTTTCACTGGTTGTTGTCTGGATGATCTTCACAGAGAAGGGGAAGAGAAAAATACCCGCTTTGCTAATATTTCTTTTTGCCGGAATATTCGGCTTCCTTACCCTGAATTCCCTACCTTCTGAGCAGGCCCTCTTCCCTGCCTTGACAGGGCTTTTCGCCCTGAGCACGCTGGTGACGAGCATAATAACAAAAATCAAACTTCCACCGCAAAAGAAACCCAAAGAAATAAGAGAGAATTGGATAAAGGGAAGCGTAATAGGATGGATCGCGGGAATGCTCGCCGGTTTACTTCCTGGTATAGGGTCTTCACAGGCAGGCATAATAGCCGCCCAGATTCTTAAGGCAAAACTGAAGGATTTCCTTATCGCGCTCGGGGGTATAAACACCTCAAACATATTCTTCACCTTCATCGTTTTCTATGTTATCGGGAAAACAAGATCCGGCGCTGTCTGGGCGCTCTCCCAGGTAATAGATACCATATCATTTTTCGATATAGCCATCATAATAACAGTTGGTTTTGTAACGTGCCTGGTATCAGGTGTATTGACAATAAAAACAGGGGGTATTGTTGTTGAAAAAATGAAAAAAATAAATTACACAAAGATGATGTTTTTCACGCTGTCCCTCCTGTTTTTGCTGGTTTTAATATTTACTGGTATCACAGGAATCTTGGTATCTTTGACAGGGATGTTTATCGGCCTGTTTGCGATATCCTTTGGAGTCAGGAGGACACACCTGATGGGCTTTCTTTTACTCCCTACAATCATATATTTTTCAGGGACAACCCCCTTCTTTCTCAACCTGTTCTTTTGAAGGCCAAATTTCACATGGAATTCATATGAAATAGGAAAAAGCAGTATGCAGCTAAGCATATCGCAAATTTCCACAGGAAATGAAGGTGTCACTCATTCATTCGTGAATGACAAAAAATCGAATGAAGTTTTTACGTTCAAACTTCACAAAAAATCCGAGAATAAATGAACAAACCATGTTCACGCTGAATTCACGAAGCTAATTTATGCTAATAAACAACACGTTTCGCAGGCCCTTGCGGAGAGTTAAAGAGAAGCGACCCCCCGCATTTGCAAACACCCCTGAGAGGCGGAATTTTGTAGGTTTTATAACACCTCTCACAGATGAAGCCTTTCACATCTTTGTAAGGAATATCTGCGATAACCTTCATTTTTGAGTTATTGACCAACGCGGTGAATAGGCTTACCTGTTTACCCTTACCCAAAAGCTCTGTTTTGGAAATACCAAGGGCAGTAAAGATTCTTTCCAGCGGAGGCAGAAGCTGGTTTTCTATGTAATACCTTGAATCTATTGGGAGTTTTTTCTCTATAATGTACAAGGGATCTTCCGCTCTTTTCGAAAGAAGCTCCGGCCCCTTAACTATAACGTAACCTATCCTGTCCCCAATACCAGGACATTCCGCGGGCGAACGTTTCTTTATCTTTTTTACAAGTTCGGCATGCGGCTGAATGCCCGCGTAACCTTCTGCCCGCTTTGTCATGGTTTTGGTCACAACCAGTTTCTTTATGGGGATCTTACCTTCAACCATGTTTTCCGCAACTCCCTTGAAATAATGCACAGCCTCCTTTATGTCGTTCTCCTTCAAAATTATCTCCAGAACTCTTTCGATGGTTTCCGACGTTAGATCACACCAGTCCCTCCTGACAGTCTCTATACCCTTTGTTTCCATAGTCTCCTTCCAGCCGTCTTCATCGAACTCGAACGACCATGCAGCATACCTTTTTTTTGTGAGCGGAAGAAACCTCTTGAAGACCTTTTCGAATTCAAGCTCCATAACACCCTTCAAAATGGAGGTGATCCTTTTGGCCACTTCCTCTCCCGCTTTCTTTATATCTTCCATATCCTCGAAGGGAACCTTAACCATGACAGAATCCGTATCCCCGTAAATGACCCTGTAATTGAATTTCTCCTCAATGAATCCTTTGGTTCTCTTAATCATTTCTCTACCAAAGGCTGTTATTGACTTTGCGATATCCATGGAGTATATCTTCGCTCGCGGATACCCGAAGTGCCCATAGAAGGCATTGGACATTATTTTCAGGGCGAATTCCTTTGCCCGCAGTTCCCTGATTTTTCCTGGGGTTTCACACTTCCTTATGTTCCTTTTCACCTCCTGCCTCTCCTCCATCAGTCTTTCCAGTATCTTCGGTATTATACCCTTTCGAACACTTTCGGGAACGAATTTCGCACCTGAGGGAGATTTTATGGAATTCTCCACACCGTCCTTCACTATCAGCGTGGTTGGGCAGATGTTGAATGTTCTTATAAGGGAAGGATACATCGCTTTAAAGTCAAGGACTATTATGGAAGAGTGCAGGCCCTTTTCAGGTTCAATAACATACCCTCCTTTCAATTCAACCTTTCTCATCTTTTCTCTTTTTGCAACCTCGCTTCCATCCGGTTTGCATGGTAGAACAAAATCTTCCTTGTTGAGTTCCCTAAGAATCAAATTTTCGATCCTTGTGGTCTCTCCAGAATCGAGTATATCCTGAAGGAGCGTGCCTGAAATCTTGGCGAGAGCCACATATTTATCCAAGAGGTTCAACCTCAAAACCAAATCCATTGCCAACTCCGAATCCTTTTTAGAATATCTTATCAGCGTTCTGAACTTTTCTTGGTTACCTTTCCAGAACTTTTCTATCTGCGATCTTTTGACGTCTTCCTTCCCCTCCCCAATAAGCTCGTTTGACACTGTGTTCAGATCATAACGTTTAAGGGAGAAATCCCTCTTTATTATTTCAAAAGAATCCACCATTACCCTTCCAGCTATGCTTATTTTAAACCTGTTCATTATCTGTTTCTTGGTTACGTGTTTCTTACATCTGCCAAACATAGGAGGCACATCATTCGCCCTCATCCTGTCCAGTATGTAAGGCATGTCGAAGTTGTTGATGTTGAATCCTGTTATGATATCGGGATCGTAATCCATTATTATATTTACCAGCTCCTCCAACATCTCCTTCTCCGTCTCGAACGGCTTCACATCCTTGTCAGATCTGGTACTCAAAACCATTGATTTTTCACCCTTGTACGGATTGCTGAAGACCAGGGATATCATTATTATGGGATCATTTCTAGCTTCGGGCATTCCCCCTTCCTTTAAAGAAACACACTCGATATCCAGACAGAGTAATTTAAAAGGAGCCACCCCGTCCTTCTCTGTCTTTTTGAATTGTTTCATTGAAATTTTTCTCTGGGTGCTTACCGTGTTGGTGGTCACGCCTTCGGAACCCTCAACCTTGATCCATTCCATACCCCTGAGATCGAAATCCGCCATGAATCTATATTTGAACGGTATGTCCGCCTCGAAAACATCAAAACCCCTCGCCCTTAACTTATCCCTTATTTCAGGTGTTTTTGCCGGGTTCTTCAGGGTTATCCTGTGGAGGTCAATCATCCGTTTTTGATAACCCATGGGGTGAAACCTTTTCACCTTTTCTATTCTTACCACGTTCCCCTCCCCCCTTATGGCGTTTTCTAAATCCCTGCCTCTCGCATAAAAGTAAGGAGGATAATCCTCATAGAAACAGCATACCGTTTCCCCACTTTCGTTCTTGCCAAAGACCCTGATTATGGGTTTCTCATTGACAAGGGTATAGTCTATATCCAAGATTTGAAAAAGCATATAGAAAATTGGAAAACAAACAATAAAACCATTTCGTTATCCAAAAATATATTTTCAAAAGATTCGGTAATCAATTTAAATTAAAAACCTGAATTATTTATTGATCATTATGAAAATCAACCCGAGGCAGATGGAGCGAATGATGAAGCAGATGGGCATGCATATGTCCCACATAGACGCAGAGGAAGTGATAATAAAAACACCGGACAAGGAAATCATTATCTCCAACCCGGAAGTTTCGAAGATAAACGTGATGGGCCAGGAGACCTTCCAGATAACGGGCGAAATTTCCGAACGTTCGAGGGAAGAGATCAGCGAGGAAGACGCGGAGATGGTCGCGGAGCAGGCGGGGGTTTCCCTAGAGGAAGCAAAGGAAATGCTTGAAAAAACAAAGGACATAGCAGAGGCAATAGTCAGACTGAAGGAGAAATAGAAGAACTGATTTTTTGTTGAAATAAAAACAATTTAAATAAGGCTCCCAATATTATTGAAGGGGGAAGAGATGAAATACGTTTATAAGGCAATTGACTTCCTGATAAGACCATCGAAGAATTTTGATTCAGTAAAAAGGTATAAGCTTGGGGAAGCATTTAAGTTCATGCTGGCCATCTCTATAGTTTTTGCAGTGCTCAACGGAATAGTGGGGACGCTGTTTTCATATTACATGCAATCAATGCTGGGTTTGCCTTTGGCTTATCCTCTAGAACTTATGCCGGTAATGATTATAACGAGCATAATAGTATCATACATATTTATCGTGATATTCCTTACCATATGGTCGCTCTGGCAGCATTTGTGGGCATATGTTTTAGGCGCCAAAAAGGGAATCGAACAGACAATGAAATCAGTTTTTTACGGAACCTCTCCATTATTTTTGCTCGGCTGGATACCTTTGGTATCGATAGTGTCTGTAATATGGTCCCTGGTTTTGCACGGGATTGGAATAAAGAGATTGCATGGGATAAAAACAGGGAAAGCAGCTTTAGCCATTGTAATAGCAATTTTGATACCAATGATAATAGGGCTTGCGTTTTTACTTACCATGCTTTCATCGCTGATGATGTTCAGTCCTTATACGATTCCCGGTTATTAACCCCCTATTTCGAACTCCAGCTTTCTCTTTATCATTTTATATCTCAGCAGATCCTCTCTTGCGAGTTCTTCCAGCCTCAATTCTATCCATTTTTTCTCTCCCCTGAACTCTGGAAGTATGTAGTTTTCCAGAGAGTTCACAACCTTCCTAGTTTCCTTGATCTCCTTGGAAAGAACCTGGATCGCGTTTTCCATCTCCCCCACCTTCAGGATCACTTCCAGAACATCTTCGAACTTGAGCTTTGTCCTGTCAAACTTCAGAGGTACGTTAAGTATCTGAAACCCCTTCTTTGATTTCTCCCAGAAGAATTCCGGTAATTTTATACCCATGACCTTTTTCTCTTTCGTAATGAGAGACCCTTCGGGAACCGAGAAGGAATCACTCTTTACGGAAACAGTTCCCATTAGTGACTGAAGGAGAATCAGCTCCCTGAACGCCTTGATCAACGAATCCTCTACATACTTTCTTTTCTCCCCTCTTTCCTTTATGTAATCAAAGAACAAAACAACCATTGATTCTATCTTATCTTGGAGTATCTCCTTACCTCTTTCCGCGATATCTATCTCTTCCTTCAGCCTCAATAAACCCGTTCTGTTTGGATACTCTCTCATGCGAATCAACACTCACTCATAGACATGCGACAGAGTCGCGATACCCACCCAGCTATTTCTTCTTCATATACCTATTCATCAAATCCTTCTCAATCCTCTTTAACCTTTCCTCTGGTATTACAGACAGCAGTTCCCATGCCTTTTCAAGGGACTGTTTTATTTCCCTTCTCTCGTTCCCCCCTTGGTTTATGAACTCCCTTTCAAACCTGTTTGCCCATTCAAGATATTTTTTATCCGTTTCTGTTAGGCCCTCCTCGCCTATTATCGAAATAAGCGCACGAAGCTTTTCAACCTCTGCGAGGTTCGCATAACACTGGTTTGATAAAGGCTTGTGGTCCTCCCTTGTCAGTCCCTTTCCGATCCCCTTCGGCATGAGCCTGGATAATGAAGACAGCAAATCGACCGGCGGGTATATCCCCTTTCTGAACATATCCCTGGATAAAAGGATTTGGCCTTCGGTTATGTATCCCGTCAGGTCCGGAATAGGATGGGTGATGTCGTCCTCGGGCATGGTCAAAACAGGAATCATTGTTATCGATCCTTTCTTGCCCGTTATCCTTCCTGATCTCTCATATATGGTGGCAAGATCAGTGTAAAGATATGAAGGATACCCCCTCCTGCTTGGTATCTCTTCCTTTGCTGATGAGACCTCGCGCAAAGAATTGCAGTAAGATGTCATATCCGTCAATACGACAAGGACGTGATAATCAAGATTCCAGGCGAAATATTCAGCCGTTGTCAATGCGACTCTTGGAGTCGCTAGCCTTTCAATCGCTGGATCCGTCGCCGTGTTCAAAAATAAAATTATCCTTTCCAAAGCCCCTGTTTTTTCGAATTCTTCCCTGAAATACCTCGCCTCATCATAGCCTATCCCCATCCCGGCGAAAACTATGAGGAAATCTTCCCCCGTAATCAATCTAGCCTGCTTGGCTATCTGGGTTATAAGCTCGGTATGCGGCAAACCCACGCCTGAAAATATCGGAAGCTTCTGACCCCTCACCAGAGAGTTCATCAGGTCTATGGAAGAGATTCCCGTCTCTATGAACTCTCTTGGATATTCCCTGGCGGCAGGGTTTATCGGTTTCCCTTGTATGTCTAGTTCCTCCTCTGCCACAATCTTCCCCTTTAAAGGCTCTCCGAGCCCGGAAAAAACAGAGCCGATCATATCTTTAGATACACCTAGGCTCATGGTTTTCCCTGTAAATCTCACTTTGGTTTTCTTAACATCTATCCCTCTTGTTCCCTCAAAGACCTCTATTATCGCTTTGTCCCTGTTGAGTTCGAGAATTTGACCCCTCCTCCTTTCTCCATTAACCCCTATTTCAACAATCTCTCCGTATCCAACGTTCTTTATCCCTTCCAGAAATATCAGAGGTCCTGTCACCTGGGTTAATGTTTGGTATTCAATCATACTTCACTCCCGCCACCCTTTCCTTAACGGATTTTGTAAGAATCTGATCAGTTGTTTTTCCCGATTCAACCTCTTTCACACCGTTCTCGTACAATTTAATGATATCCCTCATGATTGCATACTGTTTATCTAGATGTGTATAACAATCCTCTGCATGATAGGCATCCTGCTGAAGGAAATCCTCCCTTACAATACGCGCAATCTCCAGAACAAACTTTTCCTTTTCCGGAAGAACCCCGATACCCACAACTCTTACTACCCTTTCAAGTTCAGCCTCTTTTTGAAGGATGGACATCATCCCCTTGGTCACAACATCCCAATCCTTGCTTACGTTCTTTCTGAACCAAGGAATCATCAATTCGGAATATCTTGAATACGATATCAGCCAGTTCATCGCGGGGAAATGTCTCCTCCATGCAAGTTTTTGATCGAGCCCCCAGAAAACCTTCGTTGACCTGAGGACAGCTTGGGTTACAGGTTCGGAAAAGTCAGCTCCCGGTGGGGAAACAGAAGATATCAGCGTTAACGATCCAAAGGATCCGTTTAGATTTTCAACTTTACCCGACCTTTCATGATACTCCCCGACATGGGATTCCATGTAAACGGGATAGCCCTCTTCCCCCGGGAGTTCCTCAAGTCTTCCCGAAACCTCACGTAACGCTTCCGCCCATCTTGATGTCGAATCGATGAGAACTATCGAGTTATACCCCTGATCCCTGAAGTATTCACCGATGGTTATTGCCGTGTATATTGACGTCTCCCTCGCAACGACAGGCATGTTGGATGTGTTTACAATCAGAATTGATTTTTCCATGAGCTTTCCCCCCTTCCTGTCCTTAGATTCCTTAAGCTCATTTATTATGTCAGTAACCTCGTTCCCCCTCTCTCCCGTCCTGCAGACTATGTTAACATCCGAGTCACAGTTCTTGGTGATCGTGCTCTCCAATACAGTTTTACCCGATCCAAACCCTCCCGGGACACACACGCTTCCTCCTTTACCTATAGGGAAAAGGGAATCAATTACCCTTTGCCCTGTTACAAGGGGTTCTGAAAGGCCGATCTTACTTTTGTACGGCCTGATTCTCCTCACCTCCCATTCCTGAACCATGTTCAACCGCTTTCCATTAGTCAATTCGCATACCCATTCCTCCACTGACAATTCACCCTTTCTTACCGATTTCACCTTACCCTCAACACCTTCCGGAACCATTATCCTGTGGATGATAGAAGCCTCCTTTACACTCCCTAGTATAGAACCCACTGAAACCTCCTCCCCCTTCTTTACCTTAGGTTCGAACCTCCATTTCCTTTTACGATCCAGTGTAGTCAGACGGACACCTTTCGTTATGAAAGAACCGAGTTCTTTCTTGATCCTTTCCAGCGGTCTCCCCAAACCGTCGTATATAGAGCCTATCAACCCCGGCCCGAGTTCAACCGTGAACGGCTCCCCCAAGGAAACAACGGGTTCTCCCACCTTCAAACCGTTGGTATCCTCATAAACCTCAATGAACGCCCGTTCCCCTACAAGTTTTATGATCTCCCCGAGAAGTTTCTCCTTCCCGACCTCCGCAACATCCCACATACGTGAACCAAGCATACCTTTAGCAACAATAACAGGCCCTGTTATCCTTTCTATTCCCCCTTTAATCATTCAATCAAACTCCTTACCTAATATCTCCTTGATCAAGCCCTTTACGGTATCTGTCTTTAGTGATCCGTATTTGTCAGGTACGGGAACGAATATGCGTTCCTTCGCCTCCACCAATTTGTACAATCTTTCGCTGATTATAATTATTTTCTTGTCTTTAATCGTTTCCAGATTTTTCTTCAAATTCTTCTCATCCGTTTCCAAGCAGTCCTTCACTCCTGCCATCCGGAAGCCGATAACGGTTTCCCTGTCACCCAACACGGCAATCATTCTTCTACCCCCAACAATATCTTGAGATCCTTCCTGTCCAGACCCTCTTTAACATACCTTGTTATCACCTTTATCTTGTTAATCTCGTTTCTCTTGGTGATAAGATAATATAACAAGAGACCGGTATCAAAGGGCGACATTCTAAGGAATCTCGAAACTGCCCTTTCCAGATTTTCGCCCAACGTTATTTCAAAAAGCGTGTCATCTTCTAAATTCGCCAAATCCTTTACATCAAATTTTATGGACCCTAACTTTTCGAATAATGCCTCCATTGAGCCCAGTTTGAACCATTCCTTCCGAACGTTTGAAGGCTCAAGGAAGAATTCACTTAGATCCTTCTTGAAGATTATCGTTCTCGAGATGTTCCGAAGATTTACAAAGTCGTTCCTTGTTTTGAGATAGGAACGGAGTATTTCTTTCTCCTTCGCCTCTTTCACAACACCCCAAAACATCCTCACGTATGACAACTCCAGGTAGAAATCAACTATCGATGTTCCAAACTGATCAATCTTCCTGTAGCCCGAATAAATTGGTTCGTAATAATCAGTATCCTTTAACTTGTTTGTCAGATCTTCAACATCCCTGCTCTTGGCTAAACCCTCGAGATCGAAGTCTTTCACGGGGACGAGGAAACCACTCCAATCCTCATCAACAAGAATCGATTTTATCAAAAGTTTCAAATTTTTTATCTCCCACTCTTTCAGGAAAATATCAAGAACCCTTCTTTCCTTTCCGTAATAGAACCTCTTTATTTTCTCAAGAATGCCCACAAAAATTTTATCAAGCTCATTTTCAATCCCCGGTGTATCCTTTTCTAGGCCGTGATAAAAAATCGCTTCGTAGTCCGTGCCCTCCAGGATGTTCGCGACCTCGGAAACGGATTTCGCTTTAACCAGTTTATAAAATTTTGCCCTGTCAATAAGCCTACCTTTCATCGCACGCAACCTTGCCGCTGCATACTCGTGTCTCAAAAAATCAAACATGATCAACCCTTGAAAAATATATCACTAATAACCCTGTCCATCTCTTTTTCCTTTCTTTCCAGAAGGGACTCTATCAAATAGTTTGCTGTCATTTTGCCGGATTTAACCATGCACCCTCCACTGGTCTTAATGTTTTTAACCTTCCCTTTAATTCCTTTCCTCTTCAGGAAATTTTTAGCATAACCAGTATCGTTCTTGTTGACAAACACCTCCAAACTCCCCTTTCCTATTTCTTTAATGCCCCTCTCCAAAAATCCCGTTAAAAATTTTTTATAGTTATCCTTTCTTATCCCCTTTACAACCTCTTCCTTTAATGTTTTAACCATCTCTGATTTGAGATCCTTCAGAGTTTCTCTCCTTTTTATTTCCATGTCTGCAAACCCCTTTCTTCTCATCACCTCTGCCCCCCTCTCGTAATCCTTCAAGACCTTTTCTCTTAAGGATTTGCATTCATCTTCCCCTCCCTTTAACATTTTTTTAACTTCAAGCATATTGGCTTTCCTGATTCCTCCCACCCTCTTACTTCTATCCTTTTCTACAACCTCTATTATTCTTTTGACTTCTGCCGGCATCATTTTCACAACTTGGCAAACTATATAGCTATTACGCCAACACCATAAAGTATCAGCAACAACGCTATCACGAGACCGTATATAGCCTGTGTTTCGACCAATGCAGCCAATGCCACTGACCTACCGAAGTTCTTCGTATCCTCTGCCGTCGCCCCTATCGCAGCTGCTGCTGCTTTCCCTTGGCCTATACCAGAACCACATGCAGCAACACCTATCGCTATACCCGCTCCGATTGCAACCAAACCTTCAATCGCCATACCTCACACCTCTAATTTCATTTTACCTCAATACCTTCGTATTTCAATGGTTTGAATTTCTTACCACCTCCCTCAAAAAACCGGGAGAAAAACTCAACATAATGGAGCCTCAGAGAATTTATGAACGCCCCGACCGACGAGATTGTGCAGTTGAACAAATGACCTACAGTGAATATGAAACCTGAAAGAATGAACGAACCATTAACAAATATGGATGATATGTGGTTGACTGTCAATGCGATGTAGGATGTCGCTAACGAGATCGCTGCCAACCTGACGTAGGAGAGGATATTTCCGAAGAAGCTGATCATCCCTATGGCCTGTATTGGTTTCAGAACCTTTATCCCTGCTCCTGCAATGAAAAACAACAGGCCAGCATAAAACAAAACCTCTGAGACCATACCAAATATCCTGAATATAATCAACAACCCTCCTGCCTCCACCAAAAACCAAGATAAATCCTGAATTGTTGATTTTTTGTTTCTTACATTCTGCACTATGGAAAGAAGAATCCCCATGTTAACGTGAACAAGCCCGAAAACCAATGAAATCACTATTAGCATTATTGGATTCTGGGTGGGGTTAAACCAGAGGCCCTGGAGACCGAGGAAATTTCCCAAAAAGTTCCCGAAGAGGAATCCCCAGAAAATCGCTGAAAACCCACAGAGTAAAAGTATACCGGAAAATATTCTTGACAAATTGTTTCTGAAGTAAAACCTTATTGAAAATGAAAGCAGAAGTATCAGGAAGCCATAGAACATGTCACTCAACATGAAACCGAAGAATATCGGAAAAAGGAAAGCCATGAATATCGTTGGGTCAGCATCCTTATACTTGGGCAATCCGAACCCCCCGGTTATACTCTCAAACTTCTCTGACAGACCCGGATTTTCAAGATCAGTCGGAGCATCCTCCACCTCCTCGAACGTGAAGAAAACCCTCCCTGAAGTCGCCGTGTCCAACGCTTCCTGGATCTCCCATTCATATTTTCTGGGAATCCACCCTTCAAGGACGGATACGTACTTGGTCTCCTGAAACATCTGCAGTGATTTCATCCGATCCTTGTATGCACTGAGAACCAGATACGCCCTTTCGATCTCCTCCCACCATTCCCCGATAAAATCCTTCCTCTTCTTGAGTAGGTAACCCCTCTTTTTCTCAAGCCACTCCATTTCCTCCTGCTTCTCTCTGAGTATTTTGGAAGGTTTTCCCTGTATATCCCCAACTTCAAAAAATCCGAAATCATGTTTAATCAGAAGCTTCCGTACGTCCTCCTCTTCGGTTTTAAGCCCCAGCAGAAGAACAACATTCTCATCCGTTTCCATATCCTTTGAATAAAGATAAACCCTGAAATTCGCCAGCTCTGTCTTAATAATAGGCAAAACGTCCGCCTTCACATTACCGACAACGGCAAAGGTTTTCTTTAAAGAAGCCAAAAGCCCCAAATCAAAATCGAATCCCTTAAGGTTCCCCAGAAGTTCAATATCATTTTTTACATTCAAAATCAATTTCCTGTTTTCTTCAGATTCTTTCCCCAACTTCTCGATATTCCTTTCGAGATGTTTCACAACCTTCTCCGCATCCCTGAAAACACCCTCCATTTCGTCCTTTTTGATTGAAACCGGTTTTTCGGATCTATTCCCCAACAATGTTTCAAAAAACCCCTGTTTCTTGACTTCACCCAAGAAATCCTTGTGAATTTTTTCTGACCTCAGGAAAAGAGAAGACAGATAATCAATATCTATATCCACGGAGTTGAGAAAATCCCTTTTGCTGGAAATCTCCTTTACCTCAACAATCCCCTGCTCCTGCAATCTTTCTACAACCCTTTCCCTGTCCTCAGAAAGAAACGCGATGTTCAACCTTTCCATCTCTGTCGGGAATAACATATTATATTATTGTTTTGACAAACCTAAATTAATTAACCATAAAACTGCCTATTTTGAAAGTATTTTCACCATCGCCTTTATCCCGTTCCCTCTCTTTTTCTCGAAATTTCTCTTCATCCTTTCTATCTCCCCCCTCGTCTCTTTCTCCGCTTTCCTCCTCCCCAATCCTATCTCTTTCTTTACGCTTTCTATCATTTTCTCTCCCTCAGAAGTGGCGACCCTTTCCGCTTCTTTCCTCATCCTTTCAATTTCTTTTTCAGCCTGTTTTATCCTTTCCTTTGCCTCCCTCTCGGCTTTCTTTATCCCCCGTTCGATTCTGTCCTCGGTCTTTTTCACTTCTTTCAAAACCCTTTCCAGATCAACCATATAATAAATTTATTTTATTATGTTAAAAATCAAGTTGATAACATGTTGCTTGTATTAACATTGGCAATGATAATCTCGTTCTTAACCGTTTTTCTTTTGACCCCGTACACAAAGAAATTTCTCGAGAGACTGGAGATAATAGGAACAGACCAGCAGAAGCCTGGGAAACCCAGGTTCGCTACCTCCGGGGGCTTGCTTGTTATAAGCGGCATGCTGCTTGGAGGTTTCTTTTTCATAGCTATCAATTCGTTCCTTCTCAAGATACCCATCGACCTCTCGTATTTATTGGCTTCTTACTGCTCGATCCTCATAATAACCATGATAGGCCTGCTGGATGACATCAATATAAGACCAAGGATGGGAAGAAACAAGGGCCTGAAGGACTACAGGATTGGTTTGAAGCAATGGCAGAAACCCCTGCTGACCCTACCAGCTGCGATCCCGCTGATGTCAATAATGGCGGGCAACAGTGAGATGGCCCTTCCAGTGATAGGATTGATAGATCTGGGCGTGATTTACCCCCTGTTGCTCATACCCGTTGCAGTGGTTGTGGTAAGCAATGCAACCAACATGCTTGCGGGAATGAACGGACTGGAGGCCGGCCTGGGATTCGTTTCTTTATTCGCACTCGGCAGCTACGCCCTGTATTTCAACAGGATGGAGGCAGCCGTTCTGGCATTTACAGCGAGTTTTTCATTGCTCGCGTTTCTCAGATGGAACTGGTTTCCTGCGAAGTTCCTCCCGGGTGATTCTCTGACATATCTTGTGGGGGCGTCATTCGTTTCCGCAGTGATAATAGGAAACATGGAAAAGTTCGGCATCATAATCTTCACCCCATGGATAATCGAGTCTTTCCTGAAGCTACGCTCGAAATTCAGGGCGAGAAGTCTGGGAGATCTGGAGAAGGACGGAATGCTCAGGGCTCCTTACGAAAAAATATATTCCCTCACCCATGTTCTGATGAAGATCAGGCCAATGAAGGAGTGGAAGATAGCAACTATACTGATAGTTTTCGAGATAATCATTTGTATTTTAACTTTCATTTTTGTTGTGTGAGAACTATTCTTCCAAGTCTATCGCATCTATGTATTCCCCTGTTATGTGCTCAGGGAAGTTCTCGTATGCAACCCTGTATATCTTCATCCCTAATTTATCATACACCTTCTCGAAATAGTTCTCCAGCCCGGCCCCGTTGAACAGGTAAAGCCTCACGAACATGCACTCCTCAACAGCCTCCGGAATGAATACGACCGCATCCCCTGCGAGATAAACTATCCCAGGAACAGTGTTTTCCTTGTCGCTCCTTATGACCTGGTTTCCTATGCCTATGCCCCTTATGTATGCCTGACCCTGAGGCGTTTTTATAAGGGCCGTTATGTTTCCCATCCCGGTTGTGTCACCCGTTGTAACAGTTGAATACGCGACCAGTATGCTCTGATCCCCGAGCTTGAACTCCAGCATGGTTTTGTCGCCCTGCTGGTATTGCCCGCTCAAATAGAAGACCGGAAGAACATCTATCTTCTTCCCCCAGTTCGCTATTTTTGACATGGCCCCGAATTTCGATATAAGGTCAGGCGAAACCATCACGTAATCCACTTCGTACTTTTTGAGGAAGTTGAGCGAGCGATCGGAGATGGGTCCGGTGAAGAACTGGGCGATATCCTGGGTAGGCTTCTGCGGATGGTAACCCCCGTCCACCAGGGTTATCTTTTTCGCTATCTGATGGAACCACCAACCGTAGTCCCACCACTCCAAGATAACAGCATCTTCCTCTGTGTTATCCCTGAGCCATATCAGGGACTGATACCAGGATTCATCCATAGAGGTTCCTATGGAATTCGCCATAACCCACCCTGAAGAAAAGTTTGAAACAACAACAAGACCTATGAACACGCCAACCCCCATTTTAACATAAAAGGGAAGCCTCCCCTTCAGGTTCCTTGCCCTTGATATGATGAATTCCCCTCCCCTCGCAAGACAGTATCCGGCAGTTATCGCTACAGGGAAGGCGAAGACGAAGTTCAGCCGGACGGCTCCCATGGCAAGAATTAGGGATGTTATGAGGAAAACAATGGCAAAGATGAACTCCTTTCTCCTGCTCTTGAAAACAAACTCATACATCATCAAGAACATCCCTATCCACGCGAAATAGACTGCCGAGAAATAAAGAGTGATATCAGGCCATTTGAGTGCAGCTACTGAATAACCCGTCCCGAACGTTGTTATGGAATCCTGTATGAAGCCTCCAGCAGTCTGGGATTCCGCAACAGTCGATGCTATCACCCCGGACGATATGGGCTGTGACGTCATGAGTATCATCCTCCCTGTCCATTCCCCGAGCTCAACGTTTACATACGATGCAACCCCGAACGCAAACAGGCCTATTACGAACAGGACAGGAAGTGCGTAAGGGACGTATTTCTCCTCAACCAGTCTGAACCTTTCGATACCGAACCTGATCAGCATGGCGGAAAGAGTTACATAATTTATTATCATCTCAATTCCCTGCAGGCTTGCAGCCGGGACCGCAAGTCCCGAATATCCGGAAAAGACAACCAGGAAGGTAAAGGAAACAAAGAAGGAAACGTACGAAAGAAGGAATTTTGAATCATACCTGTTAAGCAGGATGGAAACGAGCACGAAAAGAGGAATTACGAACAGAACAATTTTCATCCCTCCCCATGTTAGCGACATCAGGAAGAGGAAGATACCTGATGTAAGACCGTAGAGCACGACCTTCATCGACCTTACCCTTTCCTCGCTAAGGCTTGTTTTGTGAAGGATCGAAAACGGATGGAGTAAGACATGTCTCCACGAGATTCCCTTGTCTATATCCCCGACCTTGAACGCCTTGACGAAGAACAGGAAGGTCAAAATCATGAAAATGCCTCCTACAGGTTCCTTCTCTATGAAGCCCGCGGAAACCCTGTAAAGTATTCCAGGGACAAAAGCGAGGAACGCGGCTGCCAGCAGACCGGCCTTCCTGTTGAAGAGTTCCTTGCACAGGAAGTACATGAACAGGACCTGGAGGGCTCCGAAGAAGGCGGGCGTCCATACGGCCGTCCAATACCAGGACACGCCAAACAATGGATTTAGGATGAAATAAACGACAGGATACGCATAGAACGTCACAACGCTCTCCCTTGACCTGTCAGGACCCCCCTCAACCGTTCCCCACTGCGCCAGGTAATCGTCTGTCGGCAACCCACCTCTTTCTATTATATCTTCCCCCATCCTGTACATGAAATAAGGATCTATGGCCTGAAGCTTGGGGTATGTAAGCTTGGTTCCGGGAATCCCTCTCAGATACAGGGCCGCCGAGAATATCAAGATCAGTAAGAAAACCCAGTAATACCTCTTCACGGGTTCCATAACGCTTTCCCACTTCATAATCTCATATAATTGGCTGGATTATTTAAAACTATTTGAGATTATATATGGATTTAAGATATATAAATGTTTTGTTACTAATAAGTGGTTAGATATTCCTTAGTGAGCTTTTTACTACAATTGCCGGATTTTAATTAAAAGATTTAAAAGCATTTCAACCCTCTTATTAAATAATTGATATCATGTCGGTAGGTATAGTAGGATACGGGGCATACATTCCGAAATTCAGGATAAGCGTGGATGAGATCTCAAGGGTATGGAAGGCAGATCCGGAAACCATTCGAAACGGTCTGCTCGTGGAGGAAAAATCGGTTCCCGACAAGGACGAAGATACGATAACGATAAGCGTGGAGGCCGGGAAGAACGCCCTGCTGAGGGCAGGCATAAATCCCCAGGACGTTGGAGCGGTATACATAGGATCAGAATCACACCCCTATACAGTCAAGCCTTCCGGAACGGTTGTTGCTGATGCCCTAAACCTGGGACCCGAGCTGATGGTTGCGGATTTTGAATTCGCCTGCAAGGCAGGGACGGCCGCGATACAATGCTGCTTCGCGCTTGTCAAATCAGGCGAGATCAAATACGGTCTTGCAATAGGAGCGGACTGCGCGCAATCCAAACCAGGAGACGCCCTGGAATATACGGCCGCTGCAGGCGGAGCTGCCTACATAATAGGTAAAGACCCGCTGGCGATACTCGAAGGTACGTATTCCTACACAACAGACACGTCCGACTTCTGGAGGAGGGAAGGAGCGGACTATCCGAGTCATGGCGCGCGCTTCACGGGCAAGCCCGCTTACTTCAAACACGTTACAGCCTCAACTAACGAACTTCTTAATAAGCTTTCCATGAAACCATCCGATTTCAGTCACGTTGTTTTTCACATGCCCAACGGGAAGTTCCCTTTGAAGGCCGCGAAGTTGCTGGGCATTTCAAAGGAGCAGCTCGAACTGGGAATGGTTGTAACCAAGATAGGGAACTGTTACTCGGGTTCGAGCCTTCTCGGGTTATCCAGAATTCTGGATCATGCCAAGCCGGGTGAAAGAATCCTTCTTACATCTTACGGCTCCGGGGCGGGTTCCGATTCGTTCTCTTTCCTTGTTACAGACAAAATCCTGGAAAGGGTTAATCTCGCGAAAAAAACAGATTTTTACATAGACAGGAAGGAGAACATAGATTACGGAACATACGTAAGGTTAAGGAAGAAACTGAAGGGTGGTTGAGTATGAGGGTTGCCGTGGTCGGGATAGGGTGCACGAAGCTTGGCGAACACTGGATGAGATCCTTGCGAGACCTATCAACAGAGGCCGGAGCGCTCGCCCTGAAGGATGCCGGCATAGACGGGAAGGATATACAATCGCTATACATAGGGAACATGTCCGCCGGCAGGTTTATAGGACAGGAACATCTGGGGGCATTGGCTGTAGACCAAGCGGGATTGAATCCCATACCGGCAACCAGGTGCGAATCCGCCTGCGCTTCCGGAGCGTTGGCCTTAAGGAAGGCCTACCTTTCGATACTTTCCGGAGAATACGACATAGTGATGGCAGGCGGAGCGGAGAAAATGACAGATATAAAGGGGTCTGGCGCTATCGCGACGCTTATGGGTGCTGGAGACCAGGAATGGGAATCTTCCGTGGGTTTGACGTTTGTTGGTTTGTACGCGCTCATGGCGAAGGCTTACATGGACAAATACAAGTTAACGAGGGAGGAACTTTCACTCGTCCCCGTGAAAAACCACAAACACGGCCTTTCCAATCCCTATGCCCAGTTCAACTATGAAATAACGATAGATGATGTTTTGAAATCCCCTTTGATAGCCGATCCCCTGAGGCTTCTGGACTGCTCCCCCATAACTGATGGCGCGGCCGCTGTTATACTCGCTTCTGAAAAGGTCGCTAAAAAATTCAAGAACCCTGTATGGATTCTGGGCAGCGGGCAGGCGTCCGACACGTTGGCTTTGCACAACAGGAAGAGCCTGACCGAAATACCCGCAACGCAGATAGCCGCGAGAAAGGCATACGAAAAGGCAGAACTGAAACCGGATGACATAGATATCGCTGAAGTCCACGATTGTTTCAGCATAGCCGAGATACTCTCCTATGAAGACCTCGGATTTTCCGAGAAGGGAAGAGGGAAAGAATTGCTCCTCAGCAAAGATGTAATGATCGGAGGGAAAATCCCCATCAATACAGACGGGGGATTGAAGATGGGACATCCGGTAGGGGCCACGGGCATCAAACAAATAGTGGAAGTGGTAAAACAGCTGAGAGGAGAGGCCCTAAATCAGGTCAAAAACGCAAAGGTGGGGTTAGCCCACAACATAGGAGGGAGTGGAGCGAGCTGTCTCGTTCACATACTCGGGAGGGAATGACATGGTCTACCAATCCGTTCCTTTGTTCTGGAGACTGAAGAAACCCAAGTATAACCTTACAGGCACGAAGTGTATCAAATGCAAGAATGTTTATTTCCCCCCGCGAAATTTATGTCCCAATTGCAGGAGAAGCGGAGACATCCAAGAATTCCAGTTCAGCGGAAGCGGGAAGATCCTTTCCTACACAATTATAAGGACGCCTCCGGAAGGGTTTGAACACTACATTCCGTATGCCATCGCGATCATACGTTTGGATGAGGGAACAAACATAACAGGACAGGTGGTGGGAGACATAGAAAGGATCGGGACAGGGAAGAGGGTTCGTTCTGTTTTCAGGAAGATGCACGAGAACGGGAGCGATGGCCTGATACATTACGGACTGAAGTTCGAAATGATTGACTGATTCTGAAACCTTTCCTCTAAAATCAATATTCCACCATAGAAAAACATTTAAATTACCTCCGCACCTCTAAATATGGATAAATTATCCAGATTTACGGATTTCAATTTTCTGGAAGAGGATTCAGAAAAAGACGAAGAGAATTTGGAAGAAAAGGAGGAAAACAGGGAGGACGAGGAAGGGTTCGAAATAGTTTACAGCAGAGAGGAGATAGAGTCCCTCTATAAGGATTACAGGGAGATCAGGGAAGAACCTGAAAGGATCGAAAACCAGTATCATTTGTCCAAAAGAATGGAAAGAAGGGAAGAAGTTCTTGTTTTTGATCCCGAAAAAACCAACAAAGAAGATTACATGTTTCTTGACGAAAAAAATACATACCAGACAAAGACTGATTTTCTCAAGGTCGAATACACCGAGCCAGTCTTTTTCAACGACCAGCTCACCTATCAGAGCACTTTCATGGAGAACGAGGAAACAGGAAAAACTGTTTACGAGCTGACTTTGGAATCGTCCCGGAAGAACGGCATGGACGTGAAGATAAGCTATGATGAGCGGACACGAACGTTTTATCTGGACTCCATGGACGGGAGGAGGGACGGATCTGAGATCGAAGGGAACAGGGTTTACCTTGAATTCTGGGTGAAGGACAGCGAGACGAATGAATACAGGATAGGAGAGAACAGCATAGACCAGGAAGTTCTGAAGAAGGGAGACAGAATCGAATGGAGGCTGGCAACGGAGAGGGAATCCTACTGCGGTGGAGGGTATGAAAAATCGCGCAGGGAGAAGGAGATGGAGCAGATACTTATTTACCCGAACAATACGAATCCGGTAAGAGGATACCTTTCAGACCTTGGGAGAAACTTGGAAAGAAACCCGTTTTTCTACACCGATTTCTTTTTGAAGATCATATGAGGGTCATTATGGCTGCGATCCCTCCTCGCTCCGCTTTTTTTGCGTTTTCTCCGGAGGCAAGTATTATGACATCGTTTTCCCTCGGTTCCAGATTCTCCAGTCCCCTGACAGCCTCTCCTGTCCCTGGGAACTTCGCTTCTCTGTCCCGGAAAACAAGCGTTGTCACGTTCACCCCAACCTTCATTCCCTCGTCCCTCTGCTCGATCCCCATTTTAACCTTCTTGGAGGCATTCCTGACCACCAGGGCAACCGTTGGCTGTTTACTTATGGAAGGGATTTTGACCCTGAAGACCTTCGATACCTTCCTGTTCAAATAATCCGATACCTTCTCTCCCTTTTTGGTCAGGACCTCACCCCTTGTAGAGTCCCTTGTAAAACCGTGCTTCCTGAGGTTTTTTATCATGGTTTTGACTGTCGCTTCTCCCAGGTCCAGTTCTTTTACAAGCAATACCCTCCCCATGGATCTTTTTGAAAGAATGCTGAAAATCCTGACAACATCCACAACCGAGTAGCCAGATCTCCTGTCTATCTCAAACCCCTCAAGAAGTTTCTTGAAACTCATCTGAAAATATTTGTTTTTAAAATATAAAATCCATGTCCATCCATCCAAAATCAATCAATTTTCCCGTTTTGAACAGCATTTCCAGCTGCACGTTGTTCACCACCTTCAGAATCCTCCTCAGGAACAAACCGAAGCCTACCTGCTTCCCTATTCTGTTTTTCCAGCGAAACTCATATTCCTTGAGAACATTTTCGCTGAAATCATTTTTTTCGAAGGCCCTCTCTATCACAGAAGAAGCAATCCTAGCGGAGGTTAATCCATATATCACCCCCCCGCCCGACCACGGCTTGACCTGTCCTGCCGCATCCCCGACCAGAAGTATGCGGTCGAAATAGCTTTTTTTAACACAACCTATCGGTATCAAACCCGCGAATTTCTCGTATTCCTTTATCCTGAAAAAATTTTCCAGATCATCAAACTTCACATTCCTACCGAGTACACCATATTCTGTTTTCCCTCCCCTCGGGATTTTCCAGAAGAACCCGTCTTTAAGCTTCCTTTTATCAAAGTACAGATCAACATTTTTTGAATAATCCCCTTTATTAACAACCCCCATCAACCCCTTGATCATTTCCCTCGGTTTCACGCACAAGCCCTTCGCAACGACCGAGTTCGTTCCGTCACATCCAACCGCGATCTCCCCTTCTATTTTCCCCTTATCTGTATTAACTTCCACACGGTCCTTCCTCACAACAACACTCCCTGCTTTACAGTTGAGCATGATTTTCGATTTAACCATGCCCCCCAACTTTTTATCGAACTTGGAGCGGTCAATCACGTACGCGGCGTCTTTCTTTTTGAGGATAAATTCATTCCTCGGGGAATGAATTATTGCCGAATCAACCCCGTTGTCAATCACATCCCATTCCCTTATATCCGGGAAAAAACGTTCTATGTTCCGAGATATCAGGCCGGAGCACTGCAAAGGCTCACCGATCCTTTTGTGTTCCTCGATCACAACCACCCTGTATCCGAGATCCTTGCAGAGCTTCGCCGTATAAAGACCGACAGGTCCGCCGCCTATCACAACCACGTCAAACATATTAAACCTATGGATACCACTTATTTAAACAAGCATGACAACTTAATCTATACGTGATTTCATGAAGCTTCCGAATTACAAACTGTTCCTTGCAGTCCCTGTTATTTCCCTCTTGGTATCGGCCGGAATCCTCCTTAATCAGTACAACCAGACGGGCGAATGGTTCCAGAGATCGATCGAACTGAAAGGGGGAACGCTGATAACAATAAACACGGAGAGCAGGCTGGACACAGCAAATATAGAGAGTGAACTGAAAGAGAAGTTCACGCCCATACACGTGAGGGAAATCAGAAGTTTTGAGGGCTACGGAACGCTGATAGAAACTTCCAGCGAGACGGACACGGACAAAATACTTGAAGAACTCGAGATGATGGGGATCGAAACCGGAGACAGATCAGTCGAAACAATTGGTCCTTCACTGGGAGCGACGTTCTGGTATCAGGCGCAAGTCGCGATAATAATAGCCTTCATTTTCATGGGTATAATAGTTTTTGTTATCTTCCGAACCTTTGTTCCCTCAATCGCTGTGATAATGTCTGCCATGTCAGACATACTTATCACCTTAGGATTGATGCAGGTATTCGGAATCGAGCTCTCCCTCGCTGGTCTCGCCGCCCTGCTCATGTTGATAGGCTATTCAGTGGACACGGACATAATGCTGACCTCAAGATTGCTCAGGGAATCAGAGGATAAAACGCTGAGCGAGAAGATACGGAGGGCCCTGAAAACCGGATTGACCATGACTTTGACGTCAATAGCAGCGCTGACCGCTCTCCTACTGTCCGCTATATCTCCCGTGCTTTCACAGATAGCAACGGTTTTGCTCATAGGGCTGACGATAGACATAATGAACACGTGGCTGATGAACTCCATCGTGCTCAAATGGTACTGCGAGAGAAAGGGGTTGATATGATGTTGAAGTACTGGAGGCTCTGGTTGCTGCTGATAATGGTTGTCGGGGCTGTGCTAGCCATAATACTCAAACCCCATTATGTTGGCGTTCAGATCGCCTACGTATACGACACCTCCCCGGCGAAGGGCGTTCTCCAGCAGGGGATGATCATCACCAATGTAAATGAGGTAAAGATTTACAGCATCGAGGAATGGGAGAAATTGACGAAGGACTACAGGGAAAACATAACGCTCACTCTTGACAAAAAGAACTACAAGTTCTATGTTAACGAGAGCGGCCTGGGTATAGACGTTATGGATATAGACAGAACCAATCTCGATTTCGGTCTTGACATAAAGGGCGGAACGCGTATCCTCCTCCAGCCGAAGGAGAACGCCTCCAGCGAGATGATAGACCAGATCATTGCAACCCTCCAGACAAGAGCAAACATCTACGGTCTCAGGGAGGTTAGATTCTTTCCCATAAAATCTCTGGACGGCCAACACTTTGTTCAGATAGAAGCAGCCGGTCTGGGGAGGGAGGTCGTAACAGAACTCCTATCCAAGCAAGGGAACTTCGAGGCGAAGATCTCGAAACCCGTGTTCCTCAGCAGGGGCAAAGGAGATTTCCAGCTGGGCGAAAAAACCTACCCGGTGGAACTCATAGGAAACAAAACGATCACTCTCTCTAACCTTACGCTTGAGCCAAACCAGACGTTCGAGTTGGACGACATCGAATTCGAATATGTGAATGCAACAGAAACAGGAAATGAACTGTT
>SMTZ1_10006351_pt1 | contig 25551 bp, 24 predicted proteins | sample DeeMarSWOR136_30_FD_25667 | JGI IMG/M metagenome (IMG submission 25667)
GCTCCATCTAACTCGTAGCCCCATTCAGAACGGAAATATTCCCGGGCACCAACGCCGCTGATGACGGCTATCTTGTGAGTTCGAAGCTCATCAATGGCAATCCTCTCAGCCTCCTTGAGCAACTCTCCACCAAGACCTCTATGCTGAGCTGCACTAGACCTCTGCTCCCCTAGAGGAACCTCGGAGCCAAAGACATGCAGTTCCCTGACCATAGCCAAATCTCCATTACCAACAGCGGAAGAACCGACCCTCATACGAAGCAAGCCAAACAAGGTCTCTCCTTCATCTTCAAAGGAAAGAAAGACTTCCCTTCCACCAGATGCCTCATAATCCCGTCTCTTGAGACTCGGCGTGCCGATTTTCCATCCATCCCTTAAGCGATGCCCGTATTCCCGGCAGCGGATACAGCTACACCTAACTCCAATCTCCTCCATACGCTTTTTAAGCACGCTCCTCAAAGCTAAATCCTTACAGCCAGCAACAATAAACTTATTGGGAATATCGCGCATCACCCGGGGAATCCTGGCATAGCTGGGAACCTTAGTCTTAATGCTTATCATCAAACCTGCCATCTCATCCATTGGATAAGGTTGGTATCGGTCATCTCTGTACCATGCCTCAAGCTCGGTACCAGCAATAACCAGCGTCGGATAAAGTTTGAGTCCATCGGGTCTAAAATCCTCATCATGGAAAAGTTCCCAGGACAACTCCAGGTCATGCTCTAAAGTTGAACCGGGCAATCCCGGCATCCAGTGATAATAAACCTTGAAACCATAGTCTTTCAGCAACTTGGTAGCCCTGACTACATCAGCTACACCATGCCCTCGCTTAACCAGCCGATAGATGTCGTCGTCAAGCGTCTGTACGCCCAGCTCTACTCTAGTAGCGCCGAATTCCAGCATCCTCCTGACATCATCTTCTCGGCACCAATCAGGCCTGGTTTCAATGCACAACCCCACACATCTATGTTCAGCAATCTCATTCATCTGCTTAGCTGCCTCCAGGCTCAGAGACTCGCTGCCATTCAAGCCATCATAGCAATCTTTTATAAAATGGTATTGATAATCCTCAGGATAAGCCAGGAAAGTGCCTCCCATAACGATGAGTTCCACCTTATCAGCCGGATGTCCCATATCTGAAAGAATCCTCAACCTTTCCTCAACCTGTCTTCTAGGGTCATAGTTGCACACCTTGGCTCTAAGCACCGCCGGCGATTCCGGGGTATAGCTCTTGGGCGCGTCCGGAAAAGTGGGGCAATAAACGCATTCACCCGGACACCCTATCGGCTTGCCCATAATAGCCACAGGCGTCACCCCGGATATGGTCCTTGAAATTTTTCTCATATTATGTTTTCCTTAAACAGACCATCAATTACGAGTATAATTGCCGAAGGCATCCCAAGTCAGAGTTTACCAGAATTATGACCATATCAACAAACAGAGAAACCTTCGACGAGATAGCCGAGAGCTGGTACCGGCTCAGGCATTGGTCTCGCTTCACTAATGAGCTTGAGGAGATGGCGAGCAGATGGCACAGGGGTAAGCTCCTGAATATCGGTTGTGCTCACGGACCAGACTTTCTACCTTTCAAAGACAACTTCGAGCTATGGGGGGTTGACTTCTCTACACAGATGGTCAAACTGGCACGGAAGTATGCCTCTAAGTTTAAACTCAAAGTCAAACTGTCAATAGCTGATGCCACTTCCCTGCCATATCTCGATAATACCTTCGACTGGGCAATAGCAGTAGCCACTTACCACCACATTCAGGGGGACAAACAAAGACAGGAGGCCTTCCAGGAACTCAAACGTGTCCTGAAGCCCGGAGGTGAAGCCTTCGTCACCGTATGGAACAAATGGCAACCAGGCTTCTGTCTAAAAGGCAAAGAGACCAGCGTACCATGGAAATCGAGAGGCAAAATCCTTTACCGCTATTACTATCTATTTTCCTATCCGGAGTTCCGCAAACTACTGACCGAATCTGGCTTCAAAGTCCACAGCATGTTCCCGGAGAAATCTTACCGCTTACCAATCAAGTTTTTCTCACGAAATATATGCGTCATAATCAAAAAATAGCAATCTTAAGCACATAATCTTGAACCACTTAGGATTCATGGTTTCTCCAAGTGAGAGAGCAGATGTGAGAAAAGTCAAATACTATGAGGCTGCCTCTGATATCCCGGAGTTTTCTGCTGCCTCTATATCTTCCTTAGCAGTAGACAGAGCGATAGGCAGAAAAGCTTCAACTAGCTTAGGGTCAAATTGAGTGCCGGCGCATCGCCTTAGCTCATCCAGCACCTTCTTATAGGACAGAGGCTCACGATACGGGCGAGGCGAAGTCATAGCATCGAAGGCATCAGCTATCGCCAGAATGCGGGCCTCGATAGGAATAGCCTCACCCTTTAACCCTGATGGATAACCAGTGCCATCCCATCGTTCATGATGGTGAAGAATAGCTGGTAAACAAGAAACTAAACTGACCACATGACCAACTATAGTTGCTGATAACTTAGCATGTGATTGAACCAATTCCCATGTTTCGGCTTCAAGCTTGCCGACTTTAGCTAACAATTCGTCGGGGATGCCTATTTTGCCGATGTCATGAAGTAAAGCTGCAGTGCTCACCACAGTCACTTTTTCTGAGGGCAAACCAACGGCCTCAGCCAGGGCTACAGCATAACTACTCACCTTTTTTGAGTGACCATATGTAAACGGATCTCTAGCTTCAATGGTTGCTGCTAAGGCATAAATGACACTCGAAGTCTCCTTTTCTGTAGCTTTGCTCATCGCAACCGTCTCAGTCAAAGAAGGTAGCATCTTAGATGCAACACATGTCCTATTACCTCCAGTTTTCTTGGTATAATAAAGCGCTCTATCAGCAGCGGTAACGAGCTCGTCAGGTGTTACTCCATCGCTGGGCCAGGAAGCTAAACCGACGCTGGTGGTTATCCTCAACTTCTTCTTGCGCATCTCGGTAGCGATCTTTACACGAACCCGTTCGGCTACCACAAAGGCGTCATCAGCCACCGATTTAGGTAAAAGAACAGCAAACTCATCACCTCCATAGCGAAAAGCAATATCGATGTTTCTTATCGACTTCTCTACCAACCGCCCGATTCGAGTCAACACCTTATCACCAGCTAGATGGCCATACTTGTCATTGTAATCCTTGAATAAATCAAGGTCGAGGAAGATTAGAGACAGCATGCCACCATAGCGAGAATGCCGGTCAATCTCCTCTCCCAGACGCTCATCAAAATGGCGGCGGTTGAACAAACCGGTAAGTTCGTCCACACGAGCTCTCTGTTCAGCTTTAGCATAGAGCCGACTATTTTCAACTGGCATAGAAATTTGAGAGGCTAGGCTTTCCAGAAGGTGAACCTCACCGGTGGTGTAAGCATTAGGTTGACGACTAGCGACAGTCAAGCTACCTATAGCCTCACCTTTCACTAACAATGGTAGATAAACGATTGACCGAATCCCCTGCTTGAAGTGAGCTTCGCCAGTCCAAAACCTCCTGTTTTTTGCGAGGTCAGGCTCAACCAATGTCTTTTTGCGTTTAGCTACCCATTCGGTACCTGTGCCTTCAAGTGGTATCTTTTCCCCAGCTTGCCAAGCTGAGCCCACCTCTGTAGATAAAACCTCGAAATGAAGCTCGTCACCTTCTATCAGGGCAATCGTCGCCCAATCGACATCAATAACTTTCTTAAGTCCGGCGATAAAGGCACCGTACACATCTCGTATGTTTAAACTGGAAGTAATGACCATGTCCAGGCGGTTAATCAGAGATAGTTCTTGCTCCCGCTTTCTGAGCTGCTCCTGAAGATATTCCTTCTCCAAACTTGCTGCTACCTGAGCGGCGACGGCCTCAACTAAATTGACATCCTCAAGCGGGTACTTCCCAGATTCTTTTTTGCCTAAAGCCAGTACGGCAATCAAGGAGCCCCGGCTAACTAAAGGGAATAACAATTCCACGTCCAGAGCTTTTAGTCCATCCTTTTCTTCAGCCCATGTACCGCGAAACTCAGGAATAATATCCAAGCTTTCCTTGAGCAGATACCTATTTTCCCGCTGCAACCACTCCAAGATCGGAGTGTTCCGCCTTAGTCTCGCTTTCAGAACCTTCTCCATTTTGGGTTCGGAAAACTCGACAACAAAATCACCATTCGCACCTTCTGGGAGTAACAAATATGCCTGAGGACAATCCAAGCTCTTAGTAAGCAACGGTAGCATTTTCTGGCTGAATTCATCAAGACTCAAGACACTACCCATTTCATTCTGAACGAAGCTATGCAGCTTCTGGCGATAATCATATTTTTCCCGGTGGAAAAATCGATCTGCACCTCGAACAAAAAAGTCTCGCAACAGATAAATAACCACAACTAGTGCCACCGCTGCTGCTGTACTTGATATCAAAGTAGCGGTCTTAACTTCAAAGCCAAAGATTAGATGAACCGAGTAGAACAAAAGCAGATAAACAGTAATGCCAATGGCACCTAAACCTATCCACCCCAGCCCCCGACGAAAAGCAATCCTCATGTCCAATAAGCGATGCCTCAGAACTGCATAAGTCAGAATACCGGCATTGAACACGGCACCTAAATGAGTTAGGGGATACTGTTTGCCAATGTCAGTAACAGCGCTAAAACTAAAAAGGATCATAAGCGCGATGCTAAATAATAGATAAAGAATTTGATTACGCTTTACCGGGTCGGTTAGAACAGTGAATCTGCGCCACAGAAGATAAAAATCCCTGCCGAACAATACGCACAGAGAAATAGCCACCGGGATAAAGGCGATGCCGTAAACAGGAACAGGTATATCGCTAATAAAAGCAACGTCCTCTGCGAGATAGCCCAGCAGCGTCGCCACAATAATCGCCGCCAGCAAAACATAAGCGTAAGGAAACCCGAAGCCTTTTGGTTGATAGAAAAAGACCAAAAAATAGTGGAATTGCACAGCCGCCCACGCAAAACAACACATGACAATTTTAAACAAAAAGAGTCTATCCTGCATTAATAAGTCGCTGCGGAACAGAAAATTGCTCAAGCCCCACAAAATTGTAGCAACCAGCATCAAAATAAAAAGCTTGTGCTGTCTCTGCCACGGGCGGTTGTAAAGGAGGATAACAAATAGCGGTATATAAGCAATGACAACTGCTAAAGAAATCAAAGCCTGGACGTTCATTTTTAAGCTCAGTACCTATTAGTTTGCCTAATTATGTTCCCTAGCTTTGAATATTGTCAAGATATGTCTTTTCTGGCAACTGGCGAATCTCGGCAGGTAGGTAGTTTAGCCCTTTTAAGATCGGGGGGTGGGAATCCAGGTAAGGTTAAAGCCCCACCGCTCCACGCTCTATTGGAACCCACCACTAAGGGGAGCGGCTCTGAACTAGCATAAAAAAGCGATTGCTTAAAGCAACCGCCCACCAAGGTCTGCAACTATAATCAGGCTGGTTTCTTAGCCCTGCTTAGCCAAGACTGTCTGGCAAAGACATCCTTCCATTCTAAATCTGTGAAGCCCACCGAACGAAGTATTCGCTCACATTCCTCTTTTTCTAAAAGGATATAAAGCCCCTTTTTGCCTTTCCGCTCGATCTCTCGGGTATATTTCATTGCCCTCAGCGTAGTCAAAGGTAGAGAGCGCCCATGTTTTCGCCAGCGGGAAGGGTCTAACAAATACTTAAGGCAGCATAGCAATCCATACAGCGTATTGGCATTTTTCTTTGGCATAGTCCAGATTAACATCCCTCCCGGTTTTAAAACCCTGTAAGCCTCCTGGAGAACGTCTTTTAACACTTCCTCTCCCATTTTGGGTGATCTCGTCAAAAATGTAAAAACATGGTTGCCAACGATACCATCAAAAAAATCGTTGGGAAATGGCCATCTTTCTCTGAGGTCTGTTTGCAAGATTGTAATCATATGGGCGTCTTTAATCTGCCCAATTACTTCGTTGGCTCCATCGATGTCGATATCACCAGCCCAAATTTGTATACTTCCCTGTGCTTTTTCCAAAATCCATCTAGATACTGGCAAATTTCCGCATCCAGCATCGAACCAGCATCCTTCTGGCGAGCCCAAAAACTCTCCGATTCCGTTCTTTAACTCTTCATAAAGTCTACCTTCAAGATAGGGGCGACCAATCTTGCTGCGCGTGAAATTGTTAAACTCATGCCAGAACCTCAACTCTGCAAGAACTAAATCACTCTCCTCCTTGAATTTAACTGTCTCTCTCTCGACAACTGGTGACATTAACATCAATTTCTTCCCACTCTTTTATTTATTAAGTTTTTTAGACTGCATCCCAGTGCTACCGTCTAGCTGCAACTTCAGGTTCAACCAAAACCTCCTCTTCAGGTACAGCTTTCAACTTGGCCCCCAGCAATGAAAGCACCCTATCCGACGGGTTGATGTGAGGTGGCTTCAAGTGAGCCAAATCAGCACCTTCAGCCTGCCGCTGCGCCATATAATTGTCAAAAGCACCCTGAGAAAGCAGCGTGACTCTTACTGGTTTTACACCAAGCACAGCTTCCGGGGTACCATAAGCCCGATAAATGTTGTATTCGTATTCATCATCTAGCTTTACCAGTTGCTCATAGGCGGCTGTGGCCACGCCTCTCTCACTGGCAATGTAGTTATCCTTAAGCTCCAGATAAAGGTGCAATATCGGCTTCCCGTCAATTACCTCTTTGCGCACCGTCCAGTCAGTATAAGGGATGTTGGTGTTCTCAATTGCCTGCCAGACTATCTTCTCGGTCAGACGGCCGAAGCCAGTGATATCAATAATGTCGTCGGCACGGCTTTCAAAAACCATCTGTGGAATATCAATACCCAGCTTCTCATTACGCACAGAGGTTATTCTGACAACATCGCCCAGCCGATACCTGGTCATGATGCCACCATGGAAATTGGTGATGACCATCTCATAGCATGCCCCAGCCTTTATCTCATCCAGTAAGACAGTTTTCGGCTGGTAATCATGGTCTAGTTGCCACTTAAAGCGCTCCGCCTCCGGAATGAACTCGAGGAAATTGAGATTGGGAATGAAGGTCATGCCCTCATAGTCCCAGGTCTGGGCAGCATAAACACTGCCTTCGGTGCCAGCATATACTTCGAGGGGGCATCTGCCCCACAGCTCCTTTATCTTATTCCTAAAAACCGTACTGTCCGCGCCACTGCCCATAATCGCCTTAACAGACCACAGGTCCCGGGGAAGCATTGGACGACGGGCTAGCTTGCTCCTAACCAGCCCCCTGAGGAGGCGAAACAACGCCCTTGGATCAGATAAGAAAGACCTGATGTCCACAGTTCTCGACTGCTGGCTAATTTTCTCCCCAACAGCAACCAGAACTGTAGATAAACCGAAGAAGACATCCAGCCCTTGAGACAGAGCTTGCCGGAAGCCGATTTGAATCCTAGCATCAAAAGGTAACTCCTCCGCCTCATCTAGAGATGGCAAGCTCTCTCCCATAATCTCATTTTGCCCGATATAAGCAAAGGTGCCCGAAGTGTAAGGCCTTGCGGCTACAGCATAGAGGTACTTCGGGCGCTTTTTCTTAAGAGGAGAGGTATCACCTTTCTCTTTACAACTGGCGAGGAGTCCACAACCGAGCATTATCGTTGCCAATTCATGATAAAACATTGGGCTGAGAGGCATCCATTTAACAGTTGTCGACTTGCCAGCAGAATACTCCACCGATCTGCCCGAAGTATGCATCCACATCACAGGCTTTACCGGCAGCACATCTTCTCTTCGCTCGAGAAGCTCAGGACAATAGTCTGTATAAGTAGTTAATGGCACCTCATCCCTGAATTCCTCCACTGTCTCAGGAATAGCGCCGCGCATTATCTTCCTGCCCAGCTCACAATTCTTCAGCAACTCGATTTGCTCCAGCAATAGCCGCTCCTGGATAGCCATAAACTGCTCCAGATTTAGGTCAATAAAGCCACAGCCCATCTGCCAAAGCTCTTCATATCGCCCCTGACGCAAAAGCTCCTGAATTTTAGACAAAATACACCTCCCAAGCTAAACACAAATAGCTATAAAAACACTATGACACGGTTTGCTTAGCTTGGGAAGTGATTGTGTTCTAGAAGATAGTTCTATTAGATTGGAATGAGGGGGTGAGGCGAGGAGGAAATCTGCGGATTTTTAGATGCTTTTAGCCTTGGCAGAGCCACCCAGAGCTCGTAATTTTTGGCTTAGTTTTTCAAGTTCTCTGTCCGTCGGCTGCTTGCCCAGCTCCAGTCCGTAGCTGAGGAAGAATTCAAGGAAGTTGCGCAAAAGTTCCCGAATCCCTTGCTCAAACTGGCGAAACTCTTCTTTAGTTATATGGTCATTATTTCGTCCGTTGACATCCTGCTTCAACTGACTGTCAATAAGAAAGCTGATGAAATCCGAAATACTCATATCACCACGGTTTTCATCTATCTTCCTTATTACATCCGAGTCTACTATAAGCATTCTTTTCTCGGGCATAGGCAACTTCCTCCCTCATTGAAAATATTGAAAGTTAATTAGAAATCATTATCCCGTAACTCGAGCACTTCCAGTATAGCATCTATGCTTCTTAACAGGGCTAATCCCTTCTCCGTCACACCATAGGTTACTACCGGATTACCTACCTCCAGTTTATCAATAAAGCCATGGCCGATAAGGAAGCTCAGGTATTTCTGTAGCTGACTATAGCTCATGTTAGCACTGTACATTATTTCAGTCTTGCCAGCCCCGTTCTCACCTACTCTCAACATATCGCTTATTATTTCGATATTTGATCTCCGCCGGTTCATAATATTACCCCAGACATTACTTAGTACTTATCACCCAGGACGTTTGTACTATACCACAATCATAATAACTATTGTCAATAGGTATCAAGCCGATTGTGACTAAAATTTTTGTTTCGTTCTTAAACATTCAGATGTGGAATCTCAACGTGGGGAGAACAATAGCCAAACTGGTAATTTAAGCAGCTCTACCGATTCCTAAACAGACTGAGAAACCTATCCTGGTACTCGTGGAATAAACTCCATCGCCTTAATTCAGCTACCAGCTCAGGTGCCAATGATAGATCTCGTTTGGTTTTTTCGAAAAGCTCTTCGATGTGATTCCTGGCATCTCTGGGAACACCAGCCGAATCTACATTCAAGAGCCCACTTCTTTCCAATTCAGCTACATTGCTCTGCACCGAGCGTCTGGTTAACTCATAAGTAAACTTAAGCAATGATACATCCCACAGCCCTTCAACACCTTTGATAATGGCGGTCAACGGGTCACGCTCGCTATCTATGCGCCGATTGATTTTATTCACCAACGCCTCCAAAGGCTCGGAGGCAATATTCATCTCCCTGGGCTCATTCCTATAAGTATAGAAAATGCCGGGCTCATGAGGGTCTCTTTCCGCCATCATCTCTATAAATCTTCTGGCCTGCGGACTGAATCCCTCCAGATTAACGAGGTAGGATGGGGTAACAATTTTAGGCCTGGCGGCAATAACCCTTCCCTCCCTGACTACATTCACCCATTCTGTCAACTCGGTAACCAGATAGTAGTAAATATTGGTGGAGCCAAAAGTAGACAGCCTTTGTGCCGGTGCTCTCAATACCTCGGTATGTTCGATAGCATGTTGAATTCTTTCATCAGCTTCCATATAAGTCCAACCTAACAGTTAAAGAAACAGCTTGACTGCCTGAAAATTACGTTCCACATTCAGTTTGCCTTTCACGATACTGCCATACTCGGTTCTGTGCCCGGGTACTAAAAACTCCACATCAAGCTGTGACAATTTATTGATGCTTTTCTTAAGCAACGAGAGACTACCGCTTGGAAAATCGGTTCTGCCGATGCTGCCATAGAAAACTACGTCTCCAGTTATCAGTATCTTATTTTTTGGCCAGTAAAGGCAAACTGAGCCTGGGGAATGACCCGGGGTATGAAAAACCTCAAGTTCAACTTTGTTCTTAGTGCCTAGACTCAGGCCCCCCTCTTTAATGTAAAAAAGAGGCGTAAATTGTGGCGCTTTCAATCCTAACATCGAACACAACTTTTCCCCCAATGTATTTCGAAATTCATCTTCCTCCTCGGACAGAGTAATCCAGGCTCCACTATTTTTGACCACCAGCTCATTTGCCTGGCAGTGGTCAGGATGGCTATGAGTATTGATTATCAATCCTATATCACTAACTCTAAAGCCATTTTCCTCCATGGCTTTAGTCAAGTAATCAAAACAAGCTTCGCCAAACTCGCTAGTTATATGCCCTGGATCAACAATGACATGAGGCCGCTCACCTCGCAGCAAATTGGCAAATAGGCAGGTGTTGCAATTATTACCCCTCCCCTGCCAGATATAGCAATAAAAGCTATCAGCGAGTTGTATAGATTGATAATATCCGGATGACCGATAAACCATAGCTTTGAATATACTAGAATTATAAGGTAAAATACCAGCGAAAACCAATTTATTAGGCCCTACCTCATTTAATCCTGCGGAGCTAAGCGAACAAAGAATCTCACCGATGGTAAACTCACAACGACAAAGAGGATAGATGCTTCGCTGCGCTCATAGTTACAGGCAAGAGTGAGTAGAAATCTTTAAGGTTCAAGGAAGATTTGAGTCAAGTGGGAGAAATCAAGAGCGCCCGTGAAATAGCTCAGGAAAAGGCCAATAAGCTAGGCGAACTATCACCCGAAGAAAGGAAGGGACAAAGGCAAGACAGATGCCGTATGATTGGAAAATCACTGGCTGAGAAGTACCTCAGCCAATATGATATCCGCCTCCTCGAAAACGAACTCAATAAACACAGCGCCCAAGATAAAGACTTAATGAAACAAGCAGCCATCCACCAACTCATTGAAGGAATAAACCTAAGATATAGCTCAACATTAGACAAAATAAGTCAAGGTATTCTAACATTAGCCAATAATGCAGCGGCTGTAGAAACAATAGATAAAATAAAGGAGCTTTTCCAAGAATACGAGGAGACTGAAAATAGAGTAAGGCGAGATATAGAAAATTCTGGTATTGAGATACTCCACCAGCTAAGGGTCTCCGGTACCGCCATCAGCCAGATTAATATTCGAGCCAAAGAGGAATGGGAGCAAAGGCTGAACCAATTGACCAGCCCCTTTGAAGAGAGATTGAACTACCTCAAACAGTGCTTGCATAAACTGGCGGATTAGAAGCTAAAAACGCTAAGGGTTAAAACACGAGGGCACAAGACTACACTATAATTGGACCATTACGTTGGCTTGCAAATCAAGCCAAGTTCATAGCCTGAAGCATAGCAGAGTCAACATTCTTGTGTGTGTCTTCGGTGGCTTCCTCGGCTACCATATTTGCCACCTGTAACAATCTATTCTGCTCTGCACTCCCCAAGTGCTCCAACAACTCTTCCATCCTTCTCGCTAACTGCACTTGGTGCTCTAAAGAAATCCCCTTTGTTGACCGTGGCAATGCCAGCAAGGGATGAGCGAAAAGTATTGGCTTAAGCAATGTTGCCATGTAGATGAATTTAGCTTGCCGATTCGCCTGAGCCGCCTTCCAGGCTGATTTGTCCTTCTCTGAAGGTCGCAACCAACTTAAGGCAAAGGCAAACTGGCAACTAATGAAATCATGCTGCACTAAAAATCTGGTGGCTTCGAAATCCTTAACCGCCATAGATACATAATAGAGAGCCTGGTCCAGCACAGGCAACTCAAGCCCCTTAATCACAGCCGTATGACGGCACTCATCAGGAATTCTGAAAATATAATACTCCGGTGAACCGTGGATAGCACTATGAGCTGCCTCACGTCTTATTGCCCCCGGCCTAGCTAATCTGTCAAGCTTAGCCAACTTTTCCATGCAGCAGATCACCCGAGGATAACCACGCCAAGCATCATGAGAACAGACAAAATCAAGTAAAGCTCGCATGTTGGATTCTCTATCAACCACATGAATTTCAACTTTGTCTGGAACTCTAGGAGCAAATTGCCGATAGCAATCACGGAATATGTTTTCAATGTCCCTCTTTAAGCCACCAGGTATCTTGCCACTGGTAATGATATTAAGCTCAACGGTAGCCATATCTGCTGACAACAAAGATAACAATGTTGGTCAGCAAAGTCAATACCAACATAATTAGTTGCCCATTAGCCTAATTGCAATTGTTCACAAAGCAAGGTAAGATAAGCCAGGAGACAAAATGGAACACATCTGGGCGCCATGGCGAATAGAATACATACTTCAAGCTGAAAAAGGCGGCTGCTTTCTCTGCGAGAAAGCGAAAGAGGAACACGATGAGCCCAACCTAATCCTTTGGCGAGGTAAAAGCAACTTCATAATTTTGAACGCCTTCCCCTATAACCCAGGTCACCTGATGGTAGTACCTTATCGTCACATAGGCGATCTTGACGAGCTGACTGACGAAGAGGCAAAGGAACATTTCGATCTGGCTAAACAGAGTCTCAAATTAATAAACGAGATAATAAAACCAACCGGTTTCAACATCGGCATGAATCTAGGCAAGGTGGCTGGGGCCGGAGTAGATGACCATCTTCATACCCACATAGTGCCTAGATGGCAAGGTGACACCAACTTCATGCCGGTGATCTCCAACACCAAAGTCCTGCCAGAAGCATTGGCAGCGACTTACAAAAGACTCAAAGATGGCTTAAACAGCTTACCCTAGTTAGACTTACTCACCACGCCAGGGATAAGAGCTATACCAAAATATATATTTCCAGGGTTTATTTCTGCATCGATTATATAACGACTGGGAAAAGCTCAGCATCACAAAAAGGTGACCCCCACATCTTCGCTAAACGCTCCCCTTTAAAAACAGCTTTGGTCATTACACACCCCACACCAGGGCTAATCGTTAGCCAATTCCTCCTGCAAAGCCGCTTCACTGTCAGTAGTCGTCAAGGCGATGATACGGTCATTAACCTCCAGGACGGTATCAGCTGTGGGCACTTGAGGCTTCTGCCCATTACGTATTAGCAATGCCAAAATGGAATCAGAAGGCAATGATAGTTCTTTCACCGACTTGCCCACTGATTTTGACCCTTCGAGTATCCTGACCTCAACGATTTCCGTCTTCTCCTCACCCATAGCCAAAAGGTGGATTAGCGGATGTGTGGGTATCTTCTCTTCTATATGCTCCAAAATCAGGGTAGTGACACTAATTGGGCAATCAACACCTAACTTCCTGAAGATTTTCTCATTTTCGGGATTGTTAACACGAGCGATAGTTCGAGGCACCCCAAACTTATGTTTGGCTACCTGACAGGCTACCAAGTTGTCCTCATCCTCGTCAGTAGCTGCTATAAACACTTCAGCCCTGGATACACCAGCCTCAGCCAGAGTAGCCACTTCACAGCCATCACCTCTAACACACACGCTTCCCAGCTCATCCTCAAAGTTCTCACACTTGGCTGCGTCTTTATCCAGCACCAATACCTCATGCCCTTCCTTCAGCAGCGCTTTACACAAATGATAGCCGACACTGCCACCACCAACTATTATTACGTACATTAGGATTTCACCTCTTTCACGTAGCCAGCAGCTTATCCTTCAGCAATTGAGCAAAGACTGTTGTCGGGCTGACAGCCTCAAGCCCAAGCGCATCATAGACATCTTTGCGCAATGGGTCATATATGCGACAGAGTACTTTCGAAACGTTAAATATATGCTTCGCAATCTGAGCTGCCATAACATTGCGATTGTCACCTTGGGTCACTGATACAAAGGCATCAGCTTCCCCCACGCCAGCTTTCCTTAACATCTCTTCATTAGTACCATCACCAACCAGCGCCATACCTCCGAAACTTGGGGGCAACCGTCTAAAACTGTGTGCATCTATATCTAGAATAGTCACACTGTGTCCGTCTGCATCAAGCAAGCTGGCTAGTTGAGCCCCAACCCGGCCACATCCCATAATAACTATCTTCATTATTTCCACCTTAAGACATCGGTTCGCGGCACAGTATTACACGACAAGGAGCTTCTTCTAAAACATAAGGTATCACCCTGCCCAAGTCAAAAACACCGAAACGCTTCTTGTAAGTAACGCCCATTAAAACCAAGTCAACCTTTCTTTCCATCGCCTCATCCACAATAGCCGGACCTACTTCTCGCGCCTGGATCAAGTCGGTCTCCACCTCGTATTCTCTGTCAGCAGCAATGTCCTCAGCACTAGTCAGTACTTTTTCCGCCTTCTCTATCTCGGAATCTATAACCGCATCCAACGGCAAGCTGCGCTTGACCTCGATAACATAAAGAACATAAACTTCTGCCTTCGATTTCTTAGCCAGGTCACAGGCTAACTTCACCGCTTCCACATCAGCGTCCTTGCCACTCGCCGCGACCAATATTCTTTCAAGCCTCATGAGAATGTGCTACCTATTATAGTGTTGCCCGTTCAGTTGTGCAATCATCTCTGACTTTCAGCAGAGCCAGTTTGAGCACCGGCTATCTTGTTCGAATATGCTTTTCTCCGCCAGCGAAAAATAACATAAATAACAAGCCCTACAGCCATCCAACCCAAGCCAACCCAGCGGCTATAAGGTTGAGTAAATATCACAACCAGCCATACCGCAGCTGTGCCCACCAATCCCAAAATGGCAGTAACAGGCAACTCTCGTTGCCTGAACCTGATGTTCCAACGCAGTCTAAAAGGACGAGGTAAGTCAGGATTCTTAATGCGCAAACTCATAATAGAAGCGTGAGCCAGTACAAATGAAAGCAATGAGCCAAAAGCATATAAGGCACCAAGTTCAAGAAACGCACGCGGCGCGAAAAAACCTGGGACTAGGATGGCAAGAGCTACCGCCGAAAAAATAATGATGGCAATGTAAGGAGTCTTGAATCGTTGATGGACACGTCCCAAAACCGGAGGTATCAGCTGATACCTCCCTAAAGAGAAGGCAAGACGTGATATGCCCATAAGTCCGGCATTAGTGGCTACAAAAAGGATACTGGCTGCTAGCACAGCTACCAGAACCGGTAGCAAGTTACGGAGTCCGGTAAATATCCAAGTAAGAACAATAACAACTTCAGTTCCACTGGAAAGCGTAGATGCCATTTCCTGCGGCGTTATAGCCATGGAGATAGCATGAGCAATGCCAGCTACAGGGTCAGTAGCCCAGGAACCGGCGAGTTCTTGAGGCGTCATGGCTGAAAGCCCTACAGTAGACACACCACCGAATAGAACTAGCACGGTGATTATCATCAAAACAAGTGCTCTGGGCACTTTTTTCGCTGGGCTCTTAGTCTCTTCGGCCATCTGAGACATCGTTTCAACTCCAGTATAAGCTATAGCAGCTAGGGCTACGCCTAAAAATAGGTTTTCCCAGCTTGGCCAATAAAACTTGATATTATTGACGAGGAAATCAAAGTTGAATAAAACCAAAAAACCCAAGCATATTATCAATAGCTGAACCAATAAATCAAAGACTGCCGCAGTCACATTGATAAAGGAGGTTTCTCTGACACCAATGACATTAATAATCATAACGAAGAAAATAATCCCCATCGATACCGCTGTACCAATAACAGCAGACTCCTTCAGCGGTGGCCAAAAGTAGCCTAAGTAAGGCGGGATAACAAAGGCGGAGATAGCTATAGTCACAATATAACTCAACATCAGTGCCCAACCGGAGATAAAGCCAACTGAATCGTTAAAACCATGACGAGCAAAACTAGCCGAGCCACCAGCTTCAGGATACATAGCCGTACCTTCAGCGTAGGTGAGAGCAGTGAAAATAAATAAAATGCCAGCTACAGCTAACACTATCGGCGTCGCCCCCATCGCCACTAAGACAATTATTCCCAGGGCATAGTAAATAGACGAGCCGACATTGCCATAGCCAGCACTGAAAAGAGCGGGGATGCCTAGTACACGCCTTAAAGGGTGGGCTTTAACTCGAGGACGCCGAACAATTTTGTCGCCCAGCTTGGGCTGCCAATCATTATGCACAGTTGCTTGCTTTACACACTTACTGGCGAGGAATTGTAGTCCTGCTTTTACCCTTTGTCAATAGGCACTAGATTAGGCATCATTATCTCCGGAGCTGAATTGAATCAAAAATACCCGTTGGGCTATAATGACTAGCTGTGACCTATGGTGAGCGTAGCCCAGTGGTCTAAGGCGCCAGGTTGTGGCCCTGGAGAACGAGGGTTCAAATCCCTCCGCTCACCCCAATAGCGAAAATTTCAACAAGCAGATGGCTTTATACTACCACTCGCGCCTATAGCTCAGCGGACAAGAGCACCGGTCTTCGGAACCGGGGGTCGTGGGTTCGAATCCCTCTAGGCGCGCCACTTTTCAAAGTTAGACTATCACCGCCAAGCCCCAAATGCCCAATTCCATCTTAAATAGAGAGAGGGACTCTAGCAGTCCCTCTCTCTATTGCCCTGAGGCTAAACTCATTACTCTTGGAGCCGAAGTAAAATCCCCCGGTTATGGGAACCAGAAGATTGAAGCGAGGTTCTAGTCCTTGGTCTTAGTCTCTTTCTCTAGCACTTCGGACAGGGCTTTATAACCCTCACCACCAAAAGACTTGAATTGTAAAGCAAGCAACTCAGAATACTTAAAGCCTTTAGAACTGATCCAGTCTTTGTGAATCTTGTCTCCTCGGCCGATCATATGACGGGCCAGATCCATAGCGCTGCTTGAAACCTTAATACACACAGGACACTTATAACTCATCTGTTACCTCCTAGTGCAAAACAATTCATTACTTAGACTTTTTGCCTTGTTTCTCCTTCTCCCTTAGCGCTCTGAAAACTTTCTCCGGCGTTATGGGCAAATCATTTATTCTCACACCTACCGCTTTATACACCGCGTTGCCTATAGCGCCGGCAGTAGGATTAGTCAGTCCTTCACCAGCTTCCTTGGCACCAAATGGTCCCTCGGGCTCATAAGTGTCAATCTCCAAAATCTCGGTCTCCGGCATATCCAGGGAGCGGATAAGCTTATAATCGGCGATCGACGGATTAAGTATCTTGCCCTCATCCATCGGCTGGTCTTCACAGAAGCCAAAGCCTCCTGCCATCATTATTGCCCCCTCTAGCTGCCCTTCAATGCCTATGGGATTGATTACTGTGCCGCTTTCATGGGCAGTGGTTACGTTTAACAGCTTATATCTGCCCGTTTCAGGGTCTACTTCTACCTCAGCCGCCTGGAGACCAAAGCTGTAAGCCGGTGATATCATCCCCTTGCGGTGGGGGGTATAATGTCCCCGACCAATAATAACGTTTCCATCCCTGCCCCTTATCGCCTCTTTAACGATATCATAGTAAGAGACGCCTCTTTCCGGACGGTTGACAATGTGGATCCAGCCGTCTTTGATATCCAGATCATAAGTAATGTTGACACCCATCTTGGCAGCAGCAAACTCCATAATCTGACTCTTGGCATCAGCGGCTGCCATCTTGACGGCATTGCCGTTCATGAGGGTCTCACGGCTGCCCCAGGCACCGAGGTCAGCGGGACAAATACCGGTATCAGCGGCATGTATCCTGATATCCTCAAGACGCACCCCCAGCTCCTCGGCACAAATCATGCTTAGCGTGGTATCCGAGCCCTGACCAATGTCACAGGCTCCGGTGAATAGGTCTACCTTGCCATCGATATTTATCCTGACCAATGCCGCCGAGAAAGCATACGGGGTATCAAACCAGTTAAAGATACCGCCGGACATAAATCCGTAGGCGGATATACCTATACCGTGGTTAGGGGGTAGCTTGCCTCTTTTCTTAATGTGCTTCTCAATCTCGTCCAGGCACTGGTGTAGCCCACAGCTCTGAATATAAGCCTGCCCCGGAACCTCATAATTGGGTGTCATGCCGTTCTTGCGCCTGATTTCAATAGGGTCTATCCCCAGATCATCAGCCAACATGTCTATCTGAGATTCGCCAACAAATGTTGACTGGGGGGCACCGAAACCGCGCATGGCTGAGGTTGGTGCCGTATTGGTATAAGCCCGATAGCCGTCATAGCGGTAGTTAGGATACTTATAGGGGAACGAGGAAAAGAAACCGGTTAGATAGAGCGCAGTAGCTCCCATAGCCGTATAGGCACCGCCCTCGGTAATGACACGGACTTCCTTAGCCAGCATGGTGCCATCTCTCTTGGCACCAAGTTTAACAAAATAATACATTGGGGTTCGCCGCTTGGTGGCGGTGAACTCCTCTTCCCGGGTGAGGACTATCTTTACCGGCTTACATAATTTCATGGAAAGCACAGCGGCACAGAACTGGGCAGAGTCCAGCTCGAACTTGCTGCCGAATCCGCCTCCAGTGGGCGGTTTTATTACCCTTATATCACCTTCTCTCAAGTCGAGCATGTCAGCCAGCAATCTCTGAATGTAGTACGAGGATTGCGTTGAGGTCCACATCGTAAGCTTGCCGCTATAGTCGAAGCTGGCGACGGCATCATGGGTCTCCATACAGACATGAGCCTGTGAGCAGCATTTGAACTGGTCTTCACGAATGTGGTCGCACTTCTTAAACGCCTCATCAACATCGCCCCACTCAATATGTCGGGTGATATTAATATTAAGGTCAACACCATCGTGAATCTGAGGCGCTTCTTCCTTAATCGCTTCCAGCGGGTCAAATACCGCTGACAGAGGCTCATATTCAACCTCGATTAAGTCCAGCGCCTCCTCAGCAGTGTCTTCATCAATAGCGGCCACTGCGGCTACCGCATCGCCTATGTAGCGAACCTTCTGGCGGCAGAGAATTTCCTCATCACAAAGCTCGGGGAACCGCCGCCATATACCCTGTTTGTGTCCCGGCGTATCTTTTCCGGTGACTACCGCCTTTACACCAATTAGCTTTTCTGCCTTTCTGGTGTCAATTTTGAGAATTTTGGCATGGGGATGAGGGCTTCTCAGAACTTTGCCATAGAGCATATTGGGCAGAACTATGTCGAAAGTATATTTAGCGCTGCCGGTTACCTTTTCCGGTCCATCAACTCTGTGTACACGTTTACCAATTACTGAGTATTTGCTCATTTCTCCTCCTTATACTCACCTTTGACCACAGCAGTTAAGGCACGGATAATGCTGTTGTAGCCGGTGCATCGGCAGATGTTGCCGTCGATACCTTCCTTTATCTGCTCCTTGGTCGGTTTAGGATTCTCGTCCAGCAGTGCCTTAGACGACATCAGCATCCCTGAAGTGCAGAAGCCACACTGAAAAGAACCATGGTCGAGGAAGGCTTTCTGCAGTGGATGCAGCTCAGTCCCCCGAGCCAGACCTTCAACAGTCGTAACCTCACCACCATTTGCCTGAAGTGCTAGTATCGAGCATGACTTAACTGCCATGCCATTGAGAACAACCGTGCAAGCGCCACAGCTACTGCTGTTACAGCCTCTTTTGGTCCCGGTCAGCCCTAGGTGGTCCCTTAGCGCTTCTGATAGCAAAGTTTTGGGTTTTACATAAATATCGTAGGGCTGGCCATTAACTGTCAATTTTAACTCTTTTTTCATATAATTAAACCTCCGTCTTAAGCCCGCTTAGCCCTGTCTAGGGCTTCCTTGCCAACTCGTTTAACCATAACCTTAACCAGTTCTCGCCGGTACTCCTCTGAAGCAACAATATCAGATATGGGTTCAACTTCAGTAGAAGCTATCTCCCCTGCTTCCTTGAGCAGATTTTCAGTAATCTTCTTGCCTCTCACTGCCGCTTCCGCCTTTTTCGCCCTCATCGCAGTCGGTGCCGCCGCCCCCAGTGCTATTCGAATGTCCTGACAAATACCATCGCCAGCACCTAAGGTAACTGATACGGCGACTCCCACCGTGGCTAAATCACTCTGTATTATGTTGAATTTCGAGTAGGCAGCGCCGGTATGAGAAGGTGAAGCCGGCACCTGAATCTCAGTAAGCAATTCGCCAGGTTCCAGCGCTGTCTCAAAATAATCTAATTCAAAATCTTCAACTGCCATGCTTCTTTCGCCCTTGATACTGGCTGTAGTCAAGGTAGCCTTCAGCGCTATTAGTACCGGTGCCGGGTCTCCAGCCGGGTCGGCATGGCAGATATTTCCACCTATAGTACCCCAGTTACGAGTCTGAATTGAGGCCAGTCGATTTTCCATCTCAGCGAGTACAGCAAAACCTTTCCGGATCAACGGTGATTTTTCTATGGTTCGGTGAGTGGTTAGAGCACCAATTCTCAAGCCTACTTTGGCATCAGACTTAATATAGTTCAGCTCAGAGATGCCCTTAATATCGATTAAGTACTTGGGAGCGACCAACCCCTGCCTCATCAAGACCAAGAGGGACTGCCCCCCAGCAATTATCTTGGCCTCGTCCCCATACTTGTCCCACAAGGTGAGGGCCTCTTTAATTGTCTTGGGAGTGAGGTATTCAAAGTCTCTTATCATTTTTGCCTGACCTCCCTTATTTCATTCATTAGCAACCTCCTTTTCCACTTGACTATCCGGTTGTTCGACTCTTCAATTTCTCCTGCAAATTCCTGGTGAACTCTTCTCCCACCGACTTGGCTTTGGCGCGCATTATCCTTTCTCCAAAGGTAGCTAACCGACCAACCAAGCTTACATTGGAGGTATATGAGACCTCCACCTCATCCTTTGAGATCTCTTTTAGGTCGACAGTAGTCTCCTGGCTAAAGGTACCCGCCTTAGCTATGTCCGCACCTTGACCAACTGCCTTCAGATGTCGCGGTGGGTCTACCTCGGTGATCTTCGTGGTGAACTTGAATTTCACCGATATCGGCCCGACCTTCTGTTTGACCACGCTTTCATAGGTCTTGTCATCGATGGCTTCCATTTTCTCAGCACCAGGAATACAAGAGGCTAGTGTCTCCGGCTTAAGCAGAAAATCCCATACCTCTTGAATAGGTGCATTCAAAGTAAACTTTCCCTCCATTAACATTTCAAATCAGTCCTCCTTCATAACTGTCTTCCAAAACCATGATGTTAGGTCCATGGTTTTAATCGTGTTTCACCGACGAATCCCTAGTATGCCCTGTTAGTCGTTTGCTGTCAAGATATGATAAACTGACTCAATCATTGGCCTTTTTAACAACAGGCTCAAAGGCAAAAAACACCCTCTCTGCCGTTATTGTTTCTTTCTTGATCTCTATGGGGTGGGCTGGAACGTTAAATACTGCAAACTGAACCTCATCACCCTCCTTCAGCTGCCCTGCAGGGCAATTTATTATACGGCTAAGTATCCTCTTTACTGGACTACCGACACCGAGGTCAATCCAAGCATGAATTAGCGGAGCTTCAAAGCCAAGAGGAACACCCCTTAATTGCTCGGTGAAAACTATCACCTTACCCTTTTTAGGAAGGTCAATATAATCAAGCTCTTCAGAGTAACATTCAGGACATATTATGCGAGGTGGATAGGCAACATGGCCACACTTTTTGCATTTTGTTGTAGTAAACCTACCCGCCTTAAGATTATCGTAGAACTCGTATATCTTATTAAACTCCTTGGCTTCCAGTGGCCAAAGGTCCATCGTAACTGGGTATTTGTTACTCAATAAAGGTATCCCTGTAACTTCCATTCTAATCTCTCCTTACTTAACTGGTTCTCTTCCGTAAATCACCACTGTATGCTCAGCACATAAAGCGCTCAAATTATGAGCCAGTCCAATCTCCGCACCTTGAACTTGAAATGTAGCTCTCCCCTGGAGTTGCTTTAGTATTTCAGCACTTTGGCGAATTCCTGTTGCCCCAAAGGGATGCCCACAAGAAAGAAGTCCACCATCAGTATTAATTGGAACCTTGCCGCCCAGATTAATCTGGCCTGAGGCTACATAAGGTCCACCCTCTCCTTTCTTACAGAAACCGAACTCTTCTACCTCAATGACCTCGGAAATGGTGAAGCAATCATGTGTTTGGGCCACATCTATATCATCGGGGCCGACTTTAGCCTTCTCGTATGCTTTTTTGGCAGCTAACCTAAGGTGAGCCCAATCAGCAAGATGCTCGCCCGGCCAGTTGGCGCTCACGCTGTGAAGTGCCACCTGAGCCCCACCACGGATATACACAAGAGGCCTGTCACTAAGCTCCTTTGCCTTTTCCTCACACGCAATTACAGCAGCAGCACCACCATCGGTTATCGGGCAGCAATCATATAGCGTAAGAGGAGCGGCAATCGGCATTGCCGACATAGCCTCTTCCATTGTGAGCTTTTTCTGGAACTGGGCATTGGGGTTGACAGCACCAAAGTTATAATTCGTCACTGAAACTGCCGCCAATTGCTCCTTAGTCGTTCCATACCGATTCATGTGTTCCTTGGCATGCAAGGCGAAAAATGGCGGCGGCAAACCCAGTCCCTGCGTTGCATCCCAGTCATGGTCGACTACATTTAGCTCGCTGTAAAATACTTCCCACCTCTGGGGCGTATAAAGTTTTTCAGCGCCTGTAACCATCACTACGTCAGACATTCCACTTTCCACAAGCGCTGTGGCAAGAATAATACCTGAATTTCCACCGGCGCATAGAGTATCGAGCCTTGTGCAAATAGATGTCGGATGTATTCCCAACCTCTCAGCTACAACAGGAGCAGTATTTACTTGGGTTGAGGTCCTTCCGCCAAGTGAAGTAGCCACAAGTAGGCCATCAATATCTTTCGGCTTCAACCCGGGGATGTCATCAAGGCACCTCTTCGCTGCTTCCTGAAATAGATCGACCAGATGCGCCTGCCTTTCACCAAAAACGGATACACCAGCAGCTATGATACATGCGTTTCTCTTATTCAAAGTTGCTCCTCCCTAATTTGTGCTATATAGCTTTTTATCCAAATGAAAGTTGGTACTGCCTAAGTTAATCTCCCAAATTTTAGCGCCCCTAGATTAAAGTGGCGAGTCATGATCTTCTGTAAAGCCAATAGCACCATGAAACTACTAAATGTCTAGAGAAACAGGCACTTAAACCCCTGGCCAAGCAAAGCCTTCATGGATACCTCTTGGGCTGCTGGAAGACCCTCGCTAAGTCACAAAGAGGTATTATAAATCACGATGGAGCACCCGTCAAATCAACTTTGTTGACAGCCTTACAAATGAGATGATAAAATCTCAATGCTTCAGTTTCTGAACACCTGATAAAGGTCGATTTCGTTAGATCCGTGATAAAGTATGACAATGCACCAGTATCAATGATAACAATCTTGTAGAGGAGAAAAGATGGCAAAGATACCTAACAAAATCGAGACATGGCAGATGACAGAGCCGGGAAAGCTGGCTAGAGTTAGCCTTGACATGCCTGAGCTAAAGCCAGGCGAGGCGCTGGTTGAAATTGCTGGCTGTGGAGTATGCCACACTGACCTAGGGTATTTTTATGATGGTGTACCTACTGTAAACAAACCGCCTCTAACCTTAGGGCACGAAATCAGTGGTCAAGTCATAGCGGGAGACAGCAAATGGATAGGCAAGGAGGTAATTATACCAGCGGTAATGCCTTGCAATAATTGTCCTATTTGTGCCGCCGGTAGAGGCAATCGGTGTCTGGCACAGAAGATGCCCGGGAATAGTATGGGGATATACGGCGGGTTTTCCAGTCACATTGTGGTTCCTTCTCAGGATTTATGCAAAGTTCCTGATAGGAAGGGAATACCCCTTTCACATCTTGCCGTGATTGCCGATGCCGCCACTTCACCCTATCAGGCAGCAATGAGAGCCGAAGTTAAGCCGGGGGATTTAACTATTGTCATCGGGACGACCGGTGGACTTGGCGTCTACGCTACTCAAATTTTGTCCGCATTAGGTGCTAAAGAGGTAATTGGTATTGCCCGCAACCCAGAAAAACTGAAGAGAGCCCTAGACTTTGGCGCTACTCATACTATTCAGAGCACAGCAGATAAAGACACCAGGGCTATTAGAGACGAATTTCGAGCCTATTGTAATGAAAAGAAAATACCCTCTAACTATGGCTGGAAGATTTTTGAATGGACTGGGACGCTCGCCGGGCAAAAGATTGCCCTTGAGTTGCTATCATTCGTCGGTATATTGGTAATATGCGGTTATGGTACGCAGAAGAATGAGTATTCGCTGTCTCGTTTAATGGCGTTTGATGCCGACATTCTGGGCTCGTGGGGTTGTCTCACTCAGCACTATCCGACAGTTCTCAACATGGTCTTGGAGGGTAAGATACAGATAGAACCCTTTGTCGAGACAAGACCGATGAGCACAATAAAGGAAGCATTTGAGGAAGCTCATAAGGGCGGGCTGACACAGAGAATAGTGTTAACCCCTGATTTTTAACTTAACTGAATAAATCAAAGAGGAGGTATAGAATGACTTTAGATTGGTTACCTAAAGAAGGCGGGCTAAAAGACCATAATATATGGGGCATGGAACACTTTGGCACTGATGCGCCATGCACCATATATGAGGAGAGGCCAATCATTGACCCTAAGGGAAATCCGGTGGAAGGTCTATATAGCGCCTGGATTATCCTTAATAATCCTGACCAGTTGAACTCCTACACCACTGAAATGGTGAAAGGGGTAATTGCTGGATTTCACCGAGCCCAGATGCAGCGGAATGTCGTTGCCGTTGTCTTTACCGGAGTCGGCACGAGGGCTTTCTGCACCGGCGGTAATACCAAAGAATATGCCGAGTACTATTCCACCAAGCCTCAAGAATATGGTGCATACATGGACCTGTTCAACGGCATGGTGGATACTATCCTTCAGTGCCAAAAACCAACAATTCGCCGGGTTAATGGTATGAGTGTAGCTGGTGGGCAGGAGATTGGCAGTGCCTGTGATATATCTATTTCCTCCGACCTAGCTATTTTTGGACAGGCGGGACCGAGGCATGGCTCAGCTCCAGTTGGGGGCGCATCAGATTTTCTCCCCTGGTTTCTGAGCATAGAGGATGCCATGTGGAACTGTGTCTCCTGCGAGATGTGGAGTGCCTACAAGATGCTAAGGAAAAACTATCTTAGTAAGGTGGTGCCAGTGCTTAAGCAGGGCGACAAGTTTATCAGGAACCCGCAGGTGATTACGGACAAGTGGATTGAAGATGGCGAGATTGTCTACGGCGAACCTGTTACTGGCCCGAAGGCAAGTGAGGCTAAGGAGCTGGCTAGATCGCTGCCTGCAGTTTTGACCCTCTTGGATGAAGAGGTGAATAAGACATTGTGGACTTTCACTAACCTATTCCATGGCTGCTTGATGAAGTCCATTGTCGGAATAAGGCAAAAGAAGAAATACTTCTGGGATTTGGCCAAGAATGACCACCGTTACTGGCTAGCGGTTAACATGCAGGGAGAAGCCTTCCTCGGCTTTAACGCCTTTAATACCAAGAGGAGGATAACCGGTAAGGACACTATTGATTTTATTAAGCTACGCCAGATGCAGGCAGAAGGTCATCCCTTTGATGATGAACTATATGAGGCCGTTTTGGGCAAACCGCAGAAGTGACAAGATAGGCTTGTAAGCTAATTATAGAAAGCCCGGGTTATACTCGGGCTTTCTATTTTTGGGCTTGACAAAGAGAAGTTGACAGGCTAGCATTGTCAAAGTCGTGCCCGTTGAGGTTAGGCATGTCATCCCACTTATAGTGGTTTAATAGAAGATACCACAGCAAAC
>SMTZ1_10001207_pt1 | contig 25547 bp, 20 predicted proteins | sample DeeMarSWOR136_30_FD_25667 | JGI IMG/M metagenome (IMG submission 25667)
GCATCTCCAAACCATAGAGATCCATGAAGAACTCAAACCATGATATCTGTCTAACCATGACACCAGGGAAGAATGTCATGGTTTCATCAACACTGAATGAAACCATTGAAAATCCAACACCTGATGCCGCGAGAATATCATACAGATTCAGGTCAAGACCCATGCTCTGAAGGACCATTGACAAAGCAGATGGGAAACAGAACCCATTGACCTCCTGCCAGACATAGGGAACATCAGTGATTTCTCCACTTGCTGACAAATCAAACTGATAAACTGGAGATTCTACAGCCTTAGTACCAATTGGTATCACTGGAATGGAAATCATAATGATGAGGAGGATGGACGCAGATAGTCTAACTGATTTCATGAGTTCAGGCAACCTCCATTACGTTCAACCGAATCATCCCAATCATTAGAATCACCAGACCTATGATCGGTGTTGGGATACTAGAAATGATCATGGCATAACCAAAGAGACCCTGTCTTATCGCGATCAGCACGCCCGGTATAATCGACACAATTAAACAGATTATCATGACAACTATAGTGCTAATTTGATTAATAACAAACGCACCACTTGATGTATCCTCATATGATGGGTTAATAGAGGTTATTCCTACACCCACGAAGATTCCACCTAACACAATGGAATAGACAAATCCACAGACGATCAAGATATCTGCTAGTGGAAAGCTGAGCAAGATTCCTGAGAAGATTGCTGGGATGAGGGCATAAGGTATTCCCACAATCATGTAGGAGAGCACCCTCGCAACAATGAATTTTGGTACTCCTCTTGGAGTACTTTTCAGAATCCAGAGTTGATCACGACTATCAAGAAGCCCAACCCCTCCGAAGATGAATCCTGAGAAAATGCCCAGCATCATGCCAATCATCAGTGATGTCATGACTGGTACAAACACCGGATCATCAACTATCGTAGCAAATGGGCCAAAGCCAATCAGCAACGGAACGAGAATACCTAGAAATAGTCCGTATGACACTTTAGCAATGTTCTGCAATTTTCGGGTGAAATCCTTGAACGATGTGACTACAATCGTTCCGAAACTTCTTCCGAATACCTTGCGGACTCCCCTAATGAAGAAACCCTCTGGTCCTGCTCGCGCAACCTTCTGACTCCCTGGGCTTGCACCATATGCAAATAACCTATCTGCACTTTTGAATCCTAGAACCAAAACAAGTATAGAAAAGATACCCAATAAAACCATATCAACGATCGGACTAACTGCAAACCAATAAAGCTCTAGATTCAGTATAGATGAGGGTCTCAGAGATCCTGTATACATGGCTATCCATGTCAGGATGTCCGCAGACCAAGTTGAAGGGAGAATCATTGACACATTTAGATTGAGGAGTGATACGATACTGTTCATCCAATACATTGATCCCATTGCGGGTATTGCAACAAGAGGAGCAAGTGCCCAACTCAATGCCTTTCCAATGTCATCCCCTCGAGGTGATGAACCAATCTTTGCATGAATTGCTGTACTGAACACTGTCGATAGCCAGATTGTGACTATAGCAAACAAGAAAATTACTAGGTACATCAAGAGCTGTCCAATTATTGATACATTATACGCATAGACAAAGGGTGAGACTGCAATTGGTCCCAAAGCAATGACAATAATGCCATAAACTGGAATCCTCCCAACAAATGTTCCAAAGAGGAGGTCTCTCGTCTTTACATTATTACTAAAGAGTATCTCCCATTGTCCAATCTTGACATTTTCAAGACTATTTGAAATTGGAACTATAAGTATAAACATCCAAAGGACCATCATAATCGTTCTAAGTAGTCCTGGGAAGGATGTAGCTAGCATTATTTCAAAAACTGCACCCGCCCGTGAAAAGAAGTATCCGAGTATAGTAGGAATGAGGAAGATTCCAAACGCCAACGCAAGACCAATAACTAATGGATACAATATCTTCCGAGACCTATGGAGTTTGGATGTTCGAACGAGAAACTCCGCTTTCGCAATAGCCCACCAGACCCGGCCCAACTCACTGCCTCCAGCTTAGGAGGGTTTCGCGATCAATCTCTCCACCTACTATCTTGAGGTAAGCATCCTCGAGATCCCTTCCCCCCATCTGCTCAATGATTTCGTTGGGTGCGCCAAGGGTTGTAAGGATGCCCTGATTCAGGATTCCGATGACCTCACAAACATCCTCTGCAAAATCAGTCATGTGTGTACAAATGAAGAAGGTGGTATCAGTTTCCTTCGCCATTGCAAGGATTATCTCTTTCACAAGAACACTTGCCGCAGGATCCAACCTGGATGTTGGTTCATCGAGAAATACAAGCGCTGGTTCATGAAGCACGGTTGATGCAACCAATACCTTCTGTTTCATTCCACTACTATAACTCTCTAAGAGGTCGTTCTGTCTACCCTCAAGACCCAGAATTCCTAAGAGACTATCAATCCGTCTGTGGAGTGATTCTCCACTCAAGTTGTTAAGAGCTCCTATGAACTCAAGAAACTCGACAGCTGACAACTTAGAATAAAGCCCAGGTGATTCGGGCAATAGACCAGTCACACTTTTTATCGCATTCCGTTCGGTGTGTACGTTGTATCCACAGACTGTTGCATTACCAGCAGTTGGTTTTAACAGTCCAGAAAGGATTCTCACGGTCGTTGTCTTCCCTGCCCCATTTGGACCGAGATAGCCAAAGACACTACCCTTCCGTACAACAAGATTGAGATCTTTCAACGCTACAACAGGACCAAAATTCTTCGAAAGGCCCTGCGTCTGAATATGAATACCATTAGACACATATCTAACCCCAGTGGTTCTCCATGAATCACTCTTTCTTGAAAGGTTATAAGTAATTAAATCAGCGCAATGAATTTTGACAAAAACTCATTCACATCATCATGTTAGTTCTCTATTCTAGAAATCCTAGCTGTCCCAATATAGAGAATTACTGGTCCAACAATGAAAATTGGTTGAATAGGTGCGCTGAGAAGTTTGCGCCCAAGACTTTAAGATTTAAATCAATACACTTGGTGCAGGAGATTTTAATTTGAAGCAAGTCATCAGCAAGTGTGGCAATATATGTTCTAGTTGTCCTTGGGGAGTATGGATTCGAAAGAACCAGAGTCCTGATGAATGGGAGTCATTTGTTCGAGATGTGAAAAAATATCTAGGATATACACCGACGAAAAATCCCTGTCATGGCTGTCAGACTCCCACTGAAAATCTTGCAAAAGATGTTGGAGTACATAATTTTCTACGAGGTTGTTCTGCCCGAAAGTGTGCATTCCATAACAACTTCAAAAACTGTGCTTACTGTTCTATATACCCCTGTGATAAAATCAAGGTAATGAATCTCAATAATAGTCGGAAAGATGTCGAACAGCGTATTGGGGAACCTCTTCCTGATGACAAATACCTGGCATATGTTCATATCTTTGAAGGAAAGAAAACACTTGACAAGATCCGATCAGGTCTTCAACCTGATCAGATTCATGCAGTCAAAAAGATAGACCTGAAACCACCCTCAATCGTTCCCTTTCCAGAAGTAAAGATGACGACTAAGACCTCATCGTACAAATCACTTCATGATATACTCTCACGAATAATTACTTCTGACCTTGGACTGATTAATACTGATACACTAGCTGTTCAAGATTTGCTTACGAGTCGTCGTAGAGTTCTCCTCAAACTCCTATGGATAGTTGCAAAGCATGGAATTGTAGAAGGTTCAAGATTATCAACTGACTCGATAACAATAAATAAACAAAAGAAGGGTACATCAGGTTTTCCAACAACAGAGTCTGGCTGGAGAAGATGGGTGGAGATTTTGGAGCAGGTTGGGATTAAAGGTGACATGGAGCTTGCTCCTCTCGATAAAGATGAACTAATCAGCCCAATAGGATGGTTAAGAGATAGGATTTCTGGATCAAATAATCCTGCTTGGTATCTGAAGATTGCACTTGATGAAGCATATGGTGGATCTAATGTTTTGAAAGACCTAGTTTCCTATGTAGAACTTCTCGATGGTGAATTTAGTACGCGTGCATTCACAAAATTCTCTAGAGCTGACATGAGTTTCTTAAAAGCCAAATAATAAATTAGAGGAGAGAAGCTACTGCACTCTCTCCTTCCAACAAACAAAGAATTGTTTACAGATTCCAATTGTATCGAAGAGTCAAATCAACATCTACTGTCCAAACACTTGTCTTTGAACTAGCTTCAAACCAGATTACCCAGACATAGGTCGAAGCATAGTTTTGGAGATTGAAGAAACCTGTTGCAGTGTCGTAATAATCTCCTTGCTCAACAAGGTATGAATCAAGGCCTGCCCAAGTTGGAATCGAATCAAATGTCGTTTGGTCTATTTCGTATATTGCAAAGTGTATTGTTACTGTAACGACATCCACACCTGTGTCATCAACACTAATATCGAAGTAGACATCTGGCGGTGTTGTTGTCTGTGTTTCAGAGCTGTAAACATCAAACTCATCATAATAGAAAGTTGAGAAAAGATCAACATCGATATTGTTGAAGCTTCCGAGAGACCTTTCAGAATAGGATGGTTCACCATTACCCCAATTAAAGAAGCTCCAGAAGCTACCAACGAAGACAATGGCAATGATAATAATTCCAATAATGAAAATGACACAAATTATCGCGCCCCATTTACAACAGTCTGATGACGTTGATTTTTTTGGAGCTTGCTGATATGGTTCAGGACCTGGCATAGGGATTTCAGTCATGGTTATCCACTCAAGAAATGATACTTCTGCTGCTTATTTTAATTTCTCCGAGATATAGACATCAATCACTTCGATGGTTATAATTAAATTCAATCTAGCTCTTCAAGGTTTTTATGTCAAGAAAAATAGTGGAACGAATCTTTGAGGAACTCCAAAAGCTTGGTAAGAGAGAGAGAAAGGAAAAGATTGCTGAATATTTGAAGACATCATTGTTGGATTTTATTGGAGTCGAACTTCCAGACATCCATAGGACAGTAAAACAAAATATCAAAGGACTAAAAATGGAAGAACTTCCTGAGGTCATGAAGGGTCTTTGGGCAATTGAAACATTCGAGTCCCGGATAGCAGCTATTGATGTTTTGAAAGATTACGCAAAGAAAGGTTCTGTCGCAATAGCTTTGGATCTTGCTGACAAGTGGATTGATGATGCAGACACATGGGGCATTGTTGATCCACTATGTTCACCTACAATTGGTTCGATGTTACTGCGTGACTCTAAAGTAGAAGAAACTTTGAGATTTTGGCGAGAATCTGATAACTTTTGGAGAAGGCGAGCCTCCGTTCTACCATTTCTCTATCTTACGCTGAAGACCCAATACAAACCTGAGTTCAATGATAAAATCCTTGAGGCTGTGTCTCCTCATATTTCCGATGAAGAATTCTTTGTTGGAAAAGCTGCTGGTTGGGTGCTTCGAGAACTCAGTAAAAGAGACCCTAGTATAGTAAGGAAGTATTTTGACAAGAACCGAGAGAGAATGACAAAACTTGTGATAAGAGAGGGGTCAAAAAAACTCTGAATCATAAACCTCTCAAGTGTTCTAGGATTCTGTTCTTCGCTGATTTCGGAGTGACATTATTGACTGAGATTTCCTCCACATTGTGAAACTCTCTAAACTTATGAATTCCTTTTGCCAGCCTATCTAAACCTGTTCTCTCCTTCCAAAAATCATCTTCAAGATACAATGAGATTAACTCAAGTCGATTTTCATTTCGGTATACTTTCGCATCTGCCCTGGCAACTATATTAGATCCATCGAGAATAGGAAGAACATGATATCCATATTTTCGCTTGTCTGGAGGAACATAAGATTCCAGTTTGTAATCAAATTCCCAAATTTTGAGAGGGTAATGTCGCTCCCGGATGATATTATCAAATGGACTAAGAAATTTGACTGGATCTTCAGACAGATTTGCTTCCATCCTCTCCAAACTCTTAACCTTCTTACTCAACATGTAATAATGTTCTTTGATGCCATCAATCTTCACTTGCTCCAAATTTCCCTCTCTAACAAGTGTATCCAGATGGCCTTCAATTGCAGATTTCTGATTATTCCATAGATACTCAGCTGGCCATCGTCCCAGATATGACCGGATGTCCAGAAAATTTCCCAATCCCAGAGAACCGAGAGTGGTTTCCACTACGAACCTAGCAAGCTCAGAGGTTTCCATTGGAGTTGAGTCGATATGAGATGGAAGTACCCTCTCTGTCAAATCATAGAACTTCTGAAAATTTGTCCTAAATGCTATCATAATCTGTCCTGTGTAATGGAGATACTGCATCGACCTGCTCTCTAGAGACCCTCCCCACCCAAGATTCTCTCCTTTGAAATCTGAACTAGAAGTCAGTCCGTTCTTTTTGATATACTTGTAGACTTCCTGAATAGTTACTTTCATTTTCTCCCCGAATCTCTCATAGTATCCTTTTGTTGATGATCTATTGTGTTCCATTTTTCTCGCATAGAAAGGATAGGTTTCAATAGGAACCAAACACAATGAATGTGACCAGTATTCGAAGAGCTTGCTTTTCTTCAGATCTTTCCATACGTCGCCTTCTCTATATTGTTCATATCTGTTGAAAGTAGTCAGGTTATGACTTCTTGATACTACAGACATTGTATCGATTTGTATACTATGAATCCTCTTGGCTACATTCATAACTGACCTTGAAGGCTTCTGCGTTCGAAGTCCTTGAACATCCAGAATGAATCTTCTTGCTATATTGGAAGAAATTTCTATCATAGCAAACTTCTCACGGTGTTTTTCCTTTATTAAATGAACACAAATCCTCGATCGAATTTCTCCTTCAAGCTAGATCTCATTTCTACTTTCATATTCCTTGAAACCTTCTTAGTAAATGAATACGCCTTCTCAAGGTATTCACATCAATAATCCACTAAAGATACGAGATATAGCAGATGATGTGAGAGAGGTAATACTAGTTTCACATCTAAAAATGATTTGAAATCGTCAAATTACTCTTCAAGAAGACTCCTAAGAATATCTTCTCAGGTGGACTAGATATGTGCACATATTTTCCAGAAGCGTTTTTAAAACCGATATGATGCGCTATTCACGAATTGTTGCTATCTCGAGGAGTTCAGGTGTAGGTTCTCCTCTCATGTTCTTTAGTAGACTTGTTGAAGCTCCCCGCTTTTTGAGCTCACGTTCCAATCTATCTATGCAGACTGTGATATTGATTTGAGCGTTCTTCAAAGTAACAATGCTGAGACGTAGCTCATCATCTGTGCATGAGGACATCTTACGTGGGATGCAACATTTGAATGAGATTTTCCGTTCTTTGTCTTCATCAGTGTTCAATGGCTCTTACACCTCTGGACATTGATAATGTCCAATTATAATCAGTACTTTTGGATTAATTAGGTTATCTTTTCAAAAGGTAAGGTTTGAAACTTCAAGATATACAAATGGACACACATTGAACCTCTTGATATACATAAATGTTACATTTTGAAAATGGCAGGCTGTGTTTGAAGCTTCTTCTTGATGCATTATACAAAACCTTTCAATCTAAAAGTCCTTTATTCAGAGATCTCTTGTTTACATTTTCGTTTGTCCAATAATCTATCAAACTTAATTTCCTACTTCCGAGTATCTACTACCCCCAATGAATATTTCATTAGCACAATTTCTGCATTTCAACCAGATATTGTCTCTAGCTGATTCGAATGATATCAAAACCTTGCAGTGTGGACATTCGAGTTTGTATTCCCTAAGTTCTCCAGCAGGAGCATATTGAGCAAAGTCTAAATGAAATAAATTCCAGAGAATCTCCATCATTTCTCCTTGAGAGAACACATCTAGAATGAACTCACTTATTTGATCCAATTCCTTCGAAGACACATCTCGATTCTCCAGGGCGCTTAAGATCAGGTCTGTTGTTTGTTTGTCCGCTTTGAATTTCATTGTGGCATATGAAATCCCCTCTTTTTCGAAAATACATTCAATAAAAAGACCATTTGGAAATTCATAGGATCGGTTTATGTGCCCGTCATAAGGGTCATAATACTCCTTCGCAATGCATTTCTCAATCTTCATTTTTTTCCATAAGTATACGAGAGTTTCTGCTTGCCAATCCTCCATCGTGTTCAAGGCTCCCCTCAAATTCTAAATTAGATTGAAAGAATATAATCTTAATTCACTGTTTTAAGAATAGGAGTTATCTTATTGCCATTCCAATCTTTCGCAATCCCATTCTCTCAGAGTTCTGCTTAACTCACCAATATGCCACATGCTATGCCGCATTGTATAGAGAAACTTGGCTAATCGAGATGGTTGCCATTTTGAAAAGCCATCGGTTTCAAACATATCATCATCTGTAAATGTCCTCAGTTTGTTTCTGAGTTTCATCTTTGTTTCCTCTAGGTATGCTATCATATCATCCTTCTTGATTCGTGATGCAGTTATTTGCGGACTTTCTTTTCTCCAATCGATTCCACCAATTCTTCCTCCCCATTTCATAACTTCTGGTTCGTCAGAACTATAGAATTCTACTGTTTGGATGATGTGAAAGATTCTTTCTGAGAAATACCAAATATTTTGCCCCTTTACTTCAGCCCATGGTTTATCAATTACCTCTATACCCACATCCCATTTATCATCTGGAACATTCTCTATGGATTGACGCAACATCAACCAACTAGATTCGAATTGCTCTATTAGCTGCTCTATTATTCGCTTCTCACTACTCAATTCTCATACCTCGCAAATAATCTCAGAGTGAAATTCAAGGTTCTATATGTTCTCCTTTTTGAAAAATAGTTGGAATCCTATCTAGAATCGACTTCTCCTTTTGGGATATGGTGTGAAGTGCTTTCTTTGTTTGGTGCTGAACCATTCAGTTGAAGCATCAATATTCCTTAATGACCGAAGAATATCAAATGAAACCCAACGACTAACCTCTGGGTGTGAAGAGTATTCCCAGAGTCCATACTGACCTTGCTGTTCTAGAATCCATTTCACAAGCTCATCAACTCTAGGGTCTTCTCGATTAGCACCTACCCTTGAACAGATGTCTAGAACTAATGATGGATCGAATTTAGCATGATATGTGAGACCACCTCGATGTGGCTCTACACCAATATATCTGGCGACATTGAATCCAAGATTGTTGCGGTCTCTTGTTTCTCTTCCAAGAAGATGGTCTAACGCTTCTCGTGCTTCAGTGCTATTGTTACGTTTTGGATGATATGCGAAACAAAGCAGCGACTGAGTTGTATTGGTCCTGCAACCCCATTGAGAGTATGGCAGTCTTCTGTATCCTGCAATTCCAACAAAGACATCTTTGACCTTCCCTGCGGGCCATGTTCCATCTTCAAGGCGTACATTCAATAACCACTCAAACGCCCGCTCTGAACGAGAATCTTCCCCATATCCACACATCACTAATCCAAGAAGAGGAATTGAAGTTTGAACTGGAGACATAGTATACGGTCCTCGAGTATACTCATAATCAGCAACACGCTCAGGTAAAGGCCAAGAACCATCCTTCCTCTGTTTGGAAAAGATGTACTCTACTCCCCTTTTTATAGCTGGATGGTCATTGTTTAGTCCCAAATACCCTAAACGCATAAGGGCTGCAGTTGTGGCTCGAATTGCCCCACCAATAGTATATCCTGCTTGATCTAGTTCTCTCCATTTTCCGCTCTCTTTCTGTAGATTGAGTAGTGATGTGATAATTGGATCTTCTTCTCTGAGTTTCACAAGTTCTTTTGCCTCGTTATCATCTGAATTACGACCAAGTAGCTCAGTCAACACCAAATATCGAAGACTTGGAGACCTGTCTGCTAACAAAAGTGGTACCCAAGTCATATTCTTCCCTCCAGGATCCCTTTGATGTATGGGGATGTTGGTGTATCCATTTTGGAGATTTCAATTGGATTGCCTTCTGCAATTACTAGACCACCTTCTGGCCCACCCTTTGGTCCGAGCTCAATTAGCCAATCACATGCAGCTAAAACATGGGGGTGGTGTTCAATCACAAATACACTGTTCCCCTCAGACACCAGCTGATGCAAGACTTGAACTAATCGATTGACATCTTCAAGATGCTGACCTACAGTTGGTTCATCAAGAATGAAGAGCGTCCCTCGTTGTGATTTCTTGGTTAGTTCTTGAGCTATTTTGAGTCTTTGAATCTCACCGCCTGATAGTGTCCAACTTGGCTGTCTAAGGACAAGGTAGTCTAATCCAACATCCAATGCAGGACGAAGTTTGGTTTCAACTCTCTCTTCGTCTTTGAATAGCTCATAGATCTCTTTCAGAGTAAGATTATTCAATTCTGGGAGGGAATAGCCCTTAACCATCACATCCCAAGCTTCAGGGGATCGACCACTTCCAGCACATACTTCACACTCTGTGTAAACTGTCGGTAGGAACCCAAGATCTGTCCGCAACCTCCCAGCTCCCTCGCAGATTGAGCAGGGTTGACTTAACTTCTTCTTGTCAAGATCAAGTGAGATTGCATCCTCGCTTTCAGCGTAAACATCAACAAGGACCCTTAGAATATCTAGCGCTTGACCAGGTGAGCGAATACCCTTTCGACCTTGATCGAGAACTATGACTCTATTGGGTTCATTCCTTATGCTGTCATATTCTTCTGGCTCAGTTTCCTCATATGCTACACTCGTTGTGAATTTCTTGGGGGCTATTGCACGAGCTAGAGTATCAATAAGCAACGTACTCTTCCCAGATCCTGATACTCCGCAAAAACCAACGAGAACACCTAGAGGTATCTCAAGAGTTACATTTTGTAGATTATTGCCTCTTGCTCCAACGATCTTCATCCATGCAATGGGTGTTCTTGGAGATGATGCGAAACTGAACCTTCTATCTCCTTTCAACCACTTTGCAGTTATTGAATCGGTCTTTGCTACAGCAGATGGACTTCCCTTAGCCACAATTCTACCTCCTTCTGTTCCTGCAACTGGACCCATGTCAATCAGCTCATCCGCAGCTTTAATGATTGCTAGATCATGTTCAACAACAATTGGAGTGTTCCCCTCAATCTTGAGCTCCTCAAGAGCATCCAAGAGCCCGTCCACCTCTGAGGGATGCATCCCGCGTGATGGTTCATCTAATAGAATAGTCAGAGAAGTCATACCACTTCCTAACAAGCTGGATAAGATGATTCTCTGTGCTTCCCCTGCTGAAAGCGATAGTGCTGATTGATTTAGATGAACATAACCAAGTCCAACCTGTTCGAGAAATCTTACACGTTTCAATGCAGTTTGCAAATTGTCTTGGGTGAAATATACATCTGAGTCTGGAACCTTGAGCTTTAGGAGAATCTTTCTCAATTCTGAAATTGTACAGTTTTTCAGCTGATGTACATTCTGACCCAAGATTTTGAATGCTAGATAATCTTCCTTAAGACCCGTACCATTACAACATTCGCAGACAATGCGGTTACTGAAAGTCTGACCTACATCCCAATCATTTACAAGTCTATAGAATCCCCACCAAGCTTGCTTACCAGAAACCTTTGTCCTCTTTCCTCTGCGAGTTCCAAGATATGAGAATTCAAGCTTTTCAGAATCTCCATACAGGAAGGCTCTCTTTCCTTCCTCTGAGATGTCCTTCCAAGGTGTTGTTTGAGGATCAAATCCATACTTATTACCAAGAGCTATAAGCAATCCTGCAGCCGCACTAGTTGGCTCACAGAAGTATTTTCCGGGATAATAACCTGGAGAATACATCGCTCCTAGGCATAGTGGTTTTTCAGGTGCAATAATGAGTTTCTCTGGTGCAGGAATGTTCTTTGTTCCAACTCCACTACACTCGCTACAAGCAGCATAATATGTGGTCGCGGAGAAAGCACGGGGACTGACTAAGGGTTTTGTTGTTCCACATTTTGGGCAACTCCACCTTTCATTCCGCTCCATTCGGGTTCCACAATCAAGACATAGTCTTTCTGCGATTGCCGCGTATAGGACATTGATATGATTGGAAATCTCTGTGACAGTTCCTACTTTGGACCGACTTTCATAAACTGCCCACCATCCAGCGCCTCTCCTTCGTCTTGAAGAAATCGCTATTGATACTCCCAGACCACTCACGCTGTCTACTGGGGCTTCGGGTCCTTCACTTGTTCCCTGGCGCTCATATACTGAAAGCGACTCCAAGAACCTTCTCTCTGCCTCTGCTTGCAATACATCTCTAATGAGTGATGATTTGCCTGATCCTGAAATCCCTGTGACCACTGTCAGCTTTGCTTTCTTGATATCTACACTCACCGACTTCAAATTGTTGGCTCTTGCGTTCTTTATAGAAATCCTATCCGCCCGAATGTTTGTCTTCCCAGGTTGTTTTCGAGGTTTTACTTTCTTCTCATTTTCTAGTGCCTGTGCAGTTTGTGATACTTTGACAGCATAGATTCCTGTTGGTGGTCCACAGTATAATACCTCACCACCATCAGGACCTGCTGAGGGACCAAGGTCAATGAGCCAGTCAGCAGATTTTATGATGTCAGTATTATGTTCAATAACTACAATTGTTGCTCCTTCTTTGACAAGTCTATCAAGAACCGAGAGCAGACCAAACAAATCGTATGGATGAAGACCTGTTGAAGGTTCATCTAGAATAAGGAGTTTAGATGATAGTGATTTCTTCCCCAAGTATTTGGCCAATTTTATCCTCTGTGCCTCACCCCCAGAAAGACTCGGAGAGCTCTGACCTAACTTCAGATAACCAAGTCCAATGGTGACAAGCGCATCTAGAATACTCTCTACCGACTTTCTCTTGCTCTCTGAGAGACGTGTATCTTGTGTAAGAATCGAATGGACTTCAGAGATTGATAAGTTGTAGAAATCTGCTATGGATAAATCTCGTTCTTTGAATTTAATCCGAGATTGAAGCACCTCTTCATTATACCTCTGACCATCACAATCTGAACATGTAATCCAAATTGATGGAAGATAACGCATCTTGACTTCAACAGCTCCCATCCCTTGGCATGTGGGACAAGCTCCTTCAGGTCGATTGAACGAGAAGTGTGAAGCCGAGAGACCAGTTTCAGAAGCATAGAGGTCTCTAATGATGTCAGAGAGTTTTGTATACGTACCTGGATTTGACCTGGGATTCTTGCCTATAGGTTTCTGATCGACCATTACTGGTCTGAGCTTCTTTCCCTCAATTGATTTGCATCCAACTGGTTTACCAGTTTCAAGTGTGGGCACAAGTACGTGTTGAACTAGTGTACTCTTCCCAGACCCGCTGACTCCTGTGATTACAGTAAGTCTACTCACTGGCATGTCTACAGAAATCTCTTTCAGATTGTGCTTGGTTGCACCACTAATCCTGATGAACTCATCAGGTTCTGGGTGAGACTTCAGAGTGGGTACATGTTCTCTCAGACTGAAATAGTGACCTGTTTTTGTGTCAGCTTTCCAAAGCCCCTGGGGCGTACCAGTGAAGACAATCTTCCCTCCATTGTCACCTGCTTCTGGTCCTAGATCAATCACTCTGTCTGCATGAGACGCAGCAACTCTGTCATGTTCAACAAAAACAACCGGACCAAGCAGCTTTCTAAATGAAGGCATTAGCTTTGCAACATCTGCTGGGTGTTGTCCAATTGTTGGTTCATCCAATACATGTACAATATCTTCGAGTCTGCTAGTCAAAGAAATTGCTAATCGTACTCTCTGCGATTCTCCTCGAGACAGTGATGGTGAAGACCTGTCCAGTTGAATATATCCAAGTCCAACAGTCATGAGTGCTTCAATTCTTCGGGAAATCTCAGACTTCAACCTCTTTGCAGTCGTAGGGAGTTGGACATTATTGAAGATGTCATGAACTTCTGAAACTGTCAATGTAAGCAACTCTGGAAAGGACCTTCCCTCCCATAGAACATTAGCAGCCATTTGATGTAATCCTGAGTGGTTGCATTTTTCGCAACCTTTGCCCTCACAATGAATACACTTCATCCCAAAATGCTTAGATTCAACATTGCTAAACCAAGTCCCACATTGAGAACATACACTACTCAAAGATAGGTTTCTAGATGTATCATTATAACTAACCAATACAGAGTCAGAACCCAATTCATATGCCTTTCTAATCGAATCCCGAACTTCTGAGGTTCTTGATTTTGAATCAAATCTACCCAATAGAATAGAGATATCATGTGGTTCTTCCGAAATCAGGTCCTTCCTGTCCCATGGAACTCCATCAACTAAAACCCTCTCAGATCCAAATTCATCTACGAGTAGTTCCAAGAGCATTTTGTGGCTCCCTTTCACAGATTGAACGAGAGATGAAGCGACCTCAACTCTTGTCCTTCTCAATTTCTCATTGATAAGCGATATTATCTCATCCTCAGTCAAGACTTGGAGACTTGCGCCACAGGTCACACAGTAACGAATACCAAATCTTGCATAAAGGAGTCTGAAGAAGGGATGCAAACCGGATGCTGATGCAAGCGTTGATAGAGGATTCAAATTGAGAAGGTTCTGTTCCACTGCTATTGTGGGGCCTATGCCTGTGAGAGATCGGACATTGGCTGGAGGCATGCGAACCCTAGAACTGCTTGATCTAAAGACATCCAAAAACCTGCGACGAGCCTCATGATACATCGTATCAAAAACAAGTGATGTCTTTCCCGATCCACTTATGCCTGTCACAACAGTTAGACCATCAGCTATGTCCACATCCACTGATTTGAGATTGTTCTCACGGGCACCTCGGATTCGGATATCCATACCCTCACAGCACTTGAGGTGATAGTTGTTCTTGAGTATATTTCAATCTCTCGGAAACCAAGAGTGTACATCAGAATTAATTGTGACCAGAAACCTATTCATAATCAGTCACAAATGAATTAGTGAGTTTGAAGACCAATGGAAGAAAAGGAATTCGTTGCTTTCATGAAGAAGGAAAGAAAGAGTGATAGCACTATAGCTGCATGCCTTAATGACATTATGGAGTTTGAAACTTATCTTGAACAGAAAGGAACATCTCTAGTCAAAGCTATACCTTCTGACCTAGAGTCATTCGCTCAAGACTACAAAAACAAGAAACGAACATCCAAGCTCATGTGGACCCTCAGTCATTTCTTTGAATTCATTGATAACAAGGAGCTATTATTTACAGCAAGAAAAATCAGAAAGGGCAAGATTAAGGCAACAAGGAAACCTTTCAAGATCAAGGATTTTAGAGGTATAAACTCTGAACATGCAATCAAACTAGCTGAAATTGGTATTGATAATGTTGCTAAGATGCTCGAGGTTGGAAAGACCTCTGAGATGAGACTAAAATTATCCAAGCAAACTGGTCTAAACATCAAGATAATTGAGGAAATTGTGAAGCTCTCTGATCTTGCACGAATACAAGGTCTCAAGGGCATTCGTGCTCGCTTATATTATAATGCAGGCTTTGATTTCTTGGAGAAACTACGTCAGACTTCACCTGAAGAGCTACTTCAAATCACAAGAGAGTTTGTTGAGAGGACTGGCTTTGATGGAATCGCTCCACTGCCAAAAGAAGCAAAAGGAGCGATTGAAGCAGCAAAGAAACTACCAGACATAATTGAATGGTAATCTCTGGAAACATCATTTTGCTGTACTTCTTGCTATGATTGTTAGAACAAGTCCTAGCGCCCAAATTGAGTGCATTATTAGCCATCCCAAAACAAGAAGACCTAACCATCCCACAGACATATAGACCCATAGAATTACCAGAATGAAACTGATTAATCCAAACCCTGCTGCTAGCGCAATGATAAACTTACCAAGTCTTACATGAGAGGTTGTTAGTAACCAACCCCCTAGTATCACTGCATATCCACCAGCCCAAGCAATAAGACCGAGAACAAGCAATACTATATCGATGATGAAATAAAAAGGTGCGAGTGCAGGAATCAAATGTACTGCACCATAGATTAGTAATATCGTTCGTATACCATGATCATATCCCGCTAGAATAAGGAACAACCCTCCAATAATACAGAGTGCAAATGGTGTCTGATTTTTCACAAAGCTCCCTCTTGTAATTTGTCAAAAAACCTCCTTTTTACACCACCGGATATTCTTTGTTGGAAAGAATCATTAAGACCAATCGCTTGCTTTCTTGCCATTTCATGGTGGGAAACTTGATGACACCAAGTCCAAAGGCAATAGCTATAGAAACTCTTGAAATCGCAGAATCGAATTTGCTAAATTCATTCATGGGTGTTCGTCCAGACGAAATCCATGAACAAGCGCATCCCGAGTTCAACTCTATCATATGGATCTTGGGACACTGCTTCACTCATTTCCATTTAGTCCTTTGCAGCAAATGTCAAGAAACTGAAATATTCACTGAGGATATAGCACACTATTTCAGATTTGGTACAACGAAAGAGGAGATTTCAAAGACTGGTCCTCCTATGACATTTGCCAAGCTCATCGACGAGTATCTCAAGATCTCAGCTTCAGGTTTCTCCTATCTTCAATCAATCGATGATGAGGACCTTGAGAAGGTTATATTTCCAGAGTATGGTGAGAATCTATTGCAGAGTATCCAACGAATAGGACTGCATTATATGGGTCATGTAGGACAGATTGTTTTGATTCGCAGGGCTTTGGGAAATCCTGGTGCCACCTTCGTTGGAGGAATTTCTTCAATCGGTCGTTCGAAGATACGAGAAAAATGGGATAAATGGTGGTCTGAGAACAGAAACGATTTTGAGTAATCACTCACTGGTGAGAGAAAGTGAGTGATTGAGATTGTTAGATGATTTTTCGAATCTCTATCAGTAACCTTATTTTGTGTAATGCAATCGTTTTGTTTGTAGTCAAAAGACACAGGAGGACTTCTGACTTCAAACCAAATAACTGCGGGACCAAATGCTTTGGAGTAAACCACCATGCGCGACCAAGATGATGGCAGCAAAATCATGAAAGCTGTTCTCATAGGTGATGGGGCTGTTGGTAAGACAAGCATACGCCGCAATTACCTTGGTGAGGATTTTATTGAGGGGCATCTAGCAACAATAGGTGTAGACCTAGCTACAAAACGGGTTTTGTTTGGGCAAGATATTGTCAAGTTCATAATTTGGGATCTTGCCGGACAACCAACATTTGAGAAAGTCCGAGGACACTACTATAGCGGGTGTAATGGGATACTCTTGGTATACTCAGTAGTTGATAGAGAGTCCTTTGATAATGCTAGTAAATGGTTGGTTGAAGCCTACAAGAATATGGGTCCCTTACCACCTACTGTAATCATTGGGAATAAGATTGACCTTCGACAGAGCCTGGACAAGACTAAATATGTAACGACAGAAGAAGGCGAAGCATTCACAAAGTACTTCATAGAGAAACTTGAGGTTCCTGCAATATTCAGAGAAACCTCAGCAAAGACTGGTGCAAATATCCAAGACACTTTCCAAGAACTTCTACGAATGATGAGTGAGGCTGAAACAAAGAAGGAAAGAGACATTTTCATGGGCTAAGTTTCTAGAAGGCTTCTGTTGCATCATAATTGTTATTAAGCCAGAATTTCATTAACTATTGTTAAAGGACTAGTGAGATTGAGGATCTATAATGAGTAATCCACCAAAACCGATTCACGAGAAGCAGCGAATGTCTATGAAAATAGATGGAATGCATTGTGCTTCTTGTGTGGCAACCATCGAAAAGTCACTTTTGAATGAAGACGGAGTGATATCTGCAACTGTCAGTCTTCTCGAAGAAAAGGCAGTTATTGAATACGACTCCTCACGAGTGGATAGGTCAAAATTAGAGAGAGCTGTTGACTCTACAGGATATCGAGTCAAGAGATCTGCTATGACATTGACCATTTCTGAAGTGGAAAATGAATCCGATTGGGATAAAATCTCGCATGTTTTGTCTGAGCAAAGAGGAGCAATCACAGTCAGAACTTATCCTGACAGGCGTAAACTGCTTCTTGAATATGATGAGGATCTTTTAACATACAAGATAGTCAAGAAGACCCTTCGTGACCTTGGTTTTAAACCTGATGAAGCAGAGGGAATTGAAGGCGACAGAGAATCACTTGCGAGAGAGAAGGAGCGTCAATACTACCTTAGACTCCTCTCTTTCTCTCTGATATTATCAATCCCGGTTGTCTTAATTCACTTTCATGTGCTCAACAGTCTAATTCCTCTTGAAGATATCAGAATCTTGATTATGTTTGCACTTGCAACACCAGTTCAGTTCATTGGTGGCTATCCTTTCTATAAGTCCGCTCTGAAATCTGCAAGACATTTGAAAACAAACATGGATACGCTGATAATGCTAGGTACAAGTGCAGCCTACTTCTACTCAGTAGCTACCACTTTCATTCTCAGTGGCGATTCTTTCTATGATACAGCAGTGTTGCTCATTACTTTCATTCTGCTTGGTCGAACACTTGAAGCCATCGCTAAAGGTCGAACATCCAAGGCAATTCGTAGCCTAATGGATCTTCAAGCTAAAGTGGCAATCGTTGTGAGGAATGGTAAGGAAATCACTCTACCAATAGAAGATGTTGAGGTACACGATATTGTGTTGATTCGCCCTGGAGACCGTGTCCCAGTTGACGGTCAAGTTCTGGAAGGAAAATCGTCTGTTGATGAGTCGATGATTACAGGTGAACCCGTGCCTGTGAATAAGAATGTTGGCGATTCAGTTGTAGGTGGGACGGTCAACAAGAATGGCGTTCTGCGAGTTCGAGCAGAGAAGGTTGGACAAGACACTGTCTTATCTCAAATTGTACGCATGGTTGAGGAAGCGCAGACGAATAAACCACCTATTCAGAGAAAAGCAGATGCTATTGCAGGAGTTTTTACTCCGGTTGTCCTAGTCATTTCACTTGCCACATTTCTCTTCTGGACATTAATAATGGCTATAGAGTGGAATGTTGCTCTCAATTTTACAATTGCTGTTCTTGTTGCAGCATGTCCATGTGCGCTAGGCTTGGCGACTCCAACTGCGATCATGGTTGGAATTGGTAAAGGAGCTCAATATGGTATCTTAATCAAAACTGGAGATGGTCTTGAAACCATACCAATCATTGACACAATTATCTTTGATAAAACTGGTACACTGACAATAGGTCGTCCAACAGTTACAGACATTACAGTTATTGGCGAGCTTTCACAAAATGATGTTCTAGGTCTTATTGCATCAGTTGAAAAGAATAGCGAACATCCACTTGCTGAAGCGATTGTCTATGAAGCGCAAGAAAGAGGCATTGAGATTTCTTCTTCGAAAGATTTCAGATATACCTCTGGAAAAGGTGTTAGTGCTTCAGTCAATGGTGAAATGATTCATGTTGGAAGCAACCAGTTTATGACTGATATGGGCATTGATTTCTCAGAGCATGACAGCCACATCTTGATGCTTCAACAACAAGGCAAGACAACAGTTTATGCTGCTAAAGACGATTCACCTCTTGCAGTCTTGGCGATTTCAGACAAGCTAAAGGCTTCGTCTGTTCAGGCTGTTGATACCTTGAAGCAGCTTGGAATTGATGTCTGGATGATAACAGGTGATAGACTCGAGACCGCGAAGTCAATAGCTTCAACCGTGGGTATTGATCATGTGTTGGCAGAAGTTCTACCCAAAGATAAGGCTGAGCAAGTACAGAAGCTTCAAGAAGAAGGACGCGTCGTAGCCATGGCTGGTGATGGTGTCAACGATGCGATTGCATTAGCACAGGCAGATGTAGGAATTGCTCTTGGTTCTGGAACTGATGTTTCTGTTGAATCGGGCGATATCGTCTTAGTAAAAGATGATCTTCTTGATGTAGTAACTGGAATTCAACTTGGAAAAAGCACCATGACCAAAATTAAGCAGGGCTTCTTCTGGGCATTGATCTACAACATCATTCTGTTACCCATCGCAGCTGGTCTGTTGTATCCATCACTGGGTCTCGCCCTTAGACCGGAGTTTGCAGGTCTGGCAATGGCCCTCTCGAGTGTCAGTGTAGTCACGAATGCTCTAAGTCTGAATCGCTTCAAACCAGAAACTGCTGAAATCATTGATGAAGGAATACCTCCTGCAGCATACCAAGAAGGGGATGTAGCTGTGGACCCTATCTGTATGATGAAGGTAGAGATTGCGACTGCAGACTTATTCAGTGACTATGAGGGTAAAAGATACTACTTCTGCAATCAATACTGCAAGGACACCTTTGAAGCAGACCCTGACCAGTACAAGGAAGAAGACACCAGTCAACCAGAGGTCCAGGAAATTGCGATAGATCCCATCTGCAAGATGGATGTCGTCACAGCAACAGCGACACTTGTCAGTGAGTATGAGGGTAAGAAATACTACTTCTGTAATCCCTACTGCAAAGACACCTTTGACAAGGACCCAGAACGATATAAGAACCAAGACTTCATGGATTAGTGAATGTCAGTCAGTAACAAATCATCAAATATTACTAATCGATTCATATATTATTTTCTCAAAATATCATCTACTATTATTGATAAACCAAGGGATAAAGATACTTAATAGCACCTTCAAACCTCGTTTTCCCCCAAGAATCATGGAGGAGATGAGTTGCTCACACGCATTCAAAAGATGTACTTTGGCATGGCACGCCTTGGTCCAAGTATTTTACTTGATATGCTAGACCTTGCTAGTGCTTTGTTCTATTTCTCAATAATATCACTACCAGCAATGTATACTGGAACAGCAATTGCATTCAGCTATCTCTCAATCATGTTTTCAGAGTTGACTTTTGGTAATCTGAGTGACAGGACTCCCACAAAGCGTTGGGGGCGACGGAAACCATTCATTATGGTAGGGGCTCCTCTTATGGCAATATCATTTCTGTTGGTGTTCAATCCATACCTATTCCTTGCAGAAGGGAATGTCATTGGCATATTCTTCTATGCCACCATAACGATGAGTCTGTTCAAGGTCTTCTATGGTATGACCATGACTCCATATCAATCGTGGATGCCAGAACTCACTGAACCAGAGGAGCGACCTGCAGTTTCCTCCTGGCAAAATGTAGGCAACTTCACAGGATTTGTAATTGGGACATTTGGTACGGTTCTTCTAGCAATTGAATCACCAGAATGGGGTCTCCCGAGCGAGATACTCTATATGATTCTGGGATTTGTTGTGATACAGTTGCTTGGATTCACCCCATCCCTAATTGGACTACATAAAGAAGGTAAATTCATTCCACAACCCAATATCAGAAAAGACCTCAACAGAGCACTGAAAGATCGAGATTTTGTTGGTTGGTTGGTAGCGCAAGGTCTCATATCAGTTGGAATCGCAATGGTTGTGAGAACTACCTTTCCATACATCAATGACTATCTAGTCTTTGGAGTTACAGAGTTTATCATCTTTGGAGTTGAACTCCTATCTGTCGTCTTTGTGTTCTTTGTGATATATCAGTTCACAATTCCAAAGGTAGGAAAACGTTTCACACTGCAACTGGCAATGATGTTGGCCGTTGTATCACTACCATTCACTATGGTAATTACAACATCCAGTGCTGCCTTCATATTGCTAGCATTTACAGGTGCTGGAGTTGCAGGATATTATCTTATGCCTTATATTGTCTATGCTGATTTTGCCCAGAAAGATGAGATAATGACAGGTGAGGGTCGGGCTGGATTCTACACAAGTTTCCCATCAATCCCATTAAATCTAATGCAAGCCTTCTCAGCATTCCTTTGGGGAGTCATCTTTGCTCTTCCAGAGGTCGTTCCTGTCCCTGGTCAAGCGACCTTGGTCACACAAGGGTATCTCTTCTGGGGTCCGATTGCAGCCCTCTTCCTCTTTCTATCTGTCTTAGTACTTTTCAAGGTTGATATTGATCCAGATTTTGAAAGTTTAGAGGCGCAGTATTCCGATGCAAGGAGGGAAATTGACCCATAGCATGTATTCGGAAACTACTTCAGAAGCTTTGGACTTAAATGCAATTCCGGGGTTTAGAGCATATGAGTGTGATTGAGCGTGTTATAGTCAGGTTTGCTGGTCCTGAGGTTCTTGAATGGTGCGTTGTCGAAGATGTTCAAGTCACAGAGCAGATTATCCGACACAAGATTATCAATGATGAAATAATTATTGCAGAGCTAGATGGTCAACCCATTGGTTATCTTCGTCTTGAGTACCTGTGGTCGAATATTCCATATATTGGAATGGTCTTTGTCAATGATGACTATAGAATTGAGGGTATTGGACGAAAGATACTTGCTTTCCTTGAGGACTATCTACGAAGTAGAGGTCATGATGTATTGTATAGTTCATCACAAGTTAATGAACCAGAATCACAAGCTTGGCACCGCTCCGTTGGATTTGTTGAAGCTGGGATTATATCCGGAATTAATGAAGGAGGGATTGGTGAGGTCTTCTTTCGAAAGCCATTGACCTAATTAAGAATTAATATTCTAGAATTTCTCAGCTAGATAAGCTCCAGCTGCATCAAACATCTCAAAGACACCTTCACTTGTTTTTGCAGAAACTTCAAAGATTCTGGCCTTGTATTCAGCTGCGAATTCTTCAGCATCCTCTTGACTGACTCCCATTCCCTCAATTCGTTCATCTATCTTATTTCCAACTAGAAAAATACTGCACCCAGGGACTGCGTTCTGCAATCTGGAAATCCAATCTCGCAATTTGTGAAGTGTAAAGATACGGCTCACATCATAAACTGCAATTCCAAGTTTTGAGCCAATAAAATAATCTGATATGACCTCTTGGAAACGGGGTTGCCCTCCAAGATCCCATATCAACAAAGTGATGTCTGTACCCCGTACACGCACCTTCTTGGTTGCAAAGTTAACTCCTATGGTCATCTTCATTTTTTGATCGAATCTATCTTCTGTGTATCTAACAGCCAAGCTAGTCTTTCCTACACCACCCTCACCCAAGAGTACTGTCTTGAAGACTGGCATCCTGTAACTCAAGCTAATAGCTCCTTTGTCTGTGGTTCTTATCCCCCACATATAGCTTTTTAGTTGATATGTGAAGGCAAACTATTTTGAGTTAAGGCAGATGAAAGATACCCTCTGCTACAAGTCTAATCTTTCCAGAAACATACACTTCTGACATGCTCTCATCCGGGACTCTCGCAATGAGTTTGCTTGGTCTTTTCAACTCATATCCCTGCTCTATATTGAAAGGTTCTCCTAGTTCATGAGATTTCAGGACGTTATACTTCTCCAAGTATGCACCAAGCGGACCTGCCGCACTACCAGTTGCAGGGTCTTCAACAACTCCAACCTCTGGTGCAAACATTCTTGCTTGAACATGTGAATCAGGGAAATTGGTTTCAGTGGAGAAGATCAAGACTTGTTTCGTAGATAGACCCTTTAGATTCTCTCGAAAAACTAATGGAACAGGTGCAGCCTTCTTCAAAGATGCATGAGTCTTAATGGGGACTATGAGGAAGGGAAATCCAGTGGAAACAATTTGCACTGGATGTTCCTGATTAATGTCATCAAGTGTCAGTCCAATTGCCTCTGCAATTTTTTTCACATCATCAATTGGTTTTTCAAAGATTGGTTTCGGTTGGATCATCCTAACGCTATGATCATCAAGGTAATCTACACGAATTGGTCCGACTCCTAGTTCAAGTAGTGTGCTGCTTTTTTCTGAGTCTAGAATCTTCTTATAGCGTATAACAAATGCAGTTCCCAATGTAGGATGTCCAGCAAAAGGAATTTCCGATGCTGGTGTGAATATACGAACCTTTGAAACACATCCCTCAGTTGTTGGTTCAAATAGAAAGGTGGACTCTGAGAAGTTCATTTCCAAAGCCATTCCCTGCATCTCATCCCTAGTGAGGGAACCATTCACTTTTGCGTCCCAATATGTGGCTAATTGATTACCACCAAATGAATATCTCTCGTCAACAAACACACTAGTCTGGACATAGGGAAGATGCCGCATGAGTTAGCAGCAATCAACCCAACTTAAGCAACTTATGGTCTACGTGGGAACTCACAAGGAATCAGCACTTGACCTTGTCAAGCTCACCTTGAGCGATCTTCTTGTCCTCTTCGCCTAAGGTATCAATGATCTTTTGGGCCATCTCTTTGTACTTCTTGCAGTTCCTTTTATCGCCTTTTGCCACATAGGCTTTGGCTAGGACTTCATATGCAAATCCCATATCAAAATCTGCTTTGTCTTCAGCCTCTTCTGTTAGTTTTAGGGTACGTTCAGCATAGAATAAAGCATCATCACCTTTTCCCATATGGCTATACACACGGGAAATCATATACTCACCTCGGGCAATGTTAATTGGTTTACCAATTTGCCTCCAATGATACAACGATGTGTGAGCCATCTCAAGTGCTTGTCCCAATTCTTCCTCACTGGGTGCATCCTTGTCCAGGACTGACCAAACTCCACCATTCGTTTTTATAGCCATTTTCTTGTGAAATTCATTCAGACTCATTTTTTCGTCATCAGGCATTTGATTCATCTCCACAATTACATCAAATAGTAGACGAACTTAATATTTAACTATTGTTATTTAGGGTTTCATCAAATAATAGTAACAATATGTGACCCTATTTTGTGGCACTCCTTTATATATGGGATTTGATTGATTTGTATAGAAAGACACAACGTGATTACCTAACTGAGGTTAAATTCCATATGGGTCATTACGTTGAATTTAGAGTTGGTAACAATGAAACCAATTGATGAAGATGTAACTCCACCACCTGACGATATTCCTGATGATGTTGACACTGTGGAGGCTGAAATCGAGGAAATCACTGAACCTAGAAGGCGAAGAGGTAGAACCAGACGAAGACGCAATAAGATGCAAGAGTATGGTTCTATGGGTAGCATGATTGCTTGGATAGCATTTCTCGTTATCTGGTTGTTTTTCTTTGCTGGAGGATATGGTATCTTTGAGAACATAGCTGTTGTCCTTGTAGCTCTCTTTGTTGCGATTGCAATTAATGCGCTCTTGTGGATTCCTGTGGCCGAAGGATGGAAAGCACGATCCAGTGCAGTTAGTGGCATCATCTGGCTAATCTTTCTAATTATATGGATAGTCTTTTTCGCTATTGATTTTGGAATCTATGAGAATATTGGAATTGGACTTGCTTCTCTGCTAATTATCGGAGCTGTCAATGTAATGCTATGGGTTCCCTCAGCTGGTGATGGTTGGGGGGCTCGGATTAGTGCGCTGGGAGGTATCGGATGGTTGACCTTTATGGTTCTCTGGCTTCCGTTTGCCAATAACGTTGATGCCATTTTCCCAATTTTTCCCTACAAGAATGTCGCAATAATACTTGCCTCATTCTTGCTTATGATTTGCGTGGTGATCGCTCCTTGGGGTACTGGAATCAGAATAAGTATTGATGATGTGCCGGGCGTTTCGGCTCGGGCAAAAGGAACAATGGGTGGATTCCTCCTATGGCTCTTATTCCTGGTCATCTGGATGTGGTTCTTTGCAGACCATCCACTCCTCGCATTATCAGGAAACCAAAATGTTGCAGTGATTCTCATCTCATTTGCAGTATTTGCAGGGATAGTTATGGCATACTGGTTACCATGGGCTCGACGTAGGGGCGAAGGCCCAGAAAACTGGTGGGCAATCGGATTA
>SMTZ1_10014460_pt1 | contig 25546 bp, 24 predicted proteins | sample DeeMarSWOR136_30_FD_25667 | JGI IMG/M metagenome (IMG submission 25667)
CTTCCTTTTTTAGAAAACGCGTAATTAGCTCCTGCATCAATTAGAAACTCAGGATTAGATGAACATTGTAATTGACTTATATTTGAACTACTTGCTATGGGTGCTATAACAGCAGTAATCACCAGCGTACAGATTACAATACCTATAGTTTTCTTTCTCACGTATTTTACCTCCCCAAATTCAAAGGTTATTATAATATCTAATATAAGTAGTATATATAATTCTTTCCAATATAAATTTTTAAATAATAATTAATTAAATAAAATAAAAAAAAATATTACTATTTAATCTAACTAAATATTACCAGTTTCAAAGAAACCTTCTTAACCGTATGAACCTTAAAATTACAAATCCTTTTACTGTTTTTTCAATGGATTCCATACCAGGTGCTGTTACATTTACTGTAACAGTAATCAGCCCAAATCCAAACAGACGACTGCCTACAGTCTCCTTTGTACCATTTTCAAGTTTTAATATAGTATCGTTATCCTGCAATAGCTGCTTTTTTATAAGTCCTCTGCGAGTAACTGTAAGATTCCATTTTATGTTATTAATATCTGAATCTCCAATATTTTCAATATTTATCTTTATAGAACGACAAAGACCTCGTTTTATAGATACCTCTAGCGAAAGCTCTTTCGGTTCCTCCTTCTTAATAAATATTGATACAAATACGCTTCCGCTCCCTCCATTTGAGGATATATCGACATTTCCACCAAAATATCCAGACAAATCTCCAGTATCTACAACATAAACTGTTATAGTATCATGTTCACCATCTGAAGAACCACTTTTAGGGCTTACTTCTATCCAATCCAGACTTTCAGATATAGAGTAGGTTAATGTTTGCTCCCCGCTATTCCAAATCTCAAAAGTAGCACTTCCCGTCCAACTTTGGTTTCTCTCCCCAAAGTTAATATTGTTAGGTGAATAAGCTAATTTCGGATCATCATACAAATCAGTAATTATTGCTGCAGTATCCTCCCCTTGATAAGGGTTGTATGTTGCATTCTCCAAAGCAGAATATTTTGCATGATTAATGCCGCAGTATGGGCAGTCACCTGTCCGACCCCATACATATGCATCAAAGATAATTTCCAATGGTTCTTCGTTTTCAACTGAGCCAGTTAGATTCCACCATACTATGCTTCCATCCTCAGATACATTAGTAGGTTCAATATTTGATTCATAAGCATAATAAGTTACTTCTGGTAAAAAGTCAACAATTTTAATATCGGTTAAATTATAAGCACCATAATAGATAAGTTCGATTTTGAATGTAACAGTCTCAGTTACATATTGGAAGGCTTCTTCAACCCATTCACCGGTTTCAGGGTCTTTTACTTTCTTTTCAAAAGATGGCGGAGGTGGAATACCATAAACAGTCGCATAGGAATCCCCATAAAGGTCCCAATCGCAACCTGTTTCAAAGGCAAAAACTTCCACATAGTTATAATTCTCACCATACCCATTGACACATGCTTCAAATTCTATTGAAACACTTTCACAATGGTAAAGAATTATACCATAATCATCACTTAAATTCCAGTATATAATATTTCCATCAACAAAGCTTTCATTATATGAACTATTGCCATTATAACCTAAACCAGAGGATAAATTATCTACAACTTGAATGTTTCCTGCTGAGCAACCGAAAATACAGTTCTTATGATAGGTTATAGTTATATTAAATAATACTATTTCAGAAAGCTCTGCAGCATAATAATCTACCCATGCTTCAATACTTGGATCCCATACTTTTTTTTCAACATCTATAGGTTTTACTGGACAAAAATCAATTTCTTCTGTATTTTCAATTAATTTACATTTTTCTTTTATTGCACCAACTGATGTAAAAGAAGGAAGGACAATTAAAATTATCATTATTGTACTTAATCCAATTCTTTTTTTCATGTTTTTAACCTCCCATCATTTCTATATTTATCGACTATGGTAATATATATCTAAATTTAAAAATTCATTTTTAAATCTGTCCGCCAAGAAGTATAGACGTCCCAACACATATTAATGCGGTGATAATACCTACAAGTAGCATTTGAATTCCATATTTTATCATACTTTCATCGCTTATTTTAGCTAGGTAAATACCTAATGATAACAATACTAGAAGTGTTAGCGTAATACTTGAAAAAAAGGCAAATTCAGATGTTATAATACCAAAATTTACCAAAAAAAACGGAGAAATAACAAGCATCGCGGCAATAGCAGGGGATACACCATCAACAATAGCTGCATAGATTGTTGCAAATCTATGTGATTTACCATGCAAACCATTTTTCATATCTTTAAGCATTGCCCTTTCTAATCCTTTTAGTTTCTTTGTTCTCTCTGCTTTCTCAGTCATATACGCTCCACTTATTCCTGATACACCCATTGCAATAGATCCAGCAAGTCCTGCACTTATAATTATTATAGGTTGCAATACACCAGAAACATAAGCTCCAATAACAACACCAAGCATAGTGAGAGCCCCATCAAAAGCATTCATTACAAAATATCTACGGGTAATTGTGGCCACGCCTGATATTTCAGAGTATTTCTTCCATCTTTTTAGAGTCTTTTTAATTTTTTTTCTTTGCATTTGATTTTTCCGTAAAATATTAGATTCACATAATTGAATAGAATTAAAAGTTTTTGAATATTTTTTAAATATAATAAAAATTATATTCATTGGTTTAACATTATACTACATTAAATCTCTACCTATAAATAGAAAAATATATATCCTAGAAAATACAAAGTAATTATGGGGGTCTGGTTTGAAAATAAGATTAAATATTTAGAATACTCTCTTTTATCACGCTTATTTTCCTCCCTCAAAGCTAGACCCCCTAAATTTAATTTTTTTTTTAATTTTTATGGGCTATATTAGTTATTGTTACATTTATATATGATTAATATGATTAATATGATTATTTTATTAGAGGGAGGCGAAAAATAATTGGGCAAACAAAGGATTTTATTAAGTAAAACTCTGGTAATTGGGATATTTATATTACTTATCGTAATGAGCGTTGTTTCATCTACTGGAAATTTGATATCAGAAAAACCCGTTAATATTGCAGAACAAAAAACAAAGGAATTTTCTTCATATGGTAAAACGTTATCAGCATTTGGTTTGGATAGGGAAATATTTCAAAAAATAAGGCAATATGAACTTATGTTATTATCACCGTCCATTAATTTTCCGTTACCTGGAGAGGTTTTTAGGGTAGGGGATGTTGTTGAGATAAATGGCACTGCATCAATGCCAGATTTCCAAAACTATATAATTGAATGGGGAATTGGTCTGAATCCGACTGAATGGTTTACAGATGGTGTGACTCTAATCAATAATGGCACAATAGAAATCATTAATGGCACCTTGGGTTTTTGGGATACAGGTTCAGTCACAGATGCAGAATTTTACTCCATTAAACTAACTGTCAATCTTATGAACTCAGAGCAATACGAAGTAAATGTTAGTATTTATCTTGATCCAACGTTGCATATTAATTTTCCTTTCGGATGGCCGCATGAAATACAGGGATCACAAGTTGCTATTTGGACCCCTATTGCTCTTTCTGATATTAATAATGATGGGTATCAGGAAATTGGTTTTGGAACGGTTACTGTAGAATCTGCTGGAGATAACAACTATGACTATGTTATTGATCATATGGGCAACGTTTTGCAAGGATGGCCCATCCAGATGTATGGTATTCAGGGTGCGTCCCTAACATTTGCAGATATGGATGATTCATCTAGTAATGAAGAGGTAATTGGAGGTATGTGGGGAGATAAAATTTATGTTTGGCATGACAATGGAACATTGGTGGATGGTTGGCCAAAAAATATCTATGTATCTCGGGCCTCAGCAACAGTGAAAGATATCGACTGTGATGGTGATTTAGAATTAATTCTGCCTACAACTGACGGTGGTGGGCTAATTTATGCATTACATCATGATGGGGCTATGGTTGATGGATGGCCAGTTTACATAGGCAGTCCTGTTAGAAGAGCGGCGGCAACTGCAGATATTGATAAAGATGGTTTACCAGAAATTTTATTTGGTGACCAAAATGGATATGTGTATGCTTTACATAATGATGGTAGCTCTGTTGATGGATGGCCAAAACAAGCCCATGATTTTATTAAATCTTCCCCTGTTATTGCTGATATTGAAGGTGATGGTGATCTTGAGATAATAGTCTGCTCTGGTTTTACTCAACAACGGATTATTTCTATATGGCATCATGATGGTACTATGGCTGATGGTTGGCCTCAGGAAAATGGGTTGCCATTCGTTCAACCCTCAGTAGGAGATATTGACAATGATGGTGATTTAGAGATACTTGCTGGAGGTTCTATACCAAATAAACCATATGCACGGTTTTTTGTATGGCATCATGATGGTACTATGGTTGATGGTTGGCCAATAATATTTCCCTGGGATGGATCTCAAAATGTTGATTATATCTATGCTCAACCGGTTATTGGTGATATAGATGGAGATTCAGATGTTGAAATAATTGTTGGCTCTTATAAAAACAAATTATATGCATGGCATCATAATGCAACAAATGTGACAGGCTGGCCTAAGATAATTGGGGATTCTGTTGATTCAACTGCTGCAATTGCTGATATTGATAAGGATGACTTGGTGGAGGTTGTTGTAGCAGGGGACGATGGTAAAATATATGTTTGGGATTTGGATGGGATATATAATTCATCACACATGGAATGGCCGATGTTTCAACACGATTCTCACCATACAGGCTATTACAGTGGAAAAAATGGTAGCAATCAACCACCAATTGCACCTACCATCGATGGTCCAACAAAATGTAAACCTGGTATAGATTATGATTACACTTTTGTATCTATTGATCCAAACAGTGATAATATCTGGTATCACCTTTGCTGGGGTGATAAAGAAATTATTTATATTTATGGGCCTTTTCCTTCGGGTAAAGAATTAAAGTTATCATATAATTGGGCTGATAAAGGTACTTATACTATTACTTGCTGGGCAAGAGACATATATAATGCTACTAGCGATGTTTCAACATTAGAAGTCACTGTCCCAAGAACAAGAACGTCATTTATTACTTTGTTCTATTGGTTTTTAGAACATTTCTCAATACTAGAAAGACTGTTATTTCTAATAAAATAGGAATTTAGGTGTAAAGCCTATATAACAAAAAGTATAAATACTAATTAACAATTGTTAATAATGTATGGGTCTAGTTTGGAAATAAATATGAATTTTTAGACTAATCTACTTTTTCATACTTTTTTCCTCCCTTAAAACTAGGCCCTTATTCAATTTTACTTTTTATTGAATTTAACTTTCAAAATTTTATCATTTTTTAGGTAATAACATCGTCTCTCGGGCGACATTTTTATTTTTTACATTTCCAGGAGAAAATAACCTTTCGTTTTCCCCTAAAAAAGTACAAAATATTTTGTCGTTTTTACGGCGACAAAATGAAAAACTATATAAACTAAGAAAACCACGTATTTATTGACAAAAATAAATAATATTGGTGTAAAATTAATGCGGAAAGCAGGATCTATCTACTTACAAAAAACGGTGCAAGAACTGAACAAATCATTAAAGGAACAAGACTTCACCCAAGTACGGTAAGAGAGACACTTTCTAAGATGTATGATAATAATCAAATTTATAGAAAAAAAATAAAAAATGATAGTATTGGAAAAAATCCATACATTTTCTATCCAATCTCACCGATTAAACTTATAAAAAGACATGCACGTGAAATCGAAGATAGACTAAACAAACTTGCAAGTCTGGCATTTTCTAGAGATAAGGAAAATAATTACAGGCCTGTTGAAATAAACATTGATGAGGGGGTGGATAAAAAATGAACATAAAACCAATAGCAAAGCTACTGGCTCACCACCCAAAAATGGTAATTATAATATTTACTGTAATTACCATTCTAATTGGTTCACAGGCATTAAATATTTACATAGAGTCTGACTTGACAAAATTCCTTCCAAAAGATGATCCAGCAATAAAGCTTTGGGATCAAATAAATCAAGAATTCAATATTGGGAAAACTATAATTGTACTTGTTGATCAAACAGATAGAGTATACGATGTTAGAGACCCAAAGGTTCTAGTTGAGATGGATGAAATATACATTAATATTTACGAAAAACTTCTTAAGGAAGGAAAGGAAACAGGTATTGAGTCAGTAAATAGTTTGGCACTTTTAATAAAGAAGGAAAATCGGAAAAGCATTGCAGAAGGTGGCAATAATTATAATGGAATTCCTTATGATCAAAATGATATCTACAAATATATGGAAAGATTTGAAATTGCTGCAACAAAAGGCATACTATATTCAAACACCTACAAAATTGCTGTAATAATTGTCCAACTCAAGGACAATGCTGATTTTGATTCAGTTCTATCAAGAACTGAACAAGCAGTAGAAAACAGAGGGACGTCTTATGCAAATATGACAATCACTGGAACTATTGCTTATCAGAACGCAATTCGAGAACAAAGCAATAGAAACCTGATCATAATATTTCCTGTTGCTATTATTCTTGTATCAATTGTTTTGTTTTTCTTTCACAGGTCCTTGAAGGGTTTGATAATTGCATTTCTTCCTCCAGCATTTTCAATAGCCTTAACATTTGGTGTTTTAGGAATGGTTCAACCAGAATTAACAATAATTTCTGTAGCTGTTGTTGCACTTCTTATAGGTCTTGGCGTTGATTATTCTATTCATTTGATGAACCGACTTGCTGAAGAAGATGCTTTAGAGGATAATGTTGAGAAAATAGAAAAAATATTGAAATTTACTGGAAAAGCGGTTTTACTATCCACAGTTACAACTATTATCGGCTTTGGCTCTCTTATGATATCTTCCATGTCACCTATGGTAACATTTGGTTTTGGATGTGCGATAGGAATATTCTTCTGTTTTATATCCGCAATTATTATTGTGCCCAGTCTTTCCATATTACTAGAATTCAAGAAAAATGGTAGAGTTGTTGTTTGGAAGAAATTTGCAAAGTTTGCAGTTGATAATAGAAAAAGGCTTCTATTAATCGCTGTTTTCTTTGCAGTTATTTCACTTGCTGCCTTACCTGAAATAAAAACCGATGTGAACTATTTTGAATTGGCACCTAAAGGTATTCCTGAGGTTGAAGCAATGTTTAGATATTCAGAAAGCTTTGGTGGTGGTAGCAATTTCAACGCACTTCTTATTGAAACAGATCCAAATGGGCTTTTAGACCCTGAAATAATTGAATCATTAGTTGAAATGGAAGATGAAATGAGAGATGTAATTGAATCTGCATTTCCTAATATAGATGAAAAGAAACTCGAAAAATCAGTATATTCAGTTGCAGATGAGATAAAAGAAGTAAGTGACATAATTAATAGAAGTGTTGTCGCAGAGAAACTTGGGGAACTAATAGGAATTCAAAAAATATTATTTGATATGATAGCAGAGGAAGGAATTATTGATAAAGATTTTTCAAAAACAATTATACTAGTTGGAATTCCTATTTCAAGTAGTATTGAACAAATTGGAGCAGTTGTAAAGGAAATCAACGCAATTGCTTCAAGTACGGTTCTTCCTCAAAATGGCAGAATATCAAAGCTTACCGGGCAAGACGCGATAACAATAGCAGTAAACAATCGATTAACAGATGAACAAATACGCTCGATGATACTTGCACTTATGCTAGTGCTTGCTGCTTTAATTTTTATATTCAGCTCCTCAACATATGGATTTTTAACCATGATTCCTGTGCTGTTTGTTCTGATGTGGGAACCAGGTTTTCTTGTAGCAGCAGAGATACCTCTCTCACTAGTAACAATTTCGATTGCATCTATAATGGTTGGAATTGGAATTGACTATGGTGTGCATATAACTCATAGATTTAGAGAAGAACTTGCTAGAGGAATCCCTAAAATAGACGCAATAAAGATATCAATTGAAAAAACAGGGTTATCGCTTGTTGAAGCAGCACTTACCACAGTTGCTGGAGTAGCTTCAATATACTTTGTAAATGTCCCAGCTCTTCAGCAATTTGGAATAGTAGTAATTTTGATGGTAGCTCTCTCCTGTATTGCAGCAGCAATAATATTACCGGTTTTCTATACTTCAAAATCTGTAAAATAAAAATCTTATTTTTTCTTAGAAAGAACCCTTAAAGATTTAATAAAAGGGATATCAAATGCTATATTTCCAACAATGATTATTATTCCAAGTATAAGTTCACCATTAAAAGCAGTAGTCCCCTCTAAAATACCTCTGGAGTACCAATCATAAATAAATAAAAAACCAACAGTCAAGGGAAGGCCTATAAGCAGGGGGGTAAACAAGATTTCTGTTCTAATTATTTTTGAAAAATAAAATTGCTTTTTAATATATTTCATTTCACTCTTGTCCATTCATTAATCACCAGGGCATAATACTTGGAAATATGATTTCACCGGGATAGCTAAATCCAAAATATGGAATGCTTATCCAAATTATCAACAGCAATAATGCAGGAATCATTTGAATCATGAAGTCATCATCCAACCACCAGAATTTTTTTGTCTCACCTACAATTGCACCAAAAGCTCCAACAATTGATGCTACAAGTATCAATAAAATATCTGCCTTAAACCATGTAATAATAAAGAAATACATGCAAATCAAAAAACCAAACAAATAAACATAGCTCTTGTTAAAACGCTTTCTTATTTCACCTATTATGGGATCACCCAAGGTTGCACATAAAATACATGGAATTGCAATTTGCTGAGGAAAAAATCTAAGCAGGATAAGAATTGCCACCGCAAAAAATACGTAACTACCAATTCTTTTTTTTTCATACATCCTAAGACCAAAAAAATGATTGCTACTAATCCTTCCAGACAATCTAAGAACTTCTAAAATAATTACAAATAAGACAATCAATGGCGGAACCCATAATTTTAAAATATTTATCCAATCAACATCTGGTAGAATGTAATAAAACAAAAACGATGCTCCAAATGCATGAAAAGCGCGTCGGTACCAATGAGCATCAAAATCAAGAGAATTAATCTTTTTTTTAGCATCCTTTAACTTATCAGCTACGTTTACCATTTCTAAACAACAGCTTCTTTATCCAGGGTTGAAATTCCCTGCTTCCCTCCTACTATAACCTCATCAACCAGACCTATAAACAAACCATTTTCTACAACACCTGGAATGCTATTTATTTCCATCTCCATATTTGCTGGGTCATCAATTCTTTCAAACTCGCAATCCAAAATATAATTTGAATTATCTGTAATAAATGGTTCATCTCCCATTATTTTTCTAAGTTCAATACTACAATCAAACTCCTCAAGAGTCTTTTTTGTTGCAGTCCAACCAAACTTTAGAACCTCAACAGGTAGAGGAAAATCTATTCCCAGGCATTTTACAATCTTTGAATCATCAATAACAATAATTACCTTCTTTGAATTATAAGCAACTATCTTCTCACGGGCTAAGGCACCACCCCCACCCTTAATCAGATTGAGATTAGAATCAACCTCATCAGCACCATCTATTGTTATATCAATAACAGGATGTTCTTCAAGAGTTGTAAGAGGTATCTTCTCCTCAATTGCAATTCTCTTTGTATGCATAGATGTAGGGATTCCTTTTATACTAAGTCCTTCTCTACAAAGTTTCCCTAATTTTCTCAGGGCATATTCAACTGTTGAACCAGACCCTAGTCCAATTATCATTCCGTCCTCAATAAGCTCTACTGCCTTTTCTCCAGCTAGTTTTTTAAGTTCCTCTTTTTCCAAAAAGTCACCCAGACATGTAATATTGAATTAGTACAAAAATTTATACTTAATATTTTTATTACGGGCATGGAAATATGCTTTCAGAATGTGAAGAACATGGATATTATCGTGGAGAAACATGCCCTGTTTGTGATAAAAAAGGTAAATTTTTAATGAGTGATAATGAACTGAACTCTTTAAGTCGCATTATTGCAGGTGCACTTCGCCATTTCCCAGAAAAATTAGGTTTGATGATGGATGGCAAAGGATGGGTTGAGATATCCTCTTTAATAGAAGCTATTGGTACAAGCAGATCTGGTTTTGACTGGCTTCGATTGCATCATGTAGAGGCACTTGTTGAAACCGATAAAAGAGAGAGGTATCAGATTGATGGGGGAATGATAAGGGCAACCTATGGTCATACTATAGACGTTAGCCCTGATGATCTTCCTCTTGCAGATATTGATGAGTTCTATTATCCAGTAACTGAAGAGGAAATAGATATTATACTTGAGGGAGGTCTTCATCCGATTGATAGAAAAAAAGTGCATCTAAGTGGTAGCATTGAAAAAGCATTGGAGGCAGGACTTGTTAGAACACAGGATCCAATGATTTTAAAAATAGATGGAAAAAAGGCAAGAAAAGACGGTCTTAAAATCTATCATGCTGGAAAGGATGTTTATATTACAGATGCAATTGATTCAAAATATATATCAAAGGTTGAGGAATCTAAAATAAAGGAAATGCTAAAAAAATCTAAGTAGAATTTTTTTAATATAAATTAAAAACTCGTAATTTATAATAAGCCGATTGGTGGGTTAAGGCTAAATATTAGCTATTGTTTCTCCTGTTGGTTTTACTCTTTTGGGCTTGTAGCTCAGCTAGGTAGAGCAATCGGCTCTTAACCGATTGGCCAGGGGTTCGAATCCCCTCAAGCCCGCTTTTCTTGAAGGGTTTTTGCACAGCATTTTCACACCTTTATATACTGCTGTGGCAGATGGATGAAAATTTTGCCCCTAAAATATTTTATTTTTTTAAGATAGCAGAACAAGTAATTACTCAATTATATTCGAAAGATTTATAAACTTTATTCGATTATGTTAGAGTAATGAGAGAAATATTGCTTGAATGGAACCCTTGGTGGGAAGGACCATATCATTTTAAAAAAGTAAGAAGAGATTTATTTGATAAAATTAAAAAATGGACTAATAGAAAAGAAATAATATCCATACTAGGAGTTAGGAGAAGCGGAAAAACAACACTTCTGTTTGAAACAATTGATTATCTAATAAACGAAAAAAAGGTGAATAGTGACAACATATTTTTTATAAAAGCCGATGATGATCGAGTTGAGAAAAAAGATTTAATAAATAAATTATTAGATGAATATCTAATCTGGAAAAATCCTCAGTGTAAAATCTTTATATTCATTGATGAAGTAAATGAAATTCCTGAATGGCAAAAAACGTTGAAAAGAATTTATGATCTTGACAGTGAAAATAAAAAAATCTTTATCTCTGGTTCGAATGCTTCACTTCTGAAAGAAGAGCTTAGTTATTTACTTACAGGTAGATTTGCATACTTTGAATTATTTCCCTTTAGCTTCAGGGAATTTATACGGGCTCATAAAATTTCAGTGAAAAATGAAACAGATATCCTTCAGAAAAAAAATACTTTGAGAAATTTACTACTTTCGTATATAGAGTATGGTGGTTTTCCTGAAATCGTTTTGGAAAAAGATATAGATCGAAAAGACGAGTTATTACAGTTTTATTTCGAATCAATACTCTATAGAGACATAGTAAAAAGAAAAAATATAAGAAATGTTGAAAAACTTGATAGATTGGTAAAATGGTATTTACAAAATATTTCTGCATATGCAAAATATGATAAACTTGGAAAAATTTGTGATTTATCCACTGACACTATAGGAGAATATACTCGTTTTCTTGAGGATGCATATCTAGTTTTTGTAGTTAATATTCTTGCTTATTCAATTAAAAAACAATTTATTAATCCAAAAAAGATTTATAGTGTTGACTCTGGCATTCGTAGGATAGTTGGTTTTATTTTTTCTAAGGACTCTGGGAAATTATATGAAAACATTGTTTTTATTCATCTAAAACAAACAGGACAAGATATATATTACTGGAAAAACAAAAATGAATGTGATTTTGTTATAAAAAATAAAGAAATTATAGATCAACTGATTCAGGTATCATATGATGTTGAAAAAAATAAAGATCGTGAGATAAAAGGCTTAATTGGTGCAATGGAAAAATTTAATTTACTAAAAGGACTTATTATAACACAAGATTACGAATCTAAAAAGATAATAGATGGAAAGGAAATAGTCTTTGTTCCCTTGTGGAAATGGCTATTGTTACAATAGAATAATATTTGGAGAGATACAACATGATTTTTGAGGATGATGAAATAATAGAAGAAGATGTAAAAGTTTCTATAAATAAGTTAGTAATTAGTGATAAAAAACCTATAATCATTAGGAATATGGAAGATTATGGAGAAATATTTTTTACAATAGAAAATACTGTTTTATATTGCTATTCAGAGTTTGATTTTAATATAAATGATCATGAAGTTATTAAAACATATAATAGTCTTCTCAAAGATTTTGATAATCAAAAAGAAAATACACTAGCATCAGAAATCTCTAAAAGTGTTAAAGCGTTTTTAATTATGAGAAGGAAAAATGGTAAGAGAGATTATACTTATGGAGAACTAACCTCATGTGTTTCATTTCTTATAAAAATTGCAAAGAATCATAAAAGCCCAGATGGGCTAGGATATATTAAATGGATCAGATCATTCCTCGAAGGTAACATGCCTGAAAGTATAGATGAAATTGTTGAATATATGTTTCAAAATGAAATCTAAAAAAATATATGTTTAGAGATCATTCTTTTGCATCTACTTTCTTTTATTACCCGTTCGTGTTCCCTCAAGCCCGTTGAATTGAATAAAAAATTATTACGATTATTTTGATATTTTTTAAAATCAGAAAAATAAATATTGTACAATTTTTTTTATATAAATGTTGTAAATGTGTAGTATTGTTACATTATTTATCGAATTTTAAGAATTATATTTTTTAGATAGACTTATATTTTATTAATTTATACACTATTGCTGAAAAAGCTGGAGGATGTACGTGAGGAGACTTACTACTTTATTTAGTTCTAAATCAAGAAGGTTGTTCAAAAAAAGAAAAAATATTGGAAATAACCAAACTCGAAGAAGATGATTTTTATGCAGGAGTGGGCTGGCTTGCTAGAGAAAATAAGATAACTAAAGAAGATCAAAATTCCTTTCGGCTTGGAACAACAAATTTAGAATCAGAGATTGGAAGTCATGCTGGTTTAATCTGGAAGATACTTGATATCTGGGGCGATGCAGATCTAAACACAATTAAAAGATTATCAAATCTTGATGATGGTGAACTACAATCTGCTCTTGGTTGGCTTGCAAGAGAAGATAAAATTATTATTAATGCAAATCAGAAATTTGTCTTAAAATAATCAGATTAAGTTAGTAAAAAACGAAAGGATTAAAAACAAAAATAGGGTCTTAATTCTGAGACCTTTAGATTAATATAGAGTCTTAATAGTAACATAGACAGGATGTAATAAATGAGAGTGGCAATGATTGGATGGGAATATCCACCGTTTAAAGCAGGTGGTCTTGCTACTCTAAAGCAGGTGGTCTTGCTACTCATTGCTATGGACTTACTCGCAGTCTTGCAGATAAGGGAGTTCGAGTAGATTTTTATATGCCTAAAACCAAGCATGCTACAGGTAGCGATAAACCAAACCTAAATATTATTGAGGTTGGAGAAACAGAGATATTTCCTTATGACAGACCTGATTCAAAAGAACTGGCTGGACAGTTTTTTGAGGCTGTTTATAAATACAATGATCTGGTAGTTTCTAGAGTGAAAGGCAAATATGATGCAATTCACTGTCACGATTGGTTAACAATGAAGGCAGGTATTTCTATAAAGGAAAAAACAAACACTCCTCTTATAATTACAGTTCATTCAACCGAGTATGATCGTTCCGGATGGCTTTATCCTAATCAATGGTTCATTGATATTGAACGAGAGGGAATGGAAAAAGCTGATAGAGTAATTGCTGTAAGCCATTTCACAAAAAGAGTAATTGTTGAAAAATATGGAATTAATCCCGACAAGATTAGTGTTATACACAATGCAGTTTACCCAATTCCTGAGAACCATAAAAAAGACATTGTATTGTTCTTAGGAAGGCTCACTATACAGAAGGGTGCTGAATTCTTCCTACGTGCAGCCCAAAAAGTAAAGGATTACGAGCCTGACACACAATTTGTTGTAGCAGGGATTGGGGATATGCTACCTCGCTTGATTACCCAAGCACTTGATTTGGGAATATCGGACAAGGTAATATTCACTGGTCGATTAACTGAAGAAGAGGTCAAGCACATCTATGGTATATCTAGTGTTTATGTAATGCCCTCTGTAAGTGAACCTTTTGGAATTACAGCTCTTGAGGCAATTTCTGCAGGAACCCCAACGATTGCCTCTAAAACCGCTGGTTTTTCTGAGGCGTTCAATAATTGCTTAAGGGTTGATTTTTGGGATACAGATGAAATGGCAAATAAGATAATATCTTTAATTAGGTATAAACCCCTACATAAAACACTTGCTCAGGAGGGTAAACGAGAGATAGAATTATTCACATGGGATAGGGTTGCAGATAAAACAATAGAAGTTTATAATGGGGTAATATAGAAATGCCATCAATCTGTTTATATTTCGAGGTTCATCAACCGATGAGGTTGAATCGCTTTTCAGTATTCAACATTGGTAACGTTAATACCGAATCTACATATTTCAACCGTCAATTAAACCAAGAAATATTTAAAAAAGTAGCAAGGAAATGTTACCTTCCAACAAATAATTTACTTCTTGAATTAATACATAAATTCGATGGTAAATTTCGGGTATCATTTAGCCTAACCGGAACCTTTGTTGAATATTGTGAACAGTTCATACCAGAGGTAATAGATAGTTTTAAAGAACTTTTTAAAACCGGCGCGGTGGATATGATTGAGGAGACATACTATCATTCTTTGTCTTCATTATATGATGAATTAGATGAATTTGAAGAACAGGTGAAAATGCATAGTAAAATGATTAAAAAATTATTTAACTATAAACCAAGAGTTTTTCGTAATACAGAAGCAATATACGATAACAGGATTGCAGAGAAAGTTGAGGAAATGGGATACAAAGGAATTATTACAGAGGGCACAGAAAAAATTCTTCAATGGCGCTCTTCAAATTATCTTTACAAACCAATAAATGCTAATCTGAAAGTACTTCTAAGAAACTATACATTAAGCGATGACGTTGGTTTTAGATTCTCTGCAAAATTATGGCCAGGCCATCCATTAACTGCTGATAAATATGCAAATTGGCTGGCTAAATCTGAGGGAGATATTATCAATTTGTTCATGGATTACGAGACCTTTGGAGAACATCATTGGACAGAGACAGGAATATTTGATTTTCTAAAACATTTTCCAGGAGAAGCACTAAAAAATAAGCATCTAGATTTTATAACTGTAAGTGAGGCTGTTTCACGATTTGAACCAGTAGGCGAGATAGATGTTCCCTGGGCTATATCATGGGCTGATGCCGATCGTGATGTATCAACGTGGCTTGGAAATGATATGCAAATAGCCTGCTTCAACGAACTAAAAAATATCGGTAAAACAATAAAAGAGCAGGGTAAAAAAGACCTACTAAGCACATGGCGCAGGCTGCAGACATCAGATCATCTATACTATGTTTCTACAAAAGGCATGGAGGATGGGGATGTCCATAAATATTTTAGTCCATATGATGGCCCATATGATGGTTTTATAAATTACATGAACATCCTACAAGATTTTAAACATAAACTGTATTAGCCTAGTGAGGAGAGTAACATTGAAAATCGCACATTTTTCCTGGGAGTTTCCACCAGTAATCTATGGCGGCCTTGGTACATTCACTGCTGAACTCACCAAGAAACAAGAACATTTGGGTAACAAAGTTACAGTTTTTTCCTTAAACGAGAATAATAATTATAAAACATATGAAAAATGCAATGGAGTGGAAATATACAGACCAAAAATCCTGGATTTAACACAGACATTTAATCTGTTTGCTGCCCATGAACTCCGTTCATGGGGAACAAACCTAAAATTTTTTGCAGATGTTGTAAGTTACAATACAATTTCTGCTTCCCAACTAGTAAATGTACTTGTAAAAAAGAAAAAGAAATTTTATGATATTGTAGATGCACATGATTGGCTTGGTATAATCGGAGGCATGATTGTAAAAAAAGAACTTAAAATTCCTCTTGTTTTCCATGTTCACTCCACAGAATATGGAAGATCTATCGGAGATGGTTCTTACACAATAAAAAATATTGAGTTTGACGGAGGACAGGTTGCTGATTGTGTAATAACTGTTTCATACACAATGAAAGATGAGCTAAAAGCGCTGGGATACCCTGAAGAAAAAATTAAGGTTTGTTGGAATGGTGTAGATCCATCTAAATATAATCCAAAAAAAGTATCAGATGAAGAAAAACAGCAACTAAGAAGAAGATATGGAATTAATAAAAACGATAATATGCTGTTTTTCATAGGACGTCTTGTTACTGTAAAAGGGGTAATTAATCTGGTTAAAGCAATGCCATATATTTTAGGAGAATTTCCAAACACAAAACTTGTTATATTAGGTATTGGGGATTTGGAATCAGAATTAAAATCTCTTTCTAAAGAATTAAATGTCCAAAAAAATATTATTTTTAAAACTGAGTTTATTAACGAAAAGGATAGAATTATTCACTTTGCAGCTTCAGACTGTGTTGTACTACCATCAACCTATGAACCATTTGGCATTGTATGTACGGAATCAATGTCAATGGCAAAACCAACTGTAGTTGGAGCTAAGGGAACAAGTGGATTTCGAGAACAAATCATTCCAAATGGGGACATGCAATGTGGAATTCATATCAATCCTCATGATCCAAAAGATATAGCATGGGGCGTAAATGAGATATTAAAACTTGAAGATAAAGGAGCTCTAATGGGAAAAAATGCACGTAAAAGAGTAATAGAAACGTTTAGTTGGGAATCGGTTGCAAAAAGAACCTTAAATATTTATAAAGAATTAATTTGAGGGCATTATGAGAGAGTGGATTGTAACAAATGGCCTAGGCAGCTATGCCTCTTTAACCTATAGAAATACAAATACTCGAAAGTTTCATGGTTTACTTGTGGCTAGTTTAAACCCGCCTATTGATAGGTGGGTTTTTGTTTCCAATATATTTGACCAGTTTCAAACAAAGAAAAAAAAATACGATTTGAAAGATTACAGTTGCAATTTTAATTTTGATTTGTTTCCATCATTTTCCTACGATATAAACAATATTCAAATTAAAAAAACCGTTTTTATGGAATATGGTAAAAATACAACCATAATCAGATATAAAATTCGAACTACTAAACCAATAATAATTAATCACAGCCCAATAATAAACTCCAGACATTTTTACGATGTAAACAGACAAAGATATCTTACATTTGATCATGAAGTCAATAATGATTGCGTAATTATTAAACCAAGAAATATTGACAAGAAAATAAAGATGAGTCTCAAAGGTGCTGATTTTTATCCATTACATTTCTGGGAAGAGCTACATTATGAAAACGATCTTATAAGAAATGAAGCTTGGGTTGATAATTGTGTTCAAATTGGAAAATTTCAGAAGACTGTCAAAAAATCAGATGATTATTTTTTAATTTTTTCAATTGAAGATGACATTGATATCAACCCGTTAGAGGTGTATTTAAACGAAGAGAAAAGGAAAAAAAATCTAATAGAGCAATCAAGCCTTCCTCCTAGATTTGAAAAACTAGTTCTGTCTGCTGATAATTTTATTGTAAAAAAAGGGGAAGGTAAATCTGTAATTGCTGGATATCATTGGTTCGCAGATTGGGGAAGAGATACATTAATTGCTCTGCCCGGCCTTACTCTAGTTACAAAGAGATACAATGATGCAAAACAAATACTTCTTAATTTTAGTAAATATTTGAATAATGGACTGATACCAAATACATTTTTAGACAGAGATTCCACAATTTTGTATAATACTGTTGATGCATCTTTATGGTATATAGATAGAGTTTACCAATATCTAAAATATACAAATGATAGATATTTCTTAAATGATGTATGGAAATCAATTCAATCTATTGTTGATTCATATATAAATGGAACTGATTTTGATATAAAAATGGATGAAGATTGTCTTATAAGCCATGGCCCAGGTTTAACATGGATGGATATTAAGATAGATGATTATTATCCAACCCCTCGTGCAAGAAAAGCAGTTGAAATTCAGGCCCTTTGGTACAATTCACTAAAGATTATGAGTAATCTTGCTCAAATTTCAGGAAAAAAGGATATCTATTTTGATTTGTCTGAAAAAGTAAAAGAAAATTTCAATAAACAATTTGATAGACAATACGACGTGATTGATAAAAGAGATTATTCATTTAGACCTAATCAGATATTTCTTGTTTCTCTTGATTTTTCAATGATAAGCGAAGCTTTACAAAATAAAATTGTAAATGATGTTTCCAAAAAATTACTTACAATATTTGGCTTAAGAACACTATCGCCTGATGATCCTGGATATAAAGGAAAATATATTGGGAATTATAACAAGGATATTGCATATCATAATGGTACGGTTTGGCCTTGGTTGCTTGGTCAGTTTATAAAGGCTTTTGTAAAGGTTAAAAAATATGATTCAGAAAGCCGTAAATATGCTTATAATAATTTTTTAAGGCCAATGCTTGAAGTATTTGACGAAAAATGGGATGGTTCAATTTATGAAATCTTTGATGGAGACCCAGTATATACACCTAGAGGTTGCATATCCCAGGCTTGGAGTGTTGCTGAAATACTTCGGGCATGGGCAGAAGATATTGAAGATATATCTCCAATATATGAAAAGGTATTTTTGTTATCTGAAATAAGCGTTTAAAACGTATTGTTGAATCATTCTATTTGTATTAAAAAAAGATGCATTAATTGCTATACAACTTCTCATTGTTCTAATCCAATTATCCCTATCATTATAAAATTTTGGAATAATCCAGCTCTCTAGTTTATCGTATAAATCATATTTATCGATTTCATCATCTGATTCTGCCTTGTCTGTTTTCTCAGGTCCTATTGCCCATCCTGTTATGTTTTCAATGCATCCCTCAAGCCACCAACCATCTAAAGTGCCGAACTGGGGAACACCATTATGAGCAGCTTTCATACCAGATGTCCCAGAAGCCTCCTTTGGCCTGCGGGGTGTATTTAACCAAAGGTCAACTCCTGAGGTCATCATCTTACCAATATTTATATCATAATTATTAATAAATGTGATTTTAACATTTTTGTCAATTATCTTCATAACCTTAAAAATTTTTTTAATTGCATCTTTTCCAGAATAATCTTTTGGATGTGCCTTTCCTGCAAATATTATTTGAATAGGTCCTACTTTTTCAGCAATCTGCATTAATCTGGTAGGGTCAGATATTATAAGGTCAGGTCTTTTATAAGGTGTTTGTCTACGACCGAAACCTATAGTAAAATCATCATAATTCATATTAGCATTAGACTGTTTGTTTACAAAGTTAATAAGTTCTTTTTTCGCCTCCATATGAGCATTCCATATTTCAGCTTTCTGAATGCTTAGCGCAGACCTAAGTATGTAAGGGTCAGATCGCCAACCTGGCATACATTTATCAAAAAGTCTCTTGAATGGTTCAGAAACCCATGTTGCAGAATGAACACCATTTGTAATTGAGTCTATTGAGTAGCCAGGAAACATCATTCTAGATACCTCACCATGTTTTTTTGCAACTCCATTTACATAGTGACTAAAAAATAATGCAAGTTTTGTCATGTTCAACTTGTTTTCAAAAGTAATATCATCCAGTATGAAATCAGGTAGGATATTTCCCAGCATTGATTTAACAATTGAAAGATCGAATTGATCATGGCCGGCAGCAACAGGGGTATGGGTAGTAAAAACGCATTCATCTCTTACCTTTTCTACATCATTTAATTGATTGTAAAGTTCAAGAGTACCAAGTGCTGCATGCCCTTCATTCATATGATATCTATCAATTGTTGTGTATCCTAGAGCCCTTATCATTCTTACTCCACCAATGCCAAGTATGATTTCCTGAGCAAGACGATATTTATTATCACCACCATAAAGATATTTGGTCAGTTCTTTATCCCAATCGCTGTTTCCTTCAACATTTGTATCAAGAAAAAAAACAGGTACAATAAATCCACTTATACCCTTTACCTGATAATACCAGGTACGTATTTTAACATCTCTGTTATAGATTTTTACTTCTGTTATTGTTTGGAGCGGTTTTAAAAATTTTGAAACTTCAAATTCCACTGGTAATTCCATCTGATTTCCATTTTCATCCAGTTTTTGATAGAAATAACCATTTTCAGAAAGCAGAGTAACGCCTAATACTGGAACATTTAGATCAGCACATGATTTTATTGTATCACCAGCTAGAATGCCGAGGCCGCCACTATATGTTGGAATATTTTCATCGATTCCAATCTCCATAGAAAAATAGGCAATCTTTGGTTTACCTCCTAGTTTTTCAATTCTTTGTTTATCTTCTGGGCTATCAGACATTTATCTCTCCTTTTTTTGCATTCCACCATTTATTGTAATAACAGGTTTCTTAAAAATATTTCATTTTATTTTTTAATTCAATTTTAGCATAAGAGGGTATCATTTATAAATATGTATGCTATACAAAATAATCAATTTATTATATGGGATGTTTGCAATGTCTGAAAAAATTTGTGATATTTGTAGTAAAAAAATAGATCTTAATGATCATCCTCTAGGATTAGTTTTTGAAGATCAAATATTTATTTGTCAGGATTGCAGTATAAAACATTCACATGAAGAATTAACCAAATTATCAAAGACTATAATGCAGTGTCCACATAATGGAATGCCAATTGCACTTTGGATTATTCATGAACAAAACAAGGATAAAACAATGATGACAGTAAAAAAATAATTTTATAAATTTTTCATGAAAATCCTTTTTAGAGTATAGTTTATTCCAGGAGCATGTATATTATCAAACTTGGCGGTAGTGTTATTACAGACAAAACAAAAGAAAATTGCTTTAAAAAGAAAATTGTTGATAACCTAGCAAAGGCAATAAAAAAAGCAAAACAAGAAACAATAATTATTCATGGTGCAGGTTCATTTGGTCATATTATTGCAGATAAATACAGATTAAATATGGGTTACAGGTTTTTCCCTAACACAAGGAATGGTTCAAAAATTAAATTCCTTGGTTTTAGATTCATTACATTATAATAAAATATCAGCAGTTTCAATCCCACCTCACTCATTGTTGATATTGGACAATCATAATCCTTCAACATTTAATCATGCTATTTATATGAAATATCTAAAATTAGGTTTTACACCTGTTACTTTTGGAGATGTTGTACTTGATAAAAAATTGGGTTTTTCAATTTGTTCTGGTGATCTTTTAATGTTGCTTTTAGCTAAATATCTCAAACCAGAAAAGACAATTTTTGTTATAGATGAAGATGGTTTTTTTACTTCAAATCCAAAAAAAGATAAAAATGCTGAATTAATAGAATCTATAACAGCTGATAAGCTGAATAAATTTACTACATCAAAAGATGGACACGCTGATGTAACTGGAGGAATGCATGGTAAGATTGATACAATAAAAAATATTTCAAAATTAGGTATAGATACAATCTTGCTAAACGGTAATAAACCTGATAGATTATTCAAGGTATTAATTGGAGAAAAAACTAAGTCTACAATTATAAGTGGAGGTTATAAATGAGTATAACAGAGAGTAGAAAAGATGAACATGTGAAAATCTCTATTGAAAAAAACGTCGCAGCTCATCACAATTTTTGGGACGATGTTAAACTTACTCACAATGCTCTTCCAGAGATAAATAAAAATGAAGTTGATCATTCAACAAAACTTTTTGGTAAGAAATTAAACGCTCCAATAATTATTTCTGCTATGACTGGTGGTTATCCAAAAGCCAAAAAAATTAATGAAAATCTTGCAGTAGCTGCAGAAAAATTTCAGATTGGTATGGGAGTAGGCTCTCAAAGGGCTGCACTTGAAAATAATAGTTTAAGGGAGACCTATGGTATAATTAAAGACTACAATATCCCTCTTCGTTTTGCAAATATTGGTGCATCCCAATTAGTTATTTGGGGTCATAAAAAATCTATAGAAAATGCAGAGAAAATGATTGATATGATTGATGCTCATGTCTTTATTGTTTGTTTAAATTTTTTACAAGAGGTAATACAGGCTGAGGGGGAGGCAAATGCAAAAGGTTCCTTTGATGCAATAAAGACACTTGCAGAAGATTTAGACGTTCCTGTAGTTGTAAAAGAATCAGGTGCTGGAATTTCTTATAATGTTGCTGAGAGACTTTCAAAAACAAAGATATCTGGAATAGACGTTGGTGGACTTGGGGGAACCTCATTTTCAGCTATTGAGCATTATCGAGCTAAACTTATAGATGATGAGCTTCATTCTCGTGGAGGTCAAACATTTTGGGATTGGGGTATTCCAACTCCCACATCTATCCTTGAGGTTGGGGATGCAACAGAATGGAAATTACCAATTATTTCAACTGGCGGAATCAGAAATGGTCTTGATGCAGCAAAAGCTTTAGCACTTGGTGCAAGTTGTGCAGGAATCGCACGTGCCCTTCTGGAACCTGCAACAAAAGGAAAAGAAGATGTAGTCTATGAGGTTGATGCAATAATAAAAGAACTTCGGGCCACAATGTTTCTTGTGGGTGTTGATAAATTATCAAAGATGACTGATATTGGTGTAGATTTATGGATATAGAAGAAGAATTGAAAAAAAGAGCGGATTTTTTTAATACCCAACTTGAAAAATTTCTTGAGGGAGGTAATCCAGAGTCTCTTTATAATGCAGCAAGACACCTTCCTTTAGCAGGAGGTAAAAGGCTTAGGCCGTGTTTTAGTCTAATTTCATGTGAAGCTGTAAATGGCGATATAATTAAGGTCATACCTTTAACTATCGCCCTTGAATTGATACATAATTTCACTCTAATTCATGACGATATAATGGACAAATCAAATTTAAGAAGAAATCTTCCAACTGTTCATATAAAATATGGTGAACCATCTGCAATAAATGCAGGAGATCTTTTATTCATCAAGGCCTTTGAATCAATGCACAATATGCCTGTGGATTGTTCTATTTTCAAAAATATAGAATTTGGTTTTGTTGATTTTATAAAAGAAATTTGTGAAGGTCAACAACTAGATATGGATTTTGAAAATAAAAAAATCATAAATGAAGAAGAATATATCGAAATGATTAGGAAAAAAACCGCTGTATTTTTCCAGTATGCTGCTGAAGCAGGAGCTATTGTTGGGGGCGGCACACAAGAAGAAATAAATGCATTGAATAAGTATGGAATTAATGCAGGATTAGGTTTTCAGATTTGGGATGATTATTTGGATATTAGCAGTGATGAGAGTACACTTGGTAAAGACATCGGAAACGATATTAGAAACGGTAAAAAAACACTTATTGCGGTACATTGTTTAAATAATGCCACTGGTAATGATAAAAAACTTTTAGATAAAATATTTGGAAATGTGAATGCAACAGATAAAGAAATAAACCAAGTTTACGAGCTTTTTAAAAAATTGAAATCTATTGACTATGCAAAAAATACTGCTTTAAATTATATCAATAAGGCAAAGAATGCATTGGACGTATTACCTGAATCAAATGCAAAACAAATACTATTAGAACTTGCCGATTATTCTATAAAAAGAAAAAAGTAAATTATTATGTCAAATGAAAAAATCGAAAAAACAGCAAGGCTATATGCCCTTCAAAATGCTGTGCAGTTTAAGGGTAAAGCAAATCCAAAGGCAGTAGCAGGTAAGGTTATAGCTGTTTTACAGAAAGAAGGTTTTTCTCCAAAGGACATAATCCCGATTATAAATAAAGTAACATTAGAAGTAAACAAACTTACTTTTGAAAATCAAACTGCCGAGTTGGAAAAAATTGCTCCAGAACTTCTTAAAAAGGAAAAAAAAGAAAGGGATTTTTCCTTACCAGACCTTCCTTTTGCTGAAAAAGGAAAGGTTGTTACTCGTTTCCCTCCTGAGCCAAACGGATATCTTCATATTGGTCATGCAAAGGCTGCAATAGTTGATTACGAATATGCAAGAATGTATGATGGAAGATTTATTCTGCGTTTTGATGACACCAATCCAGAAAATGCTCATCTTGAATTTTATGATTCTCAAAAGGAATATTGAAAAGCATTACAAATTAGCCGAGCAACTGATTAAACAGGGAGATGCCTATGTCTGTACATGCAACTCTAGTTTCATTAAGGAGTGTAGATTCAATGGAAAAGAATGTGATTGTAGATGTGTTGATTCTGGAGAAAGCTTGGATATTTGGAAGGAAATGATTTCTTCCTCAATAGATGGTGCTATCCTAAGGATGAAAGGAGATATGACCTGTGATAATACAGCGATGAGAGATCCTACTTTATTTCGGATAATTGAAAAAGAGCATCCCATACAGGGGGATAAATACCGTTTATGGCCTACATATGATTTCTCAGGTGCTGTTGAAGACAGCATTAGTGGTGTGACCCATCCATTTAGGACTAAAGAGTATGAACTTCGCGATGAGTGTTATTTCAAACTTCTTGATCTTTTAAATATAAGAAAACCCCATCTAATGGAGTTTGCAAGGTTATCAATTGAAGGAATGCCGGTTTCAAAACGTAAAATTAAACCACTGATTGATAAAGGGTATGTTTCAGGTTATGATGATATCAGGCTTCCAACCCTAAGGGGACTTAAAAGACGTGGTATTTTACCTAAAGCGATAAAACAATTTGTTCTTGAACAAGGTATTTCAAAGGTTGAATCATCTGTACCCTTTAGTCTTTTGGAATCTGCAAATAGAAAAATAATCGACCCAATTACGAAGAGATATTTCTTTGTTAAAGAACCAATTAGGCTTGTAATTGATAATGCCCCAAAAAAGGATAAGGAAATAGATTTTCACCCAAGAGATAAAGATTTGGGCAGCAGGTCAATTAAAACAGGTAACACATTTTATGTTGAAAAACTGGATATGGATAATTTAAAGGTTGGAGATGTTTTTAGATTAAAGGAACTATTCAATGTTGAAATAAAAAACAAAAACGAAATTATTACTGGAGAGTATGTTGGAGAAGAATTAATTTCTGAATCTGCAAAAATACAATGGACAACAGATAATTACGTTGAGTTAAGTGTGTTTATTCCTCACGTACTTTATATTGGTGAGCAGTTTAACAAAGATAGTATTGAAAAAGTAGATGGTTTTGCAGAGGAATCTGTATCAAATATAAAAAATGGTGAAATCGTACAATTTGAAAGATTTGGATTTGTAAGAATTGAACATATTGATAAAAAAATAAAGGGCTATTTTACACATAAGTAAACTTTTTAAGCAGTCAATAGTTTATATGTCTCACAACACTAGGAGTGGGATGTAGTGTGCGTTTCCT
>SMTZ1_10001208_pt1 | contig 25544 bp, 20 predicted proteins | sample DeeMarSWOR136_30_FD_25667 | JGI IMG/M metagenome (IMG submission 25667)
AATCCTTTTTGTTTTTTCCATATGCTCTAATATTTGATTTGATTACACTATTCTTCATAGCGTAAATATCTATCAGGATTTTTACTTTTCCTGGAGTACCTTTTGTTAAATTGAAATTATTTTCGAATACACTATTCTCACCAACGTACATATATCCGACGGGTGCAACTAAAGCTCCACTGTTCTCTCCATGATAATGCGTCTCGCTATAAGTAAAATTACAATTTTTTCCTATATAAAAATGGCCGAACATCTTATGAATTAATCCATTAGCGTTCGGAAAACTACAATGTGCTTGTATCTTGACATCCACATTATTTTCTACTATAATTCTTGGAAAAATTTCTTGCAATCCGGATTCTTTATTTACTCCAAAACATAAATGAACCGGTTCTTCATGCTTGGTTCCTTCTTTAATAATAACATCTGCAACAATTCCATTGGGAATTTCTCGCCCTTTTAATATTACCCCTTCTACTTGTTCCAGACCAGAAATCTTATTAAAATTTAATAACAATTTCGCCCCTCTTCCATGACCGGGTAAAAAATCGCGAATATCAATATTATAATCTTCAAGACTTTGTAGGATTTCTTGAGGATATCCTCTATTATTTATAATAACCCCTCCTCCCGAAATATTCTATCAATGTAATCATCATCAAAGCAAGCTACTCCGTTTTTAAATAATGTTCTTTTACACCATTCTTTTAATCCTGCTTTTGCACAATATTTTATCATTACTTTTGGGAATTCATCGGTTATGATTGCATCTCCTCTCCATAGTAGGGTACCATAATCAGCAACCATTCCAATATCCTCTTTATGGGTTATAAGTAATATTGTCATATTTAATGCTTTAATTTTATTAAATATATTTAAGAAATCTTCCGTAATTATAACATCTAACCCTGAATCAGGCTCATCCAAAATAATCAACCTAGGTTTCATCGCAATGGTTGCTGCTAATTCAATTCTTTTTCTTTCACCACCACTTAAAGATTCATCAATATTGCGATTAAGATATCTCTCAGGTTCTAAATTAACAACGCTGAGAGCTTCTTTAACTTTTTCCTTAATATTACTTTTATCTTTAATACCTATGGAAATGTATTTAAAAACGGATAAACCATCAATTCTAGCTGGTTCTTGCCATGCTAGCGTAATTCCTAATTTTGCCCTTTCAGTGATTGACCTATTAGTAATATCTTGACCATCGAAATAAATTTTTCCACTTAAAACCTTATATGAGCTTAATCCCATAATGGTGTATGCTAATGTAGATTTACCAGAACCATTTGGGCCAATAATAGCATGAATTGAGCCTTCTTTTACACTAAAAGAGATATTATTCACAATGACACATTTTTGATCAAATGTCGGAATAGTTACATTTTCTAATTCCAATAACAAATTAAGAACCTTAAGTTGTAATAGATTATCTAATAACTTATAATGGAGCAGATTTTTAATATTTTTTTAATATAAAGTAAAATGAAACTTCCTTATTATCAATTAATAAATGAGAAAAAATGAAATTACTAAGAATTTATAATAAGTTAATTTTAATATTGAAAACTTCACTATTTAATATAATATAAAATTAAAATTTATTACAATAATAGGTGAACTTTATCGTTAAAAAAGAATATGTTTGTGATAAAGGTAAGAAATCAGCAATTATAATTGAAGATATCTCAATTCCAATCAAACCAGGCGCAACGGTCATTCTAGGATTTGCAGGAATTGGTCTAATTGGTCCAATTGTAGCTAATGCTTTAATAGACCAAATTCCTGACGTCAAAGAAATCGGATTTTTAACAAGTGAATTTCTCCCCCCTATTTCAGTTTTTTATGAGGGGGTTTTAAAACATCCCTTCCGCTTTTATTATACTCCAAAACATAATATATTAATAGGTATAAGCGAAGTACCTTTCCAAGTTTCTACAGCTTATAATGACTTAAGTAAAACTATTTTAAATTGGGCATTGTCTGAAGATGTAAAAGCTAAAGAGATAGTGATTTTTCAGGGTATTCCACAGCGAGGCATCATAGACGATTACCCAGTATATTACGCTGCAGAAGCAGTTATGATCCCTTCTTTAGAGAAACATGGACTTCAGAAGGTTGAGAAGGGAATTATCGTTGGCCCTGAAGCCACAATTTTGAATGAAGCTCTCACAAACCGACTAAATGCATATGCCTTATTTACACCCGTATTAGAAATCCCAACACCTGAAGGCGCTGCCGCTATCATAGAGGTACTCAACTTAATATATAATTTAGGGATTGATACATCCAAACTAATTGAAGAAGGAAAAGAAATCAAAGCAAAGATGTTAGAATTAGCTGAGAAGGCCCAGCAATTCCAGAGACAACAACAATTACCAGAAACTCCTAAGAAAGAATATACTCAATATTTTCAATAACTTTAGTATTTTATTATTTATTTTTAAAACTCTTTTTTATTTAATCAGCTGGAATTCAAGCATAAATCATTATTGTAATTGATTGTTTAGCTTAAAATATATTACTCATTAAATTATGAAACTTTTCGCATATCTTTATTGATAGATTATAACACAGTACTTTAAAAGATATTAATTTTTAGCAAATATAGAGAATTAAAATTTAAATGATCATTAAAAATTTAAGGTGGATTTTAATAAGAGTTAAAGAAAGGTTTATTCCTATTCAAATAAATCAGGAACTTTGTTTACGCTGTGAACGTTGCTTAAAAGCGTGTCGGAGTAAAGCTATCTACTTTGAAAATAGCATTAGACGGGTTGATTATGCAAAGTGTAAAGCATGTCTAAATTGTGTACAAGTTTGCCCTAGAAATGCTATAGAAGTAACTTCGGTGATGCCAAAACAGGTTCTTACAGTGAAGATTGATCATGATAAATGCACCATGTGCTTAAAATGTGTAGAAGAAAAAGGAAAATTTTGTCCTAAAAACCTATTTCATGTCAATAAGATAAAAAAAGATGGGAAAGAACTTGAGGGTGTTAAGTTTAATTTTAAAGAAGTTTTAAATTGTCAAGGTTGTTTGAAATGTGAGTTATCGTGCCCAGAAAATGCGATTAAACCCATTCAGTATGAAGCATAAATTAATTTTTTAATGATTTCTTACTTAAATTTTTTATAATTAGTTTTTTTATTTCGGAGAAATTGAATATAATATTTATACCTTCCATTTGTTTTAACCGATTTACATTTTCTAGTTCAATATCTCTAATTTTTAATACTAATGGACTACCATCAGGTCTTGAAGTGGTTATAGGTTCAGTGTCTTGATCAGAAGGGAATAAATGAACTATCACCCCTCCTTTAATCGCTTGAGCAACACAATTAGTAATTAAGGTATCAGCTATTCCATATACAATTTTTGCTACACTATTAGCTGAGACAGGGCATACTAAAAACATGTCATATTTCCCAATCTGCAAAGGACCTGCATAAAAAGGGTTATTGGGGGTCTTCTCTACTTTGACTTTTTCCACTACTTCAGTAAGATAAAGCCATTCTTTATACCATTTAACAACTGTTGCCCCTTCCTTACTCAAAATAACTGTGATATCAATCTCAAAGTTTTCCTGCAACTCTTTCATTAAATCAATTGACTCTTTGAGAACATATCCTGTACCAGTTATACCCCACATCAGCTTAAAAACCATTATTAAACTCATCTGTAAAAAATAGGTTATTAGTAAAATTTTATTTATGATAATATAAAAATAATAGAGATAATATGAAATACTTTTGAACTCGATTAATTTTTTACATTTTTTATCATTTATTCATTTCTTTTCTAATCCTTATTAAATGGGGCAAAACTAATATTATATAGTTCAAAATACTTAAATATATTACTTTGAAAATTTAAAAATCAGAGGATTCTCTTGTCAAAATATATTTATTTAGATAATGCCGCAACCACACCAATGGATCCACGTGTTATTGAAGAAATTGTTAAACATTTTGAAGAAAGCTACGGGAATTCATCAAGTTTACATTCTTTGGGACAAAAGGCAGGACAGATTTTAGAAAAATCACGGGAGACAATCGCCTCCCTAATTAATGCTAAGAGAGATGAAGTTTATTTTACATCATCAGGTACTGAATCAGATAATTTGGCTCTTATAGGAGTTGCTTTAAAAAACCAGAAGCGCGGGAATCATATAATCACTTCCAAAATTGAACATCATGCTGTAGAAAATCCTTGTAAACAATTAGAGATGCGAGGATTTAAACTAACTTTTTTACCTGTGGACAAGTATGGTTTAATTGACATTAAGGAATTAGAAGATTCCATTACAAGTAAGACTATATTAATTAGCATTATGTTTGCTAATAATGAAATTGGCACAATTGAACCCATAAATGACATTGCTGAATTAGCTAAGGATAATGATATTCTATTTCATACAGATGCAGTTCAAGCTTTTGGGAAAGTGCCAATTAACGTAGATAAGATGGGTATCGATTTATTATCTGCTTCAGCTCACAAAATTTATGGACCAAAAGGGGTTGGTATGCTTTTTATAAAGAACAAAGGAATTAGGGAGGGTTGGGGTAAGTATATACAACCCATTATGTATGGAGGGGGTCATGAAAAAGATATCAGACCTAGTACTGTAAATGTTCCTGGTATTGCAGGATTTGCAAAAGCAGTAGAATTAGCTAGAGCAGAAATGCCGAAAGAAATAAAAAGACAAACTAAATTAAGGGATCATATTATCAAACAAGTTACTGAAAATATTGATGATTCCTATTTAAATGGACATCCTACTCTTCGATTACCAAATAACATTAATTTGGGATTTAAATATATTGAAGGTGAATCAATTGTATTAGATTTAGATACTGAAGGTATTGCCACATCAACGGGTTCAGCATGTTCCTCAAAGTCTTTAGATCCATCCCATGTTTTATTAGCTATAGGTTTGAAGCCAGAAGAAGCTCATGGTTCTTTAAGAGTAACAATAGGCAGGTTCACTACTGAAGAGGATGTGAATTATTTTTTGGAAAAAATTCCGTTAATTGTAGAGCGACTCAAAAAAATATCTCCTTTGGTGAAAAAGCGTAAATAATTTGATGATAAAAATTAAATGTTTTATTAAAATAATTCTTTTTAGCAATATATCAATAAGTGAATTCAATTGCAAGGCGAAGTAATTTTTCTAAGGTTAACTGATGTTGGAAGGAAAATTGATTTGAAAAGTGTAGTAAATATGATCCCAACTATTCCATATAAAAAAGTAATAAAAACTAAAGACAGTCCCTCTTATCTAGATTTTCCAGAACCCTTAAATTTAAAAGTGACTCAAAAACTTAATTCAGAATTAGAATATATTAATAGTCTCAACCTTCAAGTTAAGTTATATGAAGATGGAGTAATATCATTAATAGTAAGATTGGTTTTTAAAGATATTCCCCTAAATAAGTTACATACTCTTCGTACAACTATATTTTCTACTTCTGATGGAAATTTTAATATAAGACAATTCTTAAAATTTCAATTTAATAAAATTTATGATGAAATAAAAGGATTTATTGAAGAAGAGGGTCATATTTTTGGTAAATCTATGAATGAAAAATACACATTATATTGTTTAACAGATGTGAACATAAATTTATATGATTTTGTTGAAAGAAATAAAAATTATTTAGCCAAACTTTTGATGGGAGAGAATCCAGAACTAGAATTCCATGAAGAGCAAATTAAATCAACATTAGATCATAAATTTTCATTTTTACAAAATGATTTAGTGATCTTTGATTTTGATAGATGCTTAATTATTGACCCAAATTTTGATTATGAAGATATAGTATTAGTAACTGAGATTGCAAATTATCAATTATTAGAATTACGTGCATTAGATCAATTACTAGATAAAAGACTTAATATAGCAGAAGAAGATATCCGCCAAATTTACTTTAAACGTCATAGTATTGGAAGGAGATTAAGTAAAAAAGTTGGAAATCTATTAAGATTGAGATATGATTTAACATTTCTATTAGAAAATATTGAAAATGTTTCAAAATTAATTGGGGATTATTATTTAGCTCAAATTTATACTAATTTAGCAGATTTATTCAAATTAAAAGAGTGGAGTGATAGTATAAGACATCGGTTAGAAACTATAGGTGATATTTATAATATTACTCAAACAAATTTAAATGAACGTTTCCTGCTTTATGTTGAGATTTTATTAAGTTTTATTTTCATAATGGAATTTGTTATCTTGCTATTAGGATATATAAAATAATCTAAATAACCAACCTGAATTTGGATTTACTTCTAATAGCTTAGGATTTCCTTCTTAATCTAATCTCCAGTCAAAATGGACATAATGTATAGATTCTAACGTCTCAAATCCTATATTTTACATTTTTGGCGAAGAAATTCTCCTATTTTAACTTCCCTTTTCTAAGGTAAAGAATTTTTATACCAGCATAATATATTAATTGAATTTTTCTCAATGTTTTGAATAATTTACAATTTATCTTATCTAATCTAATAATTTATCGGTCAATTAGAAAGATTTAAATATAGTTACTATTTTTTAACGTACTTGATAACAAATAATATTTTTAATTTTTATTAAAAATTACAATAATGGAGTTGATTAGAGTGGAAATTGAATATACAATTGGTTTAGAAAAAGATGAAGATGATGAAGATTGGGATGATGATGATGAAGACTGGAATGATGAAGACGAGGATTTTGATGATGAAGATGAAGATTGGGACGATGAAGATGTAGATTGGGACGATGATGATGATTAATAAAACAAAAAAAAGAATTATAATCTGAAACTTGAATTTATAATTATAACTCTTTTTATTAAAATTGAAAGGGAATTTTTTTATAGTAGAATTTTTATTAATAATCTAAACTTAATTTTTAATTAACTTATATGCTAAAAGGTTTGTAAGTATTGATAAATTCAAAAAATCTCGCAGTTTTAATACTTATTGGAGGCAAAAGTGCTCGTTTCGGTGTTGAAAAAGCCGCAATAGAACTTCTTGGAAAACCTTTAATTTTGCACCAAATACAAACTCTTTCCAATTTCGATGAAGATATATTTTTAGTTGCTCATTCTGATGAACAAATATTCCATTACAAACAAGAAATTGAATTTCCAAGAGAAATTAATTTTATAATCGATGATCGAGAAATTTTCAAACATGCTAAAATATTTAAGCCTATGTTAGGGATATATTCAGGTTTAAAAGAATTAAAGAGATTAAATTTTCAAAATGCTTTTATACTATCCTGTGATATGCCACTTATTAAATCAGAGGTAATTGATTTAATGATTAAGCAATCTGCTGGTTTTGAATGTTGTATCCCAAGATGGGAAAATGGATTTTTAGAACCTTTTTTCGCCATTTATCCTGTTGAGAAAGGGCTTTATAAAGCTAAAGAGATTTTAGCTACAGAGAATTATGGACTTCTCAATTTTATTGATAAAAACTGGAATATAAATTATGTTTCAGTTGAAAAATTAATACAACCCTTAGATGAAAATTTGGTAAGTCTAATAAATATTAATGGACCCATAGATCTAGTTAAATTAATAAAGCTCTACCGGTAAAAAATAAACTTTTAGGATTTATAATTTTTAATATCAATCTAAGCATATTACTATTTCTAAAAATATTAAATTAGAAAAGAGTTAATAATCATATAATACTTGTAATTAGGATTATTTAGTATTAAAAATCTAAGGTATTGAATATAACAATGTTATTTTTTAATGAGCTTATAAGTAATCAAATCTTTTCCTTAATATTACTCCCATTATTAATATTTTCAGCTAGGGTGGCTGACGTAACTCTTGGAACATTAAGGATCGTTTTTATTTCTCAAGGAAGACGAAAATTAGCACCGTTAGTTGGCTTTTTTGAAATCTTTATTTGGCTATTAGCTATGGGACAAATATTCAGTAATTTAACCAATTTCATTTACTATATTGCCTACGCGGGAGGATTTTCTATGGGAAATTGGGTTGGTTTAATAGTAGAAAATAAAATATCTCTGGGATTATTAAGTTTACAATTAATAATTCGAGAGAATCCTGAAAAATTAATTAATTTATTAAAAGATCAAGGATATAGCATTACTACAATGACTGCTGAAGGCACTAAAGGTATGGTAAGACTAGTTATTTTAGTTATTAAGCGGAAGAATTTACCAAAAATTCTTGAACTTATAAGAGAGAATAATCCAAAAGCATTTATCTCTATTGAACAAGTAAAATCTGTTCGGGGAGGTAATTTTCCTCAATCAAAAAGAATTCGATGGGATTTGATGAAAAGGAAGAAAATAAAGTGATTTAGGTTAACATTTAAAGCTTTATAATAAGATTCTAATGTATTTCAATTGATTTTAATTCTCTTTTTACTTAGAATTTTTCATTCATTAAGCCTTAAAAAACGTAATTGTTTTTTTTGTAGAAATATTGTATTATTTAATGGCTACTGAGGAATTTAAATTTTTAGGTAAAAATATCTTAATTGAAAAAAGAGAAGAATTAAGCACTTCCTATAAAATCAAATCTTATAGGCAAAAGATAGAATTAATGGAGATTAAAAATATTCCTCAAAAATCCTTTGAACAAGTAATAAACCATTTCTTCTTGAATAATAAATTTATCTCTCAAAAGACTAAAAAATCCATCTCTAAGGTAATATATTCTTTAGATGACAGAATAATTATTCTTATCACAAACTCAGGTAAAGATATAATATGGAAAAGGGATGAATTAATTAATTCTTATGGGTGGTTTTTCTTTGTATCAAAACAGGATAAAACAGAAAAAGAATTAAGAAAACAAAAAAGCCGAAAAGAATCAAAAAAACAAGAAATAACGATAAAAAAACTAAATTATACTTTTAGTGATCTCACTTTTCCATTAAAAGAAAAAGAGAATATGCGTTCCTTATATCATACAAAAGAATACATCCAGTATAAGAAATTAATTGATTCAAAATCTTTACTTCAAATGGCAATTCTAGAGGTCTTAGATGACTTTTTTCAAAATGATGAGTATATTCCACTAAAGGAAAAAAAATCTATCAGAAAAATTATTTATTATCAAAAGGAAAAAGTAATTGTAGTAAAATCTCTAATCGGAGATATAATGTATGATAATCTAGAAAGATTAGTTAAAAAATATGGGTGGTATTTTTACATAACAGGGGTTCCTGTAGGCGATAGTGAGATCTCTTTAGCTATTGACAAAATTGATAGACAGTATAATCAGGAATATTTTGAAAATATTTCTTTTAATGATAATTCTAATCTTGTTGATCCTATTAGAATAACCATTTACCCCATTGTACTTAAACCAAATCATAATTGCCACATTCTTGGATTAGGAAGATTAAATATTTTAATAGATTGTGGTATATCTGAACCAAATGAAGAAGAAGGTATAGAAGGTGATTTTAGATACATAGAAGAATATCTTGAAAAGCTTCCTTTTCTTTTATCGGAAGAAGAAATACGAAAACGAGAAAATTCAGAGCAAACGGACCCATTCTCTTTTGAAGAAAACAAAAAAGAAATAAAAGAAAAACCAGAAAGCATAAATAATACCACATCTGATAAATATCTCAATCTTAAACCTCAGATAGACGCAATTTTTCTTTCTCATAGTCATTATGATCATGTATCTGGATTAAAGGAATTAATCCGAAGGTATCCCAACGTACCCGTTTTGTGTTCGCGAATTACCTTAGATCTATACCTTCTAAGAGATTCAAACTTTCTTAAACAGGAAAATAAAGAAGAAATTGAAGAAGAAGAGTATCGTAGAATAATTAAAAACGTTATCTATGTTGAAAATGGTACAAAATTAAAATTTAGAGAAAAAGATTGTTATTTGTCCTTTTATCATGCTGGTCATATGCCTGGAGCGTTAATGATATTAGCTAAAGTAAACGATTTTAGATTTTTGTATACTGGAGATTATACCTATATTGATATTACTCCTTTTGCTGGAACAAGAAAATTTTTAGGGCAGATTTCGCGACCTATTGATTATCTTCTAATCGATGGTACCAGTGCGGGAGAAGATTTTGGCAATGTGTCTGATCAATTCCACAGTTTAATCCTTTTTTTAGAGCAAAAGGCAGAGTATGAAGATAATGTATTAATTGGGGCAGATCCTTCGAGTTTGGCAATTTCTTTTATGCTAACTTTTTGGCGGTACTTCAGAAAGTTACAACTTAGAAAGGATTTTAAAAAGAGGCCAAATATATATGTAGATATGATGGTTAGAAAAAATATCCAAGTTATAAATCATCGGTATGAATACATATATGGTCCTATTTCGAATTTAATTCGCGATAAAGCAAACCCTTTCAATAGTATAAAATTTCGATGGTTCGATCTTGAGGATTTAGATTTTTTACGTGAAAAAAATAATATTATTATTTCACACCCACCAGATCTTTCCTATGGGATTATTAGGAATATTATTAATATTATAGGTAGAAATCCTCATAATTTAGTATTTCTCGCGGGTTCGGTACATGAACAACCGGGCTTGGATTTAGTTTCTGGAAGCAATGAAATAATATTTTCAGAAACTTGGAAAGTGCCATTTAGAGCTTTTTTAATAAATACATTTTTCCCATCACTTAAAATTAAACTTCATGCAGATAAAAATCAGCTAGCTGCTATGATAAAAAATCTTGAACCTAAAGAAGTTTGTTTCTTTCACCAATCAGCTAAAAATTTAATAGATGTAGTACAATTTGTACAAGAATTGGGTGTTGAAAAAGTATCCCTCCCCAGAAAAAGAAAACTTCTTATTATTAATTAAATCTTTTTAATTCAAATATTATAATTAAAAAGAAATATTATTCATATTAAATAGAAATATGTTTATAACGGTTTATTAGGAAATGTATTCAGACAAAGTAATGGATCATTTCAAAAACCCACGAAACATGGGAGAAATGAAGGATCCAGATGCAATTGGTGAAGTTGGGAGCCCAGTTTGTGGTGATTTAATGTTTATTTATATTAAAATAGGGGAGAAAAATGGAAAAAAAATTATTAAAGATATCTCTTTTCAAACCTTTGGATGTACAGCTGCGATAGCAAGTTCTTCTATGCTAACTGAACTAGCTAAAGGAATTTCACTAGATGATGCTATGAAAATTACTAAAAATGACGTAGCAGAATCATTAAATGGTTTACCACCTATTAAAATGCATTGTAGCAACCTAGCTGCTGATGCATTACAAGATGCCATTAAAAATTATCTTAAGAAGAAAAACTAAACAAATTTAACATCAGATCCCCTTCTTCTGTAGCTTAAAACTATTATTAATATTATATATAGAAATTCTTAAAATCCTCTTTTATTGTTTAAGTATTTTTATAATTACCTTACAAATTATAACGCATATTTATAATTAGGTTCTTAGACATACCCTTATAAGAGAAATTATAAATGGTGTTTTTATTTGGAATCAAAAGAAAAAATAAAAATAAAACTTGGTGGAATGACGTGCGCTTCATGTGCATTAAAAATTGAGACAAAACTCCAAAATTTAGATGGGGTAGATAGCTCTGTTGTTAATTTCGCGAATGAAGAGGCAACTGTTGAATATGATTCAGTAAAAACTGGTTATGATCAATTCAATAAAGCAATACGTGATCTGGGTTATAAAGCAACATTAGCAAAAATTGATATTAAGATAGTAGAAAAACTATCTGAAGAAAATTTTAATAATTTAGTAAAAGAAGTTAACAAGATTGAAGGTATTTATGAAGTTAGGGGAAATTTCACTGCCTTAAAATTATTTATTGAATTTAATGAATTGCAAATTGATGAAAATAAAGTTTATTCTAAAATAAAACAATTCGGTTATAATATTGAGAAAGCGGCTGGCGCAATTGATAAGGAAATAGAAAAACATAAAAATGAAATGCGCACTCGTTTGCGCATCTTAATAACATCCTTGATATTTACTTTTATAATAGTTCCCATTAGTTGGTTTGTAGTAGATTCTTTAGCACGAAATATTTTACTTTTCTTCTTAGCACTTGGAAATTATTCCTTTGCTGGATCCTTTTTTCTAATAGGTGCTTATAAATCTTTAAAAAATAAATCTACTAATATGGATGTATTGGTTGCATTAGGGACAACAACTGCTTTAGTCTATTCAATTTTAACTACCTTTTTCATAGATGGAAAGACTTTTTATGAAGCTATGAGTATGATTTTATCATTTCTATTAATTGGAAAGTATTTCGAACATAAAACTAAAGGTCAAACTTCTGAAGCAATAAAAAAATTAATTGGTTTGCAACCTAAGACAGCTACTCTTTTAAAAGACGGAGTAGAAATTGAAATTCCGATTGAAGAAATTGAAGTTGGTGATATATTAATTGTAAGACCTGGAGAAAAAATTCCTGTAGATGGAAAAATCGTTAAAGGAAAAACAAAACTTGATGAATCTATGATAACAGGTGAAAGTAAATATGTTAAAAAGGAGGTTGACAATGAAGTGATAGGAGCAACAGTCAATCAAACAGGATTAATTAATATTGTTGCAGAAAAAATTGGAAAAGATACACTATTATTTCAAATCATTGATTTTGTTAAAGAAGCACAGAGTAAAAAACCGGCAAAACAACTGCTAGCTGATAAAGTTAGCAACTATTTTGTCCCATTAGTAGTTATAATAGCCATTGGAGCATTTTTATATTGGTTGTGTGCGGGAATTGGATTAGAAAAATCATTGTTAGTTTTTACTTCTATCGTAGTAATTTCGTGTCCTTGTGCCTTAGGATTAGCAATTCCTACAGCTGTTATGGTCGGTACAGGTAAAGGAGCTGAAAATGGCATTTTATTAAAAGGAGGCGATTCTTTAGAAGCGATAAATACTATAAATACAATTGTGTTTGATAAAACTGGAACGTTAACCGTAGGAAAACCCAAAGTTTCATTACTATTTACAGAACAAGATTTATATGGGAAGGGGTATAAAGATAGAGATCTTTTGTATTTTGCAGCAAGTGCAGAAATGGGATCTGAACATCCTCTTGGTCGCTCAATAATAGAAGAAGCTAACCAAAGAGACATAAAAATTGATACACCTGTAGAATTTGATGCTATTCCAGGAAAAGGTATAATATCGAAAATTCAAAATCACACTGTTTTGATTGGCAATGAAATGCTGATGAAAGATAATAATATCTCGATCGAAGATTTTAAAGCAAAATTTAATGATTTTCAACAACAAGGAGTAACAACAGTTTTAATTAGTGTTGAGAGTAAGATTAGAGGTATTATTGGAATTTCTGATAAAATAAAAGAACAGGCACCTTATACACTTGAAAAATTACGAGATTTAGGATTAGAAATATACATGATTACTGGTGATAATAAAAAAACAGCTTTTACTATAGGAAATCAATTAAAAATAGATCAGAATCATATCTTAGCGGAAGTATTACCCAATGAGAAAGCTGAAACAGTTAAAAATCTGCAAAATTCTGAAGATAAGAAAGTTGTTGGGATGGTTGGAGATGGTATTAATGATGCTCCTGCATTAGCTCAAGCCGATTTAGGGATTGCGATTGGTTCCGGTACGGATATTGCAATTGAAACTGCTGATATTGTTCTTATGAGAGGTGATCTGAGAAATGTGGTTGCTGCGATAAATTTATCAAAGAAGACTTATAAAAAGATGATTACTAATTTGTTTTGGGCATTTATATATAATATTATAGGAATTCCTATTGCTGCTGGTGTTTTGTATTATGTTACTGGTTTTTTTCTACCTCCCTATTTGGCAGCAGTATTTATGGCTTCTAGTTCCGTGTCAGTCGTAACCAACGCTTTGTTTTTAAAACGCTTTGAACCAAAAACGCCATTACAAATAGAAGAAGAAAAATTGTTAATCTCTCAAGAGATGGTTGTTGATCCTGTATGTGGAATGGAAATTGATCCAAGAAAAGCCATAGAATTTGAATATAAAGATAAGATTTATTATTTCTGCAATCCTAATTGTGAGACTCAATTTAAACGAGATCCTGAGAAATTTAAAAATTATGATAATATGGATCCTAAATTAATGCATATGAAAGTAGAAAAAAGTGATAAAAATAAATTAAGTAAAACAATAAAAGAGGTTGATAAAAAAGTGGGAAAATTAAAATGTTCTGAATGTGGTTTAGAGCAGGACCTTCCGATGCATTGTGGACAGCCGATGCATAAAGAAGGAAATCAATTAGTATGCTGGATGGGAGCATCTTGTGGCTCTCAAAACATTCCTGAACATCATGGAAAACCTATGGACGTGATTGAATAAAAATTTTATTAGATTATTTTGAATATATAAAAAGGTGAATAATAAAATATGCAATTAAAATGTAGTAAATGTGGGAATATTGTGGAGACAATACCGCTTCATTGTAGTCAGAGTATGATCTATAACGAAGAGGATAATCAATTAGAATGCTGGATGGGCCATGCCTGCGGTTATATAAAAATTGATGAATTTGTTTGCGAAAATTGCTGTAAATAATATAAAAAAATATAATTATTACTCTTATTTTTTCTTATAATTTTTTAGACAGCAATCTAAGTAATAATTTCTATTGGGTTAATTTCAATTTATCTATGGAATACAAATACTTAAAATTAATTTTCTACTTTTTTATATCTCATCCATAATTGTAAAAATATAAAAATTAATAGTCCTATCACGCATATTAGTGCTCCAACTAAAAAGGCAACTTGGTAGGAAAAAACTTCGTTAACACCCTTGTTAAGTAAAAAATCTATTATGGGCCCAGAAATCACGGTACAAGCTAATCCCCATGATAGGAAAAAAGTTGTATTATATACGCCAAAGAGTTTTGCACGAATTTTCTCTGGTATTAGATCCGATGCGATTGCATATGAGGAAGCATATATTATAACTTCTCCTGTACCAATCAAAAAGCTCCCAATGAATAATAAAATCAAACTTGATGTTAGAGCGGTAATTATTAAAGATAATATCGATAAGATAGTACCTAGGATTAAAGTTTGGGAATGTCCAAATCTTTTACTAAGCATTCCGGCTGTAAATCCTATTAGAAGCACAGCTAATGAGCGCATATTAGCGATATAACTAAGTAATATGCTATCTACTGCAAATCCATCATCTAATATAAGAAATTGGCTGTAAATTGTTGCTATACTATTCCGTCCAAAATTAATAAATACAAGTGCAACTGTAAAAATAAGAAATATCGTTTTATAATTAATCACATTATTGATATTTCCATCATTATGATGGAATTCAATAGTTTGTTGATTATTAATCCCTCCTTCGGGAGTAAGCAGCATAGGTAAAATAGAAATAAACATGACCAACGAAGCTACAATAAATAATGGACCATTTCTAAATCCATAACCATTATCATATAGTAATCCACCAATTGATATTCCAACAATGCGACCAAGTCCTCCTATACTAGTTAATTGTCCCATCACTTTACTTCTTTCTAAGGAAGGATAAAGATCACTAATTAATGCGCTCCATCCAATATTTGACATGCTCCAAAAGGCTTCTATGCAGGTAAGTCCAATAATAACAGCATATCCAGCTAATATAAAATCAGTAAATACAGAATGTATACCCCACACTGAGATTGTGCCTATTCCGGCTAAAATCTCACCCAGAATAATAAAAGTTCTCCGTCGTTGAAACTTATCACTTAGTGGCCCCCATACAAAATTCTGAAATATTACACTCATTATCATAGGGAGCGTAGCATATAATGTTGTTTCTGTTACTGATAATTTTAAAAAATCTCTTAAATAGATTGATAAGTAAGTATAAAACAGACCTCTTCTGAACATGGCTAAAATCTGAAATGAGGATATACCAATAAATGTGCCAGAAAAGAATTTAAATGATTTTTTATTAGTCAACTTCTTAATTTAATAAAGTGAAAACTTATTTATTTAGTTTAAAGAATGATAAATTGAATAGGTTTAGTAAAACTTTAAAAATAAAACTCCTCGAACTATACGAAATATTTTTAATTTTCTTCAATTATTTCCTTTTTTGGAAATTGGTTAAATAGTTTTAATAAATCTTTACCTTCTTGTACTTTTTCCTTTACTTGAGTATATAGGGGATAATAATTAATTAAAATATTAATTAAATCCTTCCAAATACGCTGTACTTCCGTTTTTTTTGAAATACCTTTCTTCAATTTATTGAAAACCGCTTTTGATTTCTTTCTTTTAAGAAATTTGATGAAATTTTGAATAAGATATATTCTAATTTGATTATAATCATCAGGCCTAAAATTCGCTAATGTATACATTAAGTCATCATCAGCAACAGGTAAAAAACTAATCATTTTATCTTCAGGTTCATCCGGATTTTCGAGTAAAACCAATTCAATCTCGGTTTCGTTGATACTTTCTAAAATAGGGTAAAGTTCTCCTGGTGTAATTCTTGTTTCTAATTGTATTTGAGACGCGATTTCTGAAATCGCATAATGGAAATTTGCGTATTTTTCTACATTTTCAATTCTATATGAATATTCTTTCTTTAGCATTTGGATAATTTTTTCTCTTAAAGACTCAGGGACTTCTTTTTTAAGAAATCTAATTTCAGTATCTCTCTTTTTTTCTTCAATCAATACTTCTTCTTTCTGTTTTTTCTCATAACCCATTGTAAGAGATGTTAGAAATTGATCCGAGGCTTTTTCTTTACTCAAATTATCTCCAAGCTTTAAATATTTTTTCTTTGATTTTTTCATTGTTGAGTATAATCTTTCTGAAAGGTATTTTTTTGCTTTTAATTGAGCAATTTCTTTTTTGTCAAATTTCTCAGTTACGGAGACGAAATCTATTATTTTACGTGTAATTCCATAATCATTCTTTACTGTTGTCACATGAAAATCCATATCACTTTTCGCTAATTGAGCAATCAGGGAATATATAGCACTTTTAGATAATTTAGTAGCTCTTATCATTTCCCGTTCTAAAATTTCAATAGGATATGCGGCACCTCTCCGGATATATTCACTTTTTAATAGTTTATATATTATTTCCATGCTTTCTTCCTTCTGATTTATTGTTTCTTTTTGTAATCTTATAAACATCGAAGTTTCATGGGGCTTTAAATAATAAATTAAGAGAGTTACTCCAAGGAAAATTATCATAATGATTGAAACAATGTATTTATCGGACATTAGAATGTTTCCTATTAAAGTTATTTCCTGATTTGTGACCTGAGTTTGAAGAGCATAACGAGATAAGGTTTGAGCAAACACGCAACCTAAAATTAATATGACCAGCCCATCTCTTTTAAAAATAGATATTTGCCACCCTAAAGATCGCCCTAGTTTCATAATTATTCTATATAAAAAAAACATTGATATTTCATATTCAAAAAGTAATATAAAAGAAACTGTTGAGCTTGATGCTCCTACTGAGGTTTTTAAAGCATCAATAGTTTCTGGTCTTAAAATTAAATAAATAGATATTTGAAAAATCTGGAAAAAAAAGATAAATAATACTATTAAGGAGAAAGTATAATTATCAAATAACCCTGCCCTTTTTGTTTCAGCCCTTCTTCTTGTAAATATAAATTCAAAGAGAATAAATAATAAAGTCAATACTAAACTAAAATAAATTAAAGGCATTATTAACCTCATTTCTACATTATAAACTATGACTGCCTCTTCTGGAGCAAAAGGACCAAAAAAATCTAACGATATGAATACAAGCAAAGAACGATAGAATAAGGCAATAGTGACTAATATACATAAAATTAAATATGGTGAGATATTTGCGATAACTCTTCGAGTCGTCGAATATTCAGCAATGAATCTTGATTCAATCTTAGTGGCAAATTTTCTGGAATACATATAAAATCTGGTACTATATAAGATTAACCAAATTGTGGACAATGCTAATAAATAGCTCATAAAGTTTATGGTTGTTGTAAAAGTAAGACTAAATAATAAAAAAAAGCCTGATACCGCTCCTACATATAGGATTAATTGTTTTATTGCAGAATGATCTCCAAAAATGAAGTTTCGAAAACGGTCATTGCTATATAGTATAGATAATAGAAGAAAAAGAGTAACAAGAGCATTACTAAATGCAAATGGATTATAAAATGTTATTATATCCAATAATGGAAATTCGGGAAAATTTAGTGCAATTAAAAGCATTAAAGAATACACCAAGAATATAATATAGATTCCTATAAATTTTATATTAAAAGCATACGATTTAGGAGGTTCTTTACCATCAACATAGATCTCTTTAAAAAATAGCCTTCGAACAAGTGGCTTCAATCGTTCCTTTGTGTGAGAAAGAAATGCTTTATACCTCATAATTAAGATTATCTGTTTTGTAAAATTAAAGATTCAATATAACTTAATATTAATGATTTTTTTCTTAAATAAATTAGCATACAATTGATTTTAACAAATATATTGATAAACTGATTAAAAAATTATGAAGATAAATAATTTAAATTAGAGATGAATTATCAAAACTATATTTGAATTATTGTTGAAAATTTTAAAAAGATTCAAATATATAATAATATGAGTAAAAATGGAAAGCAGTACTAGAGATAAAGAAAAAATCTTAAACCTTATTAAACAAGCAATCGAAATGCTTTGTGAGAAGAACATCTCTGAGATTGTAATCCTATCCTCTTATAAAATAAATTCTGTTTTGAAAGAAAACTACGGTGTAGATATCCGTGTAGACAGAATAGGGCGAATATTAAGCAATTTAGCTAAAAAAAATCAATTAAAAAGATTGAACACTAATATTCCTAAGTATAAGTTACATATTTCAAGTTTAGCTTCACTAGAATTCTTCTAAACTTAGCAAAAATTCAAAACCAAAAGAATATTATACTATTTTAGTTGTCTGAAATCAGAAATTACTCTTTGAAGTCTCTCAATTAAACTCTCTATTTGTTTATATTTTTCTTGTATTGGATCCGAATTCAAATTAAGATTATCTATTTCCATTTTTAATTTAGTTTCGAATCTGGTTGCTAAGGTTTCTGTATCTTTTAATAAATCTTCCGAGAGAAGATTTGTTTCATTATACACATTAGAAAGCTTTTCAGTAATATTCTTTAATTGAGGTTCAATTTTATCATATATCTGAACAATGCTCGATAATTGCTTATCAATAGAGATTTCATTTTTTTCTAATTTATTTATAATTTGATTAATGTTTTCTTCAAGAATTTTTTGTGATGTTTCAGTCATTTTGGATAATTTCTCTTTCAAGTTTCTTTTCATCGCTTTTTGGTTGTTGATCCTATTATCCATATATTCAGAGACATCTTTGATAAACACATCTGAAATTTCATTAAAACTCCGTTCGAAATATGATTGCACATCTTCTAAACCTTTCAAGATTGTGTTTTTCATTTGTGTGATGGTACTACGAATATGTTCTGTACCTTTCAGTGTTCCTTTAGTAATATCCCACATCCAATTATTCAATTGTTTCTTATAGGTCTCAATAAATAAATTAGAGAATTTATTGGTTCCTTCTTGAAATCCAGAGAAGATTGGTGCTACCTGAGAATTGAAATTTTTAAAGTCATCTTCGATTAATTCTCTTTCTGTTAAAGGAATTTCTTGTAGTTCTTCGGGAAGGGGTTTTTTCATTTCATCGAATTCTTTGATGATAATTGGAGATTTCTTCTGCGAATCCTCAATAAAGTCCTTAATCCATTCAAAATAATCTAGAGTCTTTGGTTTTTCTATTTCGAAAGCAACTTTAATTGGGGCACTCTCAATTCCCTTTGAATAACTTTTTAACCTATAAACCTGAAACCCGAAATTTTCGATTTTACCAATTAATGTAGAATCAAAAATTAAACCAAATCCGAATGGATTTTGCTCATTCTGTACATATTCTAGATTTTTCTTATCTGATTTTGATAAAATAAGCCCATAACCCGTATGAGACAGATAATAACCGATTACTCGGAGATTTTGAGGTTGATATTCTTTATCAATATCCTTAAAAACTTCATGAACTTCCTGTGAAAAGCCCAATTCTACGATATCACCATGAGTGACTGGTATTACATCTTCTAATTCTAAAGTATTATTATCGGGATTAAATTTTCCTAAGCAAGCTCCTAAAACCTCTTGTTTATCTTCTAAAGATTCGCTCCCAAATCTTAAAACGTGGGATAACATTTTTTTGAAAGCAATATTTTTTATAAAGATCTTTCCTTCATTAGTAATTTCATTATCTTCAGCATTTTCTTCTCTATCAGTATTTTTATCTTGTTCTTCAGACATTTTTGCTCATTCTCCTTTTTTTAATTGTTTAATCTTATTCAAGAGTTCTTTCTTTTCTTGTTCCAATTTAGAAATTTTGTTTAAGATAGGATCCTTAGATCCTTCTAAGACTAGTATAGCAGCTTTAAGATCAGATAATAAATTTTTAGAATCTTTATCTAAATTAGAAAAATTAATCTCAATATTTTTTAATTTTTTCTTAAAATTTTCAAAGATCTTTTCATTGTTACTCTCAATTCCTCCTTTAATTCTTATTTTTGAAGGATCTAAGATTTTAGATAAATTCTCTAAGGTTTGAGAGTTTTTTTCAAAATTTTGAATCATTATTTCACTTTTTTTGTTTATATCATTAATCTTAACAAGACTCTTATCGAAGTTGCTCACGATTTGTTCTAATAAAGGTTTAAATTTTTGCTTAAATAAACCTTGCATTAGTTTAATTAAGCTTTCATTATAATCTTCAATAATTTGGTTAAGATTTTTGTTTTCTTCATCAAAAGAATCAAGTCGATCATCAATATAGAAATCTAATTCTTTCAATTTGTCTTGTAAAGAATAGTTAAAGGATTTTTGCAACGTAGTGATCCCGTTGCTAAGATTATCTTTAAGTTCAATTAAATCTTTTCTCATTTGAGTATTATTGTAAAACGTTTTATTTACAACTTCTTGGCTCCACGCATTTAAAATTTCAATAAACGGTTCTATAGAAAATTCTAAGAAGGCGGACATACTATTTTTAAGAGCAGAGATTACTTCCGTATAATCTAATTCAGGTTTCTTAGTGATCAATTTTTCTTGATCAGGGATAAAAACATCTCCAAATAATTCGGTAGTTTCATTTAATTCTAAAATTGGAGGTTCTCTCGAATGTATTTTATTAATTAATTCAATAATGTTCATATAAAAATCAAGACTATCAGGAGGTTCTACCATAGTTTTGACTTCATGGTAGTTTGAATTTAAACCTTTTGAGGGATCATCTAATCTGAAAGTTCTAAATCCCATATCATTAGGTTTTTCTAAATAAACATGGTCAAATACAATTCCTATACCACTAGGATTTTTATCTTGCCAAAATAATTGATTAAATACATCAGTTGAGCTGAAAAAGATTTGTAGACCAGGATGGGAATGATACCAACCGACAGTAAACCAATTTTTTGAACCATATTTTTCAAATATTTGCATATCGATCTCACCAAAAGCTCCTAACTGTTCTTCAGAAAATTTAACTTCTATTGAACCACCATGAGATATTGGGATAGAGTCTTCAACTATTACGTTTTTGACATCTCCTTCTCCCTCTAAATGTCCAATTAACATCCCAATTACTTCTTTAAATTGTCTCGGATTTTGTGATTTTGAACCAAATCGTAATACATGCGATAACATCTTATAATATGCTATAGGTTTAATCGTGACGATACTATTATCTACAAACTTTCCCATACTTTAATCACTCATTTTATCAAATTTAGATAAAGTTAGTTTTTGATATTTTTATAATTTAACTCATTTAAATTTTGAATATTTTATTAAAAAACAAAAACGATTAATTCATTTATTTTTTTCTTATTAAAATTAAAAAAAATGATCAATTTTAGTAGAAATTTAGTATTGATAATAATTTCAGATCCTCTCAAGTACCCTCTTATGTAGCTTTCTTTTAAAAGCTAATACATTTTTATTAAATATTTGAAATTGTAGCTACAAATGTTATATACTTCATAGAAATCTTATTGAATCATCAAAATTAAAAAAGATATTAAAAGGAAAATAGTTGATTGATTCTATTTTTTATGAGGTAATTTTTCTCCACAATATGGGCAAAATCGGAATCCTAAGTCTTTACCACAATAAGGGCAAAAATCGCTAGTTTGTTTTTCTGCTCCCTCACCTGTTGGAATTGCAGGTAATTCTCTTGTAGTTCTTACTGTTGATACATTGCTTGGAGTTGTTTCACTTTCTCTTTCTTCTTCTTTTTTTGCCATTAATCTTACTTTAAACGCTTGTCGCTTTTCTTCTTCTAGTTCTTGAACTGTTTTCATACCCTCTTCTTTAACCCATCCCGTAGACTTTGGGCGTTTTAGCTCACTTTCAGGTACACTTTCCAATTCTATTTGCTTAGTTTCGGATATTGGGGCCATTACTTTTCGTTGATCTTTTTTATCAAGAGCTTGTTTAACTAAAGCTTGGGTAGTCTTCATAACTTGATGAGGATTTATGTTTGGGATAGCTACTGTACGTAATACCCATCCTACAATCATATTTTGGTTGGGAAATCCACCATCCGCAATATCTTCATCTTTGTATACATACGAATCAATTACATCATTTCCCTTTAATAACCGTGAAGCCCATTTCTCATTGATGGTTCCTAATTGTATTCTATACGATGTTCCTGGGATTCCTAATTGGCTACTTAAGGGTAAAAAACCTTTGTCTGACATTTCAATTATTTAGTAAAATATTTAATTAATTGGAATTATAAAAAACTGACTTTAACTATAATATTATGGTAAATTTTGAATATAAATAATTTTATATTCTTCTAAAAAATAAACATAAATATGGGCAATTTTATAAAATTATCAAATAAATTTATTACTCAAGAGTGAAATAATGGCAATAATTATTCCGAAAGACGTTTATTTAACTATCGTCGCAGCCACAGTTCGATTTGCGAATCAAAAAATCCCTCAAGATGATTGGTTAGAAGTAAGTGGAATATTTATAGGAAAAAATGAAGAAGAGAATGTTATTATTACTGAAGCTTATCCTATAATGCACCAAGAACTAGATAAAAATGCTGTAATTGACCAATATAAATGGAGTGATGAAGATTATGAAGCACTTTATATAATTGATGATCAAGCATTTACAAGGGGTGAATTCACGGTTGGATGGTGGCATAGTCATCCTGGATTTAAGGTGATGATGTCACATATCGATATAAAAACTACTTTGAGTTATCAAACAAATAATCCATTGGCAGTTTCTCTTGTATTTAATCCTGTAAGATTAATCAGACAAACAGAATTACCTGATAAAAAAGGAGATCCTCTTAAGCAACTGAAAAATGATCCTGGCTTTAAAATTTATAGATTAGATGATATTACCAGAGGAATTGAAGCGTCTTACCACACTGTTGATTACATTATAGAAGGATATGATAATATGGAACAATTAGTTAAATTAACGCAGAAATTTATTATCGATATCACTAATTTCTTTCCAAAAAACAGTATATTTGAAACATATGACAAATTTATCAAAGATCGGATAAACCAATTAAATTCTCTTTTACTGGGTACTGAGGAATATTTGATGACCTTAGTACGTAAAGGAGAGTCTAAAAGAGTTCCTGAAGTCTTAGAAAATCAAATTCGTGATATTCGAAAGTATGTTGCTGAGACTTTTATTAAAATCGAAAGCATCAAACAATTTATGAAATTTTTAGAGTTTAAGGAAAGAGAAGTAATAATACCTAAAGTTCAAGAAATAATGTCGGAATGGGATGAAAATATAGCAAAATTAGATGGGAAATTAGTACAGTTATCAAAGAAGTTTTAATAAGTTCCAAAAATCTTCCTTTAAATATATTTTATGCATAACCTATTTTTAATCTGATGTTTATAAGGAAAATCTTTATTTTATTTGATGTAATTTGTATTTTAACACATAAATAACACTTTAACAAAAATTAGTATGAAACCTCTTACTTTTCCATTCAGCGCTATCTTAGGTCAAGATAGAATGAAAATGGGATTAATATTAAATGTGATAGATCCTCAAATCGGAGGTGTTTTATTAACCGGGCAACAGGGAACGGGAAAATCCACGGCTGTAAGATCCTTAGTGGAGGTCATGCCTGAGATTGAAGTAGTAAAAGATTGTCAATTTTCTTGCGATCCCAAGTTAAACATTGATGATCTTTGTCAAGAATGTCGTAATAAGAAAGAAAAAGGAAAAATTGTTTCAGAAAAAAGAGAAATGAGGTTAGTAAATCTCCCTTTAGGGGTCACGGAAGATATGGTATGTGGGTCATTGTCAATTGATAAAGTTCTTACAGAAGGAATAAGAAGCCTACATCCGGGTTTATTAGCAAAAGCAAATCGTGGTATTCTCTATATTGATGAGATTAATCTATTACAAGATCATATTGTTGATACATTATTAGATGCCTCAGCTTCTGGAGTTAATATTATTGAAAGAGAAGGGATCTCTGTTATGCATCCTTCCCGATTTATTTTGGTTGGTTCCATGAATCCTGAAGAGGGTGAATTACGACCTCAAATTGCAGATCGTCTCGGATTAGAAGTAAAAATTAAAGCACCAAGAGATGCTAAATTACGTGCTGAAATATCTAAAAGAGTAATTGAGTTTGACGATAATCCAAAAGCTTTCATTAAAATCTATGAAAAACAACAAGAGGAATTGAGAGATAAAATCCTAAAAGCTCGACAGATTATAAAACAAGTTGAAATTCCTTCTTCTGTTTATGAATTTGTATCTCAATTAGTAAATGAATTAGGAATATTTTCTCAAAGAGCGGACATAACATTTATTAGATGTGCAAGGGCACATGCTGCTTTTGAAGGGAGAAGGAACGTAATTGAAGAAGACTTAAATATTGCAATGGATTTAGTATTTGAGCATCGAATCCAATCACTGCATTACGAGATGACACCTCAAGAAGTTAAAGCTAAGATAGTTGAAGTATATGGAAAAATACAAAAAGCGCACGAAGATCCTAAAACATATAGACCTAATAAAGATACAGAAGGTCCATTGAAACATGACGATACCCCACAAAAAGAATTTAAACGACAATCGGTAGATCCTAAAAAAGTTAATGTTCCTGAAACCAAAGAACAAAAATTGCCCGCTCCACAGTTTCCTGACAATAAAAAGAGGACTCCAACCCCAGCAGGAGGATGGAAAGTAAAAGATGTCCCTCCTGAAGAGATAAACTTTAACTTTTTTGAAGATGCAGTAGATATTATGCCGTTGATTTATAAAATGGAGCAAAAAATGACTTCAATTCTAGATAATATACGAAAAGAAAGAAAAGTATCCAATTATGGGGGGCGAGGTATCGGAAGAAGGATAAAAATAGCCTCTTCTCAAAAAGGAAGGTATGTATCATATAGAAATCCTATAAACCGACCTAAAAGTATTGCTCTAGATGCAACTATTCGAAAT
>SMTZ1_10004965_pt1 | contig 25536 bp, 14 predicted proteins | sample DeeMarSWOR136_30_FD_25667 | JGI IMG/M metagenome (IMG submission 25667)
ACTGGGAGAACACTCCAGAATACATAGAAGGTGTAGACAGGCCGTTACCCATGCTGTGGAGGATTAACGGAGGCGAGAACCAGGCCAAAATGCTGATGAAGTAGATGGCGCAGTTCTGCCTGATGTATTAAGACAGAAATAGTGTCTTAGAAGACACGCGAAGAATTCAGAATGAAGAGGAATCAGTAAAACGGGAAATCAGGTTTTAATAACTGCTAGTGGTGCTCACTATGCCTATTATGACCACAAAGATTAACAAATATAGGACGATAGCGATGGCTGCCCAGGCAAGGCTGGCTTTTGCCCAGTTGGCTTTGCTTGGGTTCGTGGTTGCGCCAAAAGCCCAGACGAACAAGAGGACGATACCCACTAGTGGGATAGCTGTTAAAAAAATGGTTAAAAACCACTCGCCAAAACTGACCTCACTGCTTTGAGGTCTTGGCTGCATTTGAGGTTGCTCCATAAGACACCTCCTCCGTTAAATTGCATACATTATAAAATACAAGATCTTTTTGTCAAATGACTGGAATGATTTTTTCTCTATTCTCAGTCATTCAAGGGTCAGCGTCTTTCCAGAGAGCGAGGCATTTCTGCCCTTTTTTTATTTTTCATCCACTTTTTTCTTTTTCAGGAAAGGAACTCCTTTGACCATCCAGTCAGGAGCCGGTTTGCCTTTGAGGTAATGGTCATAGAACTGCTCCATCCGGATTTGGAAATCCTTTTTGTTCTCAAGCTTAGTGGCATGGTGCCCCTGTCCTGGATAGGATACCAGGATCACGTTTTTCCCGTTAAACCTCAGCGCATTGTAAAGCTCTACAGCTTGAAGCCATTCCACCGACCCATCATCTGTTCCATGCAAGAGCAGCAGCGGTGTATCCATTGTCCTGGCGTGGTAAACTGCCGATTCATTCAAATAAAGCTCAAGGTCATCATAAGGATTTGTCCCAAACCGGCCCTGCCCGTAATAATCATACCGGTGCTGATTCGTGCCGCTGGATTTCCAGAGCTGGTTGAAATCTGATATGAGGTTGGTCGCTGCGGCTCCGGAAACAATCGCCGCAAACATCTTTGAGCGTCCGGCTATCAAGGCTGATCCCTGTCCTGAGAAACTGTGACCGTGAAGCCCGATCCGTTTGGGGTCTGCATAGCCCAGCTCGATCACTTTCTTTACGGCTGCTTCGACACAATCCAGCATATCCGAATGTGTTGTGCGGGTGTTAAAATGGACATCGGGCAGCAAGACAAGATAGCCGTTGCTGACATATTTGTAAAACATGGGGGTATCCCGAAAGATCATCCGGGAATATCTGTAGAGATTTTGGGAATTCTTTTCGTAAAAGTCGACTAGCATCGGAAGCTTTTGCCCCTTCTCGTATTCATCGGGTATGCTGAGAACGCCTTGCAGACGTTTGCCGTCCTTATTCGTGTATTCAATCAGGATGTTGTATCCCCATTTGTACTCAGATTGCCAGGGATTGGCATCGGTCATCTGTCTGGGATTGAGAAAAGTGTGGTCGCTGATATGATAATTCGGAAAGTCTCTGTATGTTTCTATGGTGTACATGTATTTATCGGCATTTTTCGCTTTGGTCACAGAGCCGAACCTCTTTTCCGCATAAACGTTCTTTTCCAGTTTTCCTTTTCTCAATGTATAAAAGCCTTCTTTCTTGGTCCATTGGCCGAATGCAGACAATAAAATTGGCTTGGAGAGGTCGATGAATCTTTCCTCTGGATCTGTTCGTATATACCGGAAGCGGATCTCTTCTTTTGCGCCCACTCCCTTGGTCAGATTCGTCGGGGTGCCGCCTTTTAAAGGCTGAAGCCAGAGATCGTATTTGTGGGTTAGAATGACCGACTTTTCGTCCTTTGTCCAGCCCGTGATTCCGTAGGGCGGCTTCGTTCCAGGGTGGTCATAATCCTCGTTGACAAAGCTGACCGGCACGTTTTCTGTCAGGTTGACCATCTTGCCAGACTCGATGGCATAATCCCAGATATGACCCTCTTTCCAGTAGAGGAAATGCTTACTGTCGGGAGACAGGCCCAAAACCTGTTTTTGGCCTTTGAACATCAATGTGCGTTCACCGGTGGCTGTGCTGACCCTGTAATAATCGGCTTGCGTCTCTTTCCAGTCGGATGTATACGCCTTATCGTCTCTTCCGATTCCCCATTTCCCGTTCCTGGAAATAGAGATGGTTCTCATTTTTTCATCAGTCAGCCGGACAAACCGTTTGGTCTTCCAGTTATAAACCGACTGGTATGTGAAATTCCGGTCTCTTGGCGCACGCTTCATCTGGACAGATTGAATGACTTCGTCCTTCCAGTGCCAGATATCGACGTCCGCATTAGGTTCTTCATCGTCTTTTTTCTTTTCCGGTTCTTTCTCTTGTTCTTTAATCCCGCAGAAAATCTGTGAATTATCTTCACTCCAAGAAAGAGCTCCTCTTGCATCTCCGCCGCGCCTGAATCTTGACCGCGGCATGACTTTTTCTGATATGACCATGTTTTCAGAAAAATTCGGGTCATTAGCCGGGTCATATGTGATTTGAGTGGGATTGTCTCCGGGCAAACCCACAAAGGCAACCAGAATATTGTCTTTCTGTGTGAGCTCTTTCTTCTTGGTTCCTTTGAGCACAGCCAGGGCTGTTCCCTTTTCATCCCAGGTTATATGGGCATAATCGGCCTCACCATTATCCATTGATTTGAGGGCACCTGTGTCGAGGTCGACCATATACAGCCCGTTTCCGGCTTTATCGGCGGCGTCGATTGTATACGCCAGCATTGTTCCCGGCTTGTTGAACTGAAAACTCCCGACATTTCCCAGATTCAGATCAGAGCCGCTCTCTAAATTGCGCAGGATAAAGTCAGTGCCGTTGTGCTTGGCCTTGGGATCGGACTTTGTCTTCTTGACAGCCAAGAATTTGGAGCCTTTGGAAAAGCTGAAAGAAGCCACATTATCCCAGGAATACTTTTTACCGCTCACCAGATTCATCAATTGCGCTTCATCCGGGACAGGCTTTTTTTCTTTGCGAAGCTTCTCGGCCTCTTTCAATGGCACGCTGACTACACAGGCTATCCACTTCGAATCATCGGAAAACTGCGGGCGAGAGCCGCGGGCAATTTCATGCTCCTTGTCCGATGTCAGACTTTTGACATAAAGCTCATCATCCGCTTTCTCTTTGCGGTAGCCGAAGGTGATCCATTTTCCGTCATCAGAGATCGATGTGGATACAATGCTCCGCCAGCGGTAATAATCATCGATAGTGAACGCCTTTTTTTCAGGATTAGCTTGGCCGTATAGGTTTGCAGAGAAGATCAAGGCTAAAACCAATAGGATCGCAGACAGCCGTTTTTGATTGAGGTTCATGGATTTCTCCTCCTTGTGGATATTTTGTTAAAAGAATAATGGTATTTTGGAATGGAAAATTTTGATATCGGAGTGAAAATGCGAATAGAGCAGTAGTCGGCCGGACGTGGTTCTTTAATCAAACATGAATTCTATTATAGATAGGCGTGTCTTTCAATACAGAAAAATCCGCAAGAAAAAAGGGATTTCTTTGGCTTTTTAGGTTTCAGCCCAAATCGTTGACATAACAGGGGTGCATCTGGTATTCTGGGCTATCTTAAACCTGGTGGCGCTATCGTCTAGGGGACTAGGACAGGTGGTTCTCAGCCATCAGACCGGGGTTCGAATCCCCGTAGCGCTGCTTAACTCCAATTTCCCATATTCTGTAAGTACATCAAAGGGCTGATTTAAAGCGAAGTATTGATTATGCAGTGATCAGAATTTCCGCTATTTGCTTTTCACAATCTTCAATTCCTCTCGACAATTCTGTATTCGTGGACACAGGCTTCATGTTGCGAATCGATAAGATATATCCGGTCATCGTAAATGGAAAAATTGTCAAACCTGACATTCGGAAAAGGAATCTTAAACAGTAGAATGCCATTAGAATCAAGCACGTCAAACTCATAGCAGTCGGTCAAATTTTCTTCTTTAGCAAATGACAGGAACTTATTCGGCTGTTTGAGGAATGTTAATACCCATATTCTGTTTTTATGATCAACATTGATTCCCTTTGTTACGGATGTCACTGAAGGCCATGGAAATTCTCTTTCCAAATTTCCGCTTTTAAGTAATTCTACTTTCATTTCAGTTCTTATTTCATAGGGAAGAGTTCTGTCAGCCGAAAAAATCATTTCACCATCGGGTGAGTATTTACTGATTCTATTTTGACAGGCATATGCAACATATATGTTATCATTGTTATCTATCGCAAAATATACAATATTGGCATTCAACGTCAATTCCGGATTTTCATGCTGCTGAACAGCGCCGAACGAACGGATAATCGTTCCTTTTTTATCATAAACCGATAACAACTTATCTTCCCCTGAATCTATCCACTTCGAAGGATGGCTCGGCAGGATCACATGCGAGCCGGAGAGGATTACCATACCGGATGTTCTGTATTGCGCTCCAATGCTGCCGAAGCGAGCTATAATTGGGGGTTTGAAGCCGTCTTCATAGCTCCCATCAAGTGAGAATATGGAAATATCCCTATCCGCTACATATAACTTATTTGCATCCCGTCTTAAACAAAACGGATAGAGAAAATCGCCGGGTCCCTGACCGGCTTGCCCGAAGGATGAAATATATTCGTAATCCTCACTATACCGCTTCACCGTGCAGCCGCTTCTTTCAAGAATGAGAATGTCCCCGTTGGGGAGCCGAGCTGCATCTACCGGATCATACAAAATATCTTTTTCCTCTTCGCCTTCCAGTTTTCCTATTTTTCCGAGGAGTTCCAGCTTCACGCCAGAAGTAAATCCTCGTTGTGGGGCGTGATTATGGATATAGCGAACGCCATCAATTTCTTCGACCGTAAATAATGAAGTATCAATGGATGAATCTTTGCTGCAGACTATCAGCAAAATTGATATCGCAGCGGCGATCGGAACGACAAAGATAAGGCGCTTCATATCATGTTCCTCCTGACCTGGCCCTGATCTGCACCTTTATTATATACAACGCAGATTGTGTTTGTGAAGTTACAAGAGCCTATGCGGAATCTCCTTTGATCCTCTCTTTTTCTGAGTACAGTTTCTGAGATTTTCTTTACTGGTAGGCTGGAACGCAGTCGGAACAGGTTGATTGGTCCTGCTTCGACTGCGTTCACAATGGCGATTGCAGAACTACTTTGAACGGGCAGATTTTTTGGGTGCCGGTTTCTTGTAATCCAGATTTTTGTAGTGGATCATGGAGTTAAACACGAGAAAAAATGATCCATGGGTTTCGTGGCGCCACATCGGATTAATGCTGAACATGACAATGTGACCATCTCCGAGTTTGCAATCGACAACAGCTGGGGCTCCGGCGAGTTCCTCTCCGTTTGCCAGACCTCCGCTGATTAAGAGTTCATCTGCTTTTTGGTCAAAACGGAGGATTGTTTTCGCCTGGGATGGCTGGGCACCGAATCTTCTGGGAGGCTCTTCTTGTTCTTGGCGGGACTTTAGGAACTCCTCGATAGTCTTCTGGCCCATATCTCTCGCGCGTCCCTGGACAATATCGGGATCTTCCGGTCCGCCCCGACCGCTCACCCTGCCCTGAGTGGCTCCCCCCATCATCATGAAAAATCTGCGATCGAATGTGCGGCCTGCGCTGAAGACCGGGGAACTGCTGAAATAGACGCCCAGTTCATCACCATAGCCGTAAGCGATCGGGCTGGTCTTATCCACGACCTCCGCTTTAAATATGCTTCCCCGCGCCCACAGATTTTGTGTCGTCCTGATCGAAATCCCCTGAGCCAGGCCGAAATGAATCGGCACTGACGAGCTCCCGGTAAGGGTGATAAACAAGCCGCCCTCTTTGATAAAATCGCGCAGGTGCAGGATGCCTTCAAGCTCCAGTCCTCCTCGCATATCGTCAGTCGACGCCTGGCATCCGATATTCGGAGTTATTTCGGTCTTTTTCCATGGAATCGGTTTGTCACCGCTTAAACCGCTAACAATGCTCAGTGCATTTCCGCGGGTCGGACCCAATAGAATAACGTCATAGGTATCGCGCAGGCGGGGATTGTCGCGTATTTCGTGGATGGAGATGTAATCGTAGGGAATTTCCAGTTCATCGAGTGCGATACGTACCCAGCCTTCGTTTTGAGTGCTTTGCCAGGTGTGAACAAGCGCCACGCGCGGAACAACGATTTCAAGAGTGGGGACCTCTGGAAGAGAGGCCACCGCATAGGCTGTGAAACCGAATTTGTTGCCGGCTTCATCCAGAACACTCTTCAGGTCACCAGAATTTTCACTTGTTTTGATAATAAATGTCCCCGCATTAAACGATTTATCCTTGACCTCAAACGATTCTGTGGCGGCATGCATCTTGAGGTTTTTGTGCTTGAAGATGAACGTGGCCAGCGGATTATCCGCGTTATGGTTGATCAGAAAGGCCTGTGTCGAGCCCCGTTGGAGATTCTGTATGCCTCCGGGGACTGTGATATCCTTCATCAGGTTCATGGGAACCTTGAGGACCTCAGTCTCTTCCACCCGCACAGTTTTGACATTATAGAGCGGTCCGAGTGTCCAGCCCGTGTCGTCGTAGGGTCGGGGATCATTGGTGTTAAAATATTGACGGTCGAGCATCATATCCGCCATTCGTGAATAGGGCTGGTCCATACGGATGATGTAGCTGCCTGCGGGGTATTGGGTTTCTTTGACGGTGAACCCTTTTTCAGCTTTGTGCACCTCGACTCCCTGCCACTGCAGCAGCTTCAGAAGACGGGCGACCTGTCCGGGTCTCGGGTCATCGCCGGGGAAGATGTAGGCCGCGGGTCCTTCATTATTGGGCTTCGCGACAGCTCGCTTGCTCTTGAGGTAAAAATTCTCCATGAATTTTTCTTTATTGGTCGCGAGATGATTCATCCCGACCAGCAGGCCGCTCTGCTGGAGGTTGACGTTGTTACGGATAGACCACAGAGTGCGCGCCAGCGGTGGATTAGGCCGGTACCAGGCTCGATCGTCGCGGTTCCTTATAACGCGAGTGCTCCCATCACCGGCTCCTTGTGTTTCGTAGAAACGTCCGATCGCGTTGTGACCGTTTGCCGCATAAAAGGCGTAATTGGGCGCCCAACCGTCATAGAATTGATGTGTCCAGATACCAGGCACACCTTGTTTGGTCAATTCGTTGACTTCTTGGTAGGCAAACTGGTGCCATTCGTCGATAACGATGGGGTCGAGCCAGGCGTTGTAGGGTCCTGTTCCGGTTGAAATATACAGGTGCGGTCCGGACTCGTGCAGGTCATGCATGACCTGTGGATGGTATTCCAGGAATGTCCTCATAATATGTTTGCTCAACTGCAGAGATAAGGCGAGGTTATCCCTGTTATTGTCATGGGCCACATATTTCCCCCAGTAAAGAGCCCTGCTGGGAAAGTTGGACTCCGGGTCCTTTCGTTTGGCCATAGCCACATCGACCTGTTTATCGCGACCGTCCACTTCCAAAACCGGGGTAATCATTATGATTGCATTCTCTCGGATGGCTTTGAAAAAATCCGATTCGTCCACAGCGACGCGATAAGCAAGCTCCATCAGCATCTCTGGAGATCCTGTTTCGCCCGAATGCATGGCGCCAGTGGCCCAATACATGGGCTTGGCTTCAGTAATGAGCTGCTTCGCTTCCTGTTCCGAGATTCTACGCGGGTCAGCCAATTTGGCGTTGATTTCTTTGTACTTTTCAAGGTTCTGCATGGTCTGTTCATCGGAAATCACGACCAGAATCATTTCCCGCCCTTCCTCGGAAGTGCCGCCCGGGAAAACCTTCACTCGTGGAGAGGCATCCGCGAGAGCCCGCATGTATTTATGGACTTCGTGTGAATAACTGAGCACATCAGCCGCACCAGCGATGCGTCCCAGTACATCCAATGGCGTGGGAACATCTTCAGAGTAGGGGAGATAATTCACATACGTGGTCAAAAAATGATCATCTGTGGTGAATTCGAGTATTTTTTTCGTGTACTCTTCATCGATTTTCTGCTTCTGGGCGAGGCTAGGATTGACTGACAGAAATACGAGAATACAGACAGTGAGAAGTAGGCGAGAGAAGACTCTGTGAGACGATAAAATTTTAGAAAGATACCTGGAAGACTTTTGCATAATCATACCTCCTTTTTTGGTTTTATCTATCTAAAAGGATAGGAAAACTCCTTAATGGAAAATATTTGCGCTTGACGGGATAAATCAAATGAATGAGAAATGTCGGAGACGGGAGTGCTCCTCATGTGCGTTAATGACTGTCTTGGCCCAAATTTAATATTGAATAAGATATTTAATTTTATGGACCAAGTCAAGTCAATGCGAAGAGAGATATTTTTTGATATCGGAAATCATGAAGACTGGAATAATTTTTGGGTTTTAAATGTGGAGCGATTATTTCTCAGTCCTTATATGAATTCCGAAGAAGCTAGATGATGGTGTATGTTTCCGCTGTTCAACCTCACAAGAATGAATACTCTTTGCCGTATCGCAGCATTTGTTTCACATAATCATCCGGATAGGCAACCTTAATATCCACAATCTTGCCGTTCTCGATCACAGGTGTATATACCGGGTTGATGAACCCGCCGTATGGCGCGAGTTTCAGTTTGGAATAGCGCTCCAGAACCTCTTTATGGAGTTCCTGGTCGACCTGGACGCCATAAGTCTCGACCAGATCCCGGGCCGCCTCATAAGCTCCCTCGCTGGTGATCCGCTGGACTTCGACGAGCAGCTTTCCGTAGAGCTGGCGCAGTTTCTGATGATCATTGATCACAAAATATGTTTTCCCATCTTTGATCTCCTTTGAGATCACATTCTCCGGCTTTCCTTTCTCGTACACCCAGTGAGACACGAGCGCACGGCAGCGCATATGGGCCTGCTCGATAGTCTTGCCGGGTTGAATCCGGGTCAGCTGGGTCATCAGCCCATTCCGGATGTTGGAGTCATAATTCGCTTTTGCCGCGTCCAGGTTTGGTAAAAGGCCGAGTTCGACCATTTTGTCATCCATAAGGAAGTAGAGGGCGAACAGGTCGGCCCGGGCTTCCTCGACCGGAGAATGATAATTTTTAAGCGCTTCCGGACTGACCCCGGGTAACAACTGCCCGGACGCATGCCCCAGGACCTCATGGAGGTCTGTGTGCAGGTTTCCGGCCTGAGACCCATATTTTCTCGCCCGTTCGAGTATTTCTTCTGAATAGGAGAACTCCTCTCCGAATCCTGAACCCAGCGAAGCCTGATCATAACCATACGTGATATTCTCGAGAGTCACAGATTTGGAACCGTGTGTTTTGCGTATCCAGGTGGCGTTCGGGAGGTTGATACCGATCGGAGTGGAGGGATAAGCGTCTCCCCCGAGCATGGCCGCGGTGATCACCTTGGCGGTGACTCCTTTGACCTCTTTGCGTTTGAAGCGGGGATCGGTCGGCGAATTGTCCTCGAACCACTGTGCGTTGGCCGCGATCGTCTCGGTCCGTTTTGTGGCAGCGAGATCCTTGAAATTAACTATCGATTCCCAACTGCCTTTCATTCCCATCGGATCGCTGTACACCTCTATGAAGCCGTTGATAAAATCGACTCTGGATTCTACATCATCAACCCACAAAATATTGTATTCATCGAACTTTTCCAGATCGCCGGTCTTATAATATTCGATGAGTTTTTCTATCACTTTTCTCTGCTGATCGTTTTCAGCGACTCCGGCCGCTTTTTCCAGCCAGTAGATGATCTTTTCGATCGCCGGTCCGTATAGTCCGTTGAGAAAAGCGATTTCTTCAGCCACTTTTCCGTTCTTTTTCACAACCCGGGTATTCAGACCGTAGGATATGGGCGTGGGATCATCTTTATCCGCGATGCTTTTATAATATTTTTCGACCTCTTCCTGAGTCACTCCCTGGTAAAAATTGACAGCTGACTCGGTGACCAAGTCTTTAGTCGAATCCTGCGATACTTTTTTGGCGTCCACGGTCGGGTCGAAAATCACAGGCTGGAGAGAAGCGATCAGATCATCGATTGTTTGACCTTGAGCCAACGGGAACTCAACACCCTTAGATTCTTTAACCAGCGTGGCAAAATAATCCGCAGTGAATCCCGGGATGAACTTGTCCGTCGAATAGTGATGGTGAATCCCGTTCGAGAACCAGACCCTCTTGGTGTAGACCATGAATTGTTCCCATTGGGGATCGGTCCGGTCGCCCGTGTAGCCCTCGACAATCGCATCGAGGGTTTTGCGGATCGTCAGATTATGCTTGTAATTCTGAGCAGTGACGATATCACGGCCACACAGAGCGGCTTCGCTCAGATAGTAGATCAGTTCCTTTTGGGCCAGAGGCAACTCATCAAATTCAGGGACTTGATAGCGCAGGATTCTCAGGTCAGAAAATTGGTCGATCTGCCATTTAAAATCCTGTGTTTCTGTTTTCTTGCATCCTGCCACCAGAATGACCATGGCCAATGTCAGGACCCAAATAAGTGATTTTTTGTTGTTCATGTGACTTGTCCTCTCTTTATTTGTTTGAGTAGAGCAAAAGCTCAACGCATATAATATCCGAACACTCTTCCTGAGTCCACTTCTCCTTCAACTTGGGGGAATAAAGGACATCCCCTAGAAGAGAGACGGCCTGAATGACGCTTTCTTTCGGGGAGGCTTTATACAGTCCGAAATTTGAAATGGCCGGCGCATTATTCGAATTTTTGATAATCAGTTGAATTTTATCTGTGCGTGCGGGTGGTATACGTAATATTCGTTTGTAGCCGATCGTTGTGCCTTTGGCCAATTGGGTCCACTCCCCGTTGACGAGGCCTTTTATTTCAAATTCTGAAATGCGTTGGCCAAAACGGATCGGCTCCTGTATGAGAATACGGTCAAAGACCTTCGGTTCTCCCAGGTCGATTTCAAGAGTGGCTTCCCGGATGTGGTCATCTGTTGCCCAGTAGGAGTCTAGATTCTCATCCACCACATTCGCTGGAAAGAACTTGTCATGTTGCTGCCGATAATTGGAGGCGTTAACGACTTTCTCCAGGGCAAGGTTGGTCTTGAATGTCTCATCCAGAATTGATCTAAACTCCAGAAGCGCTTGAATATCATTTTCATGAAACAGCCCCCGTCTGTCAGGAGGCATGTTGAGCAGCAGGACACCGTTTCTCCCCACAGACTTGTAATACACATCCAGGAGTTGTTGTGTGGTTTTCACACGGCTGTCTTCCTGTTGATGATAAAACCAGCCGGGACGAATGGATGTATTGCACAAGGGGACCACCCAGTTTTTCCCATCGGGATCTCCCGAATTCAGGTAGCTGGGATCAGCATCGCCCACGACGATAGTCTCACTGTTTATGGTCGACCAGTTCGTTTGGCCTGCATATCCTCTCTCATTACCGATCCATCGAATATCGGGGCCGGCATCGGAGAATAACAGCGCATGGGGCTGTAATTCCTTTATCATCGCCCACGTCTCGTCCCAGCGGTAATATGTGGTGCGGTCAATACGCCTTGTTTCTCTGGCGCCGCCATAGTATCCTGTTCCGCCGTTAGCCCCGTCAAACCAAATTTCTGAAATTTCTCCGTATTCAGTGAGTAATTCCCTGAGCTGGTTCCAGTAATACTCGATGTATGCCGGTGTGCCGTAATCCGCATGGTTCCTGTCCCATGGAGAAAGATAGAGACCGACTTTAAGGCCGTGACGACGGCAGGCATCGACGAATTCCCGGACGATGTCGCCTTTCCCATTTTTCCAGGGGCTGTTCTTGACGGAGTGCTCCGTATACTTGGAGGGCCACAAACAGAACCCGTCATGGTGTTTGGCGGTTAATATAAGCTGTTTCATGCCGGCGTGTTTTGCCGCGCGTGCCCATTGGTCCGCGTCAAAGCCGGTCGGATTGAAGATTTCCGGGGACTCATCTCCATACCCCCATTCTTTATCGGTGAAGGTGTTGACCGTGAAATGGATAAACCCGATAAACTCCATTTGCTGGTATTCGACCTGTCTTGGAGTGGGGATGACAGCATTGGGATCGATATCTTTCGGCGCTTGACCACATGAGGTCAGCAGAAGAGCGAATAAGACGATACAGGCCTGAAGAATAAGGTTATTTTTTAACATGGCTCATCCTCCTTTCCGACACAATCGGCGGCGTCATTTTCATAGATGAGGGTTATGCCCATTTCCTTTTTGATTCAAAGTTCTTGAACAGCCATGATGAGTGATAGTTGCATTGACTCTTCACATGATTGCCCGGTTAACGCTTGTCAAAACTAGTTAAATAAAGATGGTAATTGCTAAATCCGAAAGGAAAACTATTATACGCGATTTATTTTTACGGTATTTTTCTTAAGGTTTCCCTTTATTAAGCGTCAAAATTATAGTGATTATCCGGAATTAAAATCAAGGCTTTTCCCTAACGCTCTAATTTGTTGATTCAACGATATGCGTTTATGAGAAGTGATTTAATGGATGACTCAGCCCTGCCACCCCTTTTTCATTCCTGTTAAGAATATATTTTGTTTTTAGTTCTCTTTTTATTCATACCTCAATGAATCCGCAGGATTGGCAAAGGCGGCCTTGAATGATTGATAGCTGACTGTGAACAGGGCAATGATCAGGGCCAGAGCGCCTGAAAGAATAAATGTCCATAATCCGATATTGATCCTGTAAGCAAAGTTTTGCAGCCATCTGCTCATGACAAAATAGCTAATGGGCCAGGCAATTACTGACGCTGCAGCGATACATTTCATATATTCTCTCGCAAGAAGGACAATGATACTCTGGAAATCTGCGCCGAGGATCTTTCGTATACTGATCTCTTTTCTTTTCTGCTCTGTTATAAAAGATGCTAAGCCGATCAAGCCTAGACAAGCGATAGAGAGGGCAATAAATGTGAAAATATTGAAACTCTGTCCCAATTTCTGTTCGGCCTTATAAATCCTGTCGATCCTCTCATCCAGGAATGCATATTGAAAAGGAAATTCAGGAGAGAATTTTTTCCATTTTTCCTCGATGAAACCTATGGTGCTCAAAATATCAGAAGGGCTGACCTTGATAGAAAAATAATCGATTTGCCGGTTGCCGTGATACATGAAAACTAAAGGGTCAATTTCCCGGTGCAGGGATTCAAAATGAAAATCCCTTGTCACACCGATTACAGTCCACTCCTTCCCCTGGGCGTAAAGTTTTCTTCCGACGGGCTCCTCCCACCCCAAATCTCTCGCGGCTGTCTCATTGATCACCACAGCCTGCACTTTATCCAGGGAGAAATCCTCTGAAAATGTCCTCCCTTCTAAGATCCCTATATCATAGACATTAAAAAAATCGAAATCCACAAAAGTATAGCTCAATTCTAATTCTCGAGCGAAACGGAGACTCCCATTATTCCGGGATTATTCATTAACTCTTTCTTCAATGGTTCTGTGTTCCTTTCCAGATTTCTATCCATAGTATAGACTGTGACAATTTGTTCCTTATCAAATCCTAGGTTTCTGTTTCTGATGTAACTGAGCTGGTTGTGGATCACGAATGTGCAGACAATCAGGATAATCGATACAATGAACTGGACTACGACCAAAGAATTTCTGAAAAAAATCGAGCTTTTGGAACCGATTCTCAACGTCCCCTTGAAAATCTGGATGGGATGAAATGAGGAAATAATGAACGCCGGATAGGCACCGGAAAGAAATCCAATCAAGACTGCAATGCCTAAAAAAACGAACAATATATCCAGGTCCAGAAATAGACTTGATGTCAGGTTTCTATCTATCAACGAACCGAACACCGGCAGTGCAAGGTCGACCATTAAAACCGAGATCATAAGAGCAAGGAGAGAAAAAACCGTGGATTCACCCAGAAGTTGCATGACCAGTTGAGACTTATGGGCGCCCACGACTTTCCTCATCCCGACTTCAACAGCCCGCTTCGCTGACCGTGCGACAGAAAGGTTCACGTAGTTCAAGCACGCGATGAGCATAATGAAAAAGGCTATGGCCGAAAAGAGAAAGATATTTTTCATATCATTGTTCGTTTCCAGCTCAAAACGCAGGTTTCCACCCAGATGAATATCTGTCAGAGGCTGGAGATGCAGTTTTTCTGATACCGACTCTTTGCCTTTGTATTTTCTTAGGAATGCGGGAAATTTTCCTTCCAGGTCTGCGGGGTTTGCATTTGATTCCAACTGGACATAAGTTTTAGGCTCATAATAGCTCCATGTTTCAACTGAATCTCTTCCCCCACGCTTCAGGGTGTACAACGTATTGTAAGACAGTAAAAAGTCAAACGTGAAATGAGAATTTTCGGGAATGTTTTTAAGAACACCTTTAATTTTATAGCCGTATTTTTTATAGCCGTACCACTCTTTGATCTTAAGGATTTGACCCACCGGCTCCTCGTTACCGAAATATTTTTCAGCCATTTCCTGGGTGAGAAGAACGGAAAAGGGCTCTGTTAATGCGCTGCGCCTATCCCCCTGAACGAGCGGAAAGGTGAAGATTTCTAAAAAATCCTGATCAGCGAAGTATATGCCATCCTCGTTGAAGAGTTTTGAATTATATTCAACAACTCCATATTCATCATTTTTTTTCACTCGTGTGGCCTTAATGACTTCAGGAAAATCTTCTTTTAAGGCTGCAGCCAGGGGATGTTCGGATGAATTATACCAGGCTGGACTCCCTTGATGTTCTCTCACAGCCCGATAAATATACTGGGCCTCATCATGGTATCTATCGTAGCTGAACTCATATTGGAGATAGAGCAGTATCAACATGCAGCACGTCAGGCCGATGGCAAGACTGGCAATGTTGATAAAGGAATATCCTTTTTGGTCTTTTATGTTTCTTAAAGCAATTTTTAAGTAATTTTTGAGCATGGTTGCTTTCCTCGTTTATACCAGAATGCAATTAATATACCAATTTTATGTTTTAATGGGGGCTTAGTGTTTGCAATAGATGCACTGGCTGGAGAAGTGTTCGCTGGCGTAACAAATAGTGTACAGTAGCGGACGATTGACCTGAGCTGCAAACAGGCTTAATTTCTGAATTTGATGGAGGTGATAGATATTTTTCAGTGCATGAATGTATTCTGACAGAGGTCTAAGATTGGATATTTTACCGCTATCACCCGCTCACTTTAGGATGGCTTTACTCATATATTATTTCTGTTTTCACGGTGAAAAATTTATAGTTGTCATAGACAAATGTGGTTAAAAATCTGGGATGCTGTTTACCGGCTTCAGTTAAGTAGATGTCTTTGATCAGCTGTCTGCTGGGAAATCTGACTCCGTTCTTTTCCACTTCGTAAAAAACTTCCCATGACAAACTCTTGGTTACTCCAGGAAAGGCCTTCTCTTCATAGCCTTCTAGAGTTTTGGCATCCCACATGATCTTGAGTATGCTAAAATCATTTTCATCCACCCAGATTTTTCCAAAGTAATAATTTTCTTCTCTGGGTTCCGTCGGAGAAGCGCTGATGACTATAGTCTTGATCCCATTGATCTCGTCTTGACCGCTTATTTCGTAATTGAAATGATTTTGCCAATAATGGCTAAGGAAACCCACAGGGCCATAGACTAAGAATTTTGCCTTATACCCTCGAATTTTTAGCTCTGCATTCTCTATATCCTTTTTTCTTCTTCTTTGTCTCCTTTTTTAATCATCTGGTAATCATAGACATAGGTGCTTCTCTTCATTCTTCTTTGTTTCAAGTTGACTTTAGGCATCGGAGTGGACGACTCGTAGTCTTCTGAGACAAAGACTTTTGTTCTACTATAAAAGTAGATTTTTTCTTCAATGTTTTCATGGCAGACAAAGAACAGAGCCATTTTCTTCAATCTTTCACAATACGCAGCCGTTTTTTTCAGGATATTCTTTAATTTTGCCTGGTTGACTTCTGCGGCGGCTTTTTGAGATGGACAGAGATGCCCACTGATTGAAAAAAATAAAAGTAAGAAAAGGCAGAATATTTTTTTTCTCATCCCTCTGAGTGTAAACTTACCACAAATTCCGTACTGGTGGAATACTAACAATATTTTCATAGTTCATGTGAATGAGTGAAAAATATAATTTCCCATGTAGAGATTTCTTGCAGGCGTGAGAGAGCTGTTTTCAAGAATTTGAATTGTGTGTATTCAATAAGTCTTGGAATTCACCGACACATTCAGTATATTGGCAGCGGTTCATCTTTATTTCACGGGAAGCCGTTGAGCAGAAAGAATGCCTTCCACCTAGCTTTGACAACTGGGCATTTCGTGTGGAATAATTTTTTTGCTCCCATTATTGAAGGAAAGGAGACTCAATGAAAGACCGTTGGATAATCCTTGCCGTGATTATCCTCCTGGCAGCCCCGTGCTTTGGAGCTGACTGGACCTTGGAAGCTTTTTTGGGAGGGGCCTGGAACGTTCCCTCTTCTCTCACAGTCGTGCAAAGGGGATATCCCGATGTCTCTTTGAAAGCTCGGTATGATGAGAAGACATTCGAAGGATTTCCCTATTATGATTTGCGGATTAGCCACTGGTCAAATAACAAGGCCTGGGAGCTCGAGCTTGTGCACCATAAGATCTATCTTGCCAATCCTTCCTCCGAAATACAGAATTTCTCGATAAGCGACGGATTCAACATAATCAGTGTTAATCGTGCCTGGAACATAAAGAAGATCATCTTGCGCCTGGGCGCGGGCGCTGTGCTGACCCACCCGGAGAGCACTATTCGTGGAATGGCTTTTGATGAATCTCAGGGAATGTTTAATCAGGGATATTATTTTTCAGGTGCAGCTGTCCAGGCCGCTCTTGGAAAGCACCTCTTCCTGTGGAAAAATTTGTTTGCTTCTTTTGAAGGGAAAGTGACGGCTGCCTTTGTTCAGGTTCCGATAGTGGGCGGTCATGCGGATGTGACTAATGTGGCGTTCCACATTCTGGTGGGCTTCGGGTACAGGATATAATTTCTGAATCGAGCGAGGGGATTTCCAAAAACATTCTTTCATCACAGATTTGGAAATGCTTCCAAACAGCTTCAGCTCTTTGACATAAAAATATTTCTATGCTATATATTTTCTCTGGGAAGTGGAGGTGAAATGCCTGTGAAGAGAACAGGCTAAATTACAGAAAGAGGCGGGATATTAAAAACAGATAAGAGACAGAGAATATTTTTCTGTCTCGTCTGTCTGACCTCATTCAAAACAAGAGTGTGAGATAAAGCAATGAAACTTGTTTGTATAGAAGGTCAAGAAAAAGACATGACTTGGGAACTGACCGAATCCCGGTTGGTAATCGGCCGCGATTCTATATGCGACGTCATCGTTAATGACCCGAAGTTATCCCGGATACATGCCGAGGTCGTTAAGGAAGGAAATGCATTTATTTTCTATGATAAAGAAAGCATGAACGGTTCTTTCATCAACGAGAATCGAGTCACTCGTCAAATCCTGATTCCAGGAGATATCATTAAAATAGGGGACACTTCTATCCAAGTTGTCGGGGAGAAGCTGACAACGGATGTCGATTGGCAGAAGAGCGACCCGATGATCACCTCACAGATTCCCCTTGATCAATTGACAAGTCAGATAGAAGCCGTCGTTTCTTCGCCTGAAGCCATGGCAGAAGAGCGACCGGATTTAGCCACAAAAAGACACATCCAGACCGCCAAGCTGATAAAGAATCTTGAGACGATCTACTCTGTAGGCAATGCGATAAATTCCATCCAAACAGTAGATGAGTTGCTTGACCAGATCGCTGAAACGTTGCTGAATGTGTTTCGTGATGTGCAGAGAGTGTGTATCCTGCTCAAAGAAAATAAAAAATCGTTTGAGCCGAAATTTATCAAAACCAGGGCCGATATCCCCGCACAGCCCTTCCAGTTGAGCAGCACCATCGTGAATAAGTCAGTCAAGGAGGAAGTTTGTATTCTGGCCAATGATGCGGCCAGTGATGAGCGGTTTTCCGGAGCAGAAAGCGTTCTCACGATGAATGTCCGTTCAGTCATGTGTGCCCCTCTAGTCAGTAAGGGCTCTGTTTTGGGCCTGATCTACCTCGATAACCGCGAGAAACCGAATTGTTTCGACGACAACGATGTGGCCCTCCTTTCCGCTTTAGCCAACCAATCGGCTATCGCAATTGAGAATTCAAGACTTTATGAGGACATTCAGAAGTCTTATCATGAAGCCATTCTCGCGCTGATGAATACGGTTGAAGCCAAAGATCCCTACACGCGGGGGCACTCTCAGAGGACAGCCCGGTACTCTCTCGGCATTGCCCAGGAGATGGGATTGAGTGAAGACGAGTGCAAGAAGATAAAGACGGCAGCCGAACTCCATGATATAGGAAAGATCGGTGTCAAGGATCTCATCATCGGAAAAGACAGCCCCCTCTCAACCATGGAGTTTCACTCCATCCAGGCTCATGTCCTCACTGGCGAAAACATCCTCAAACCGATTGAATACCTTAATTTTGCGCTTCCCATAGTTCGCCACCATCACGAAAAATTCGACGGCACAGGGTATCCGGATGGTTTAAAAGGGAAAAAAATCCCCCTTCCGGCTCTGATTATTGGAGCCGCCGATGCTTTTGACGCCATGACCACACAGAGGCCCTACAACAAACCCCTGCCCTTCAAGAAGGCTCTGGAAAAATGTAAAGAAATGAAAGGGAAGCATTTTGACTCGGATGTGATTGATGCTCTGGTACGTTTTGTCAATCAGAATATTAAAAACCTGACCAAAACGGACGAACTAGGAGAAAAGGAAAAGGCGACTGAAGTTGAACCTCCCGAGAAAGAGAAGAGTAAGACTTTTAAGAAAAAGGAGAAATAAGTTCAATTAAAGGGGAGGGGTACTCTGTCTTCCATCCATAGCCTGCCTCACATCCTGAATTCCTTCCGCGTCTGAAGCGAAATCGCAGCCTATTCTATTCTGGATTCCTAAAGCAAAGAATGCTGATTAAAATTATTTAAACTCGAATTTTTTTTCCCTGAAAAGCTTCAAACAGGCATCCACAGCCTTAGCATCGTAGAGCGTCCCTCTATTTTTTGTGATTTCCTCGAGGGCTTTTTCTAAACCGAGAGCAGCCCGATAAGGGCGGTGGGAAGCCATGGCTTCAACCACGTCGGCAACGGCCAGGACTCTTGCCTCAATAAGGATATCTTTGCCTTTCAGCCCCGCGGGATATCCTGAGCCGTCCATTCGTTCGTGGTGTTGAAGCATGATTTTTGTCACTTGATGAGGGAGTTCAATTCTTTTCAAAATATCATAGCCAACTTGAGGGTGGGTCTTGATCAGACTAAAGTCGATTTCCGTGAGCTGGCCGGGCCAGCTAAGGATTTCTGCAGGTACCCGTATCTTGCCGACATCATGAATCACTCCCGCCATCCGAATTCCTTCGGTCTTGTCTTTGGAGAGACCCATCTCTTTCGCAATAGCGATCGCCAGCTTTGTGACTCGGTGCTGGTGACCCGCCGTATAGGGGTCCCTCATTTCCACTGCGGATGCCAGGGCATTGACCGTTTCCTCCAGGGCTTGTCTCAGCCTTTCGAAACTCTGTTTGCGTTCTTCCTCTGCCATTTTGCGCTCTGTGATATCTCTGGCGATACTGAGAGCCGCAGGCTTTCCGTCATAGGTGATAATCCGGCTGCTCAACTCGATCGGAATGACCGTCCCATCTTGATGCTTATGAGCTGTCTCAAAGAAGATTTGCCCTCGTTGGTAGAGCTCTCCGATGCGTTTGGGAATCGGTGCGGCTTGCTTAGGCCGGTCAATGTCAGCTAGAGTCATATCCAGTATCTTTTTTTTATCGTAGCCCAGGCGGTCGCATACTACCTGGTTGACTTCCAGGATGTTTCCGTCCAAATCGCTAATGAAGATGGCATCTGCGGCAGAGTTAAAAAGTGTTCTAAATTTTTCTTCGGAAGCCTGGACAGCTTGCTCGAATTTCTTCCGCTCGGTGACATCCCATATGTACGAACGAGTCCCAAGGATGTCCCCATCGGTTTGAAGTGCTTCCGCATGAATATCTATGTAGATGATGGAGCCATCCTTCCTGATTCCTTTACATTCATATTCTGATGGGACTTTTTTCCCTTGAACGCGGCCTTTATGAAATTTCTTAACTCTTTCCGCATCATCCGGATGAACAAGGGAGAAAATAGGCGTATCTCCTATCTCTTCCAGGGAATAGCCAAACATATCTGCATATTTTTTGTTGCAGTACTGGACATTGCCTTCCCTGTCATCGACAAGAATGGCAACGCCTGCCTTTTCCACTAGATCTCTGTACCGTTCTTCAGATTCTTTTATTTTTTCCTTCGATCTTTCACTTTCTGTAATGTTTCTTGTGGTGGCGATAAACATTTTCGGATTGCCATCCACGTCTTTAATCACAGCGGTGTTCAATTCACCGACAAAAGGAGTCCCGTCTTTTTTCAACAAGGTGTATCGCAAACCCCTTAAATAGCCATGCTTCAGGGTTTTTCGAAGGTTCTGTATGGCTTTTTCGTGCTCTTCCGGAGTGATCAATTCGAAGGCACTTTTTCCAATTAATTCCTTTTCTCTTTTGTATCCGTGAAGCTCGAGAGTTTGAGGAGAAACGTATGTGATGTTCCCCTCTAAGTCAGTCACAGTCACTGCATCCGGAGAAGTCTGTACCAGAGTTTTGTATCTTTCTTCGCTTTCCCGTAGTGCTTCCTCAGCCTGTTTTCGTTTTGTGACATCCCTGAGTATTCCCAGAACCCTCAGTTTTTCTCCGGGCAGAGGGACAGTGCTGACTTCCACATGTTTGATTTTTTTACTTTTTGTGAGAATCCTGAATGAATATTCGGGAGGCAATTTTTCTCCTTTTCTCCTGGCTTCTTCTCTTTTCAGAACCAGCTTCCTGTCGTCAGTATGAATTAGATCCAGGAAATTAAATTCTTCGTGGCAGACTTCTTTTGAGTTATATCCAAAGATTTTCTCAAAAGCGGGATTGACATATTCGAAGCCATCAGAGCTGATGATATAGATTCCATCCATCGCGTTTTCAGCTAGAGTGCGGTACCTCTCTCGGCTTTCCTGCAGTTCTTTAATGATTATTTCTTTGGTCTTGGCTTTCTCTGTCATCTATCGTCTCTCTTGATTGTGAACGCTATTCAGCCGCCCCTTTTGCTCAAGTTTTAATTTTTTCGAGTCTAAATGACTTTACTTCCTCAAAAGTCTAGGCTGATCCTCGGACTTAAGAATTATGTGTGACTTTAGCCATTCTTAGGTGTAGTCCTAGTTATTACAGTTTGTATGATGGATTTTTTCCGAAGTCCTGTAAATCGCCATTAGGAATGAATAGGGGGGTGATTTTTGCGTCCTTTTGATTACCCGAAGGGAGGATGATAATCTCCTCCTAAAGGTGAGTCTCGCAGAGGAAACAGGAAATGTAAGACTTGAAAGAGCCACCATCAGATGGAAAATGGAGAGAAATTCTTCTTGACACGTGTGGTATTATGTATGGCTACGAAGCCAGAATTGATGTTGATAATGAAGTGACGATGAGAAAAATTGAAACTCTGCTGGACAAACAGAGTTCTCTCCATTATTTCCCGACTCAAACAAGAAAAACTTTTTTAGACGAGATTTTATGAATTCAATTCAGGAGGCTTGAGACGTGAAAAAGATTATTCCAGTCTTTCTGTTGGTGTTTTTCTTGGTTAACCAGGTTTCTTTGGCATCGGCTCCTAAGGGAAATCCCGAACAAGACTCTTTTTCCATCGAGGATATAACACCGTTCTCCTATGTGTGTATTTCTCACAAAGGACCTTTTTCGGATATGGAAAAAGTGATTGGGATGCTCCAGTCCTCCATGCAAAGCCAGAATATTCGGATGACTGGATCTCTGTTTGGAGTCTATTATAACAGTCCACAAACAGTCCGGCCTGAGGAATTAATCTGGGAAGTCGGTTTTCCTGTTGATCCGGGGGCGATTCCGCAGAGACCTTTGGAGAAAAAGCTGTGGAATTTCACAAATGTGTTGGTCGGGCTTCACGTTGGACCTTACAGTCAAAGAAGCCAAACGATCGACAGAATGAGGGAGTGGATGAGGATGAACAACTATGTGTCTGATGGTCCTGTATTAGAAAGATACTTGGACATGGACCCTTCAAAGCTCTTGCCACAAGGGCTCAGAACAGAAATATGGATACCCTGTCGAGAAGGCGAAGAAATCATTTCCTTGAAAGTGAAAAGTCCACTCGCCAATGTCAGGTCAGGTCCGGGATTGAGCAGCAATGTTCTCGCCCAGTTAAAAATGGGAACAGTGATCGAATCATCAGGAACAGTCGGGGAGTATTATGAGATTGCTCTACTCGATCAGAACAGGCAACCTGTCCAAGGCTTTGTGGATAAAAAAGATGTTGAAATTGTGAGTGGCGGGGAGGAAGTCAAACAAAAAATCACAGAGCCTGTCCCTCCAGTAAAGGAAGAAACTAAAGTCGAAGAAGAAGTAAAAATTGAAGAACAGGCTCAAATTGAAGAAAAGCCAAGACCCGTAAAAGCCAAAAAACCGATTTCCGTTGTCCAAGGAGTGAAAAAAGTCAGCCTTGAGTTTGGTTTCTATTATTCTTTAATGAATTCTTACGCCAGGGGTGTTCTTGACGAATGGTTCACTGAAGTCACCGGCGACCCGACAAGGCTTGTAGACCAGGGCTCTCCGGCTTTCTTCAGTTTGAGCGGCACACTGTTCATAGATATAAGTCCCAATTTTGCCCTTGGTTTTGGCACCGATGTGCACGTCGCTTCTCCTCATGCGCTTTGGGGTTCACAAATCTTCTGGGGTGGCAGGCAGGAAATCGTCCTCAAGCCCTTCATCGTCGGATTTAAAATGCCACTCAGAATAAAGATTGGCGGCGCAGGCATGATGATGAGCCTTACCGCTTCGCCCGCACTGCTAATGGGATGGGTGACCGGCACGTATGATAACAGCACCACTTTAACTTACTGGGAATTTACGCCTTCGAGCAAGATGGGTTTTGGTGTGAGCGGAGGAATCGAAACGTTCCTTGGAAAATCGTTTGGCTTTGGAGTGAACGTAGGCTACCGTTCTCTAACTGTTGGGCTTTCGTTCGTAGACCCAAGCAGCTCAACAGGCTATTCTTCGCCAACGACATCCGGTGGGGAGTTGGTCACAGTCGACCTCGGCGGAACGTACATGACGACGGGACTTCTCATCCGGTTTTAACACTAGATTAGAGGAGTGGCTGGCTAGCAAAAATTCTTGATCCCTGTTTTCCTAACTTTAGTATTTTAACAAGTTACAATTCAATTTAATGAAAACACAAAAATTTATCCTCTTTTATTGTTTTGTATGTCTTAATATTCTTTTCTGTTCTTTTTTCACTCATACCGCAGGGATTTCACAGGATTGGCCGATGCGGCCTTTGTGGACTGGAAGAAAACGGTGAGAATAGCGATGACGAGCGCAGCCAATCCAGAGAATAAAAAGGTCACAAAACCGATCTCTGTGCGATAGGCGAAACTTTTCAGCCATCTTGTCATCACAAAGTAAGCCACAGGCCAGGCTATGATATTGGCCAAAACAACCAGCATGACGAATTCTTTGGATAACAGCCGAACAACACTGCCCATGGATGCTCCCAACACTTTGCGGATTCCTATTTCTTTGGTCCTCTGCTCGGCTGTAAAGGATATCAATCCGAATAGGCCGATGCAGGAAATGGAAATCGCCAGGAATGTGAAAATCCTGAGAATCATTTCCAAACGCTGTTCAGACCTGTACATTGCATCGATGGTGTCGTCTAAGAATTGGAATTCAAATGGATACTCAGGGATGGCTCTATCCCACATCTTTTCTATGGAGGCAATGGTTCGAGAGATATTGTCTGCACTTATTCGGACAAAAACATAATTTCGGTACATCCAGTACTGATAAGGCACCAGGTGAAGCACCAGAGGCCTTATTTCGTTGCGGAGCGGAGCAAAATGAAAATCTTTTACCACACCAATAATTTTTCCCGTTTTATCCAGCAAACGAAATCTTTTTCCCACTGGAAATTCTAGCCCGGTGGCTTTGACCGCCGCTTCATTCAGGATGAAATTTTGGGAGTCGGATGGGAATTCGTCGGACAAGAACCGCCCCTTAATCATCTCCAATTGAAATGTTTCAAGAAAATGAGGATCAACAGCCATATGGTTCATCGAGACTTGATATTCCGGGTCTTTCCCTTCCCAGTCCAGCTGCCCAAATTCATCCCCCATCCTCCCAAAGGGCAAGCATGTTGCCGTCGCAACTTCTTGGATATTCGGATTTTGGGATAATTCGTTTTTAAGCGTTTTGTATTTCAGCCATATTTTTTGCGCGTCATACCGCTCCCAGAGATTGCCTTCGCTCCGCAGTTGCATATAGATCAAGTAGTTTTTATCAAAACCCAGTTCCCGGTTTTTGATAAAGTTCATCTGTCTGTACACTGTCGTTGTGCTGATTATGAGCACGATCGTCAGAACAAACTGAAAAACGACGAGAACCAAGGCTGGATAACTCCCGGAGAGAACTCCGGTCACCAAAGTTATGCCTAATATGCCGAGAAACAGGAATTTATACTGTGCCAGATTCATGTTCAGTTCTTTGCCTGATATCTGGTTAAAAACCGGAAGAAACAGGGCAACAAGGAGAATGGATATCAACAACGCAAAAAACGCAAACAAAACGGATTCACTCAAAAACTGCTTCGAAATATTGCTCTTTTTTGCCCCGATGACTTTGCGCAGTCTGATTTCCTTGGCCCGTGTTCCGGCTCGGGCCGTGGCCAGGTTCATGTAATTGATGCAGGCAATGATCAGGATCAGCAGAGCAAGGGTGGAAAAGAAAGATAACGAACGAATGGCGCCTTCTCCCTGTAATCCGTACATGCGAATATCTGCAAGAGGTTGGAGATAATATCGAGATTCTTCAGCGTCTTTGGTTTTGATCCATGATTCCAGCTTTGTGTTCACTTCCTCGAAGGATGTGTTCGGCTGGAGCAAAACGTAGGTGGAGTACAACCATCCTGACCAATGGGTGCGGGCCCCCATGGCCACCGCCCGTTCGATCGATCCGACAAATCCGAATTGAAGGTGGGAATTTTTGGGAATATTTTCAATGACACCTGTCACCGTATAATCATTCTGATTCTGTGTCTGGATCGTTTTTCCGATGGGGTCTTGGCTGCCGAAATATTTTAAAGCCATGTCTTGTGTGATAACAATTGAAGAGGGCGAAGATAAGGCTGTGCTGGGATTTCCAAGAATAAAAGGAAATGTGAAAATCTTAAACAGAGAGGGATCGGAAAAGTAGAAATTAACTTCATAATATTTTTTTTCTCCATGGGCAACCAACAATCTTCTTGTCGGCAGGAGTCGAACAACCTCCTTGACCTCAGGGATTTCTTCTTTCATGGCCGGACCCAGAGGATAGGCTGTACCTCGCGTGATTTGAGAAACAGGGCCATAATTCAGGTCATTCACAACCCGGTATAGATTTTCGGTTTGTTCATGGAAACGATCATACCGGACCTCATCATTGATC
>SMTZ1_10001211_pt1 | contig 25513 bp, 20 predicted proteins | sample DeeMarSWOR136_30_FD_25667 | JGI IMG/M metagenome (IMG submission 25667)
AGGCGAATTGTAGATTTTTTTGTAAAATAGTTCGGTGTTGGTCAGAACTTAGCTCAAGTGCTTTTTGAAAATATTCTAAAGCTTTTACAAACGCTGTTGGTTCTAAGTAGGGGGTTCTGCTTTTCTTAGACGATAACGATTCTATCCTATTTTGTAATAGGGCTATGCCTTTAAATCTCAATTCTACGATTTCAAGCAGTTTACTTAACGATTCTCTTTGATCGTCTTGAAGTTGGCCCTTCTCAACGATTATTTTTATATTAGAGTAAAGATTTTCCTGATGTTTATATTTTTCGTTAAGGAGTTGATATTTTCCAGCACTTCGTGCAATGAAATATGCTACAACCATGACGAGTGCGGCAAGTAATTGACCATAAATACCAAAAGCGGGGCTAAGAAGGCTCCAAAATGATTCTTGGGTATAAATGAAAAACATTACTTGATAACCTGCTAGATAGAAAAGGGTAGCACCTCCTGCTATTATGGGGGAAGCTATAGCAAGGTTTGACTTATGAATTCCTCTGTTTATTAAGGAAATAGCACCAACTAAGGCTAATACATTTCCAATTACAACAAAAATGGTTGAGCCTACGGAAATTACAAAAAGATCTTCATTCATTGTCCAAAAAATATCCCAACCAGTCTCCCAGTCATATGCTTCATTATATCCAACCATCCACATATCCCAGGAATAGAGCCCACCATAATGAAAGCTTCCAGTTGGAGTAAATAATGCAAAAATTCCAATAGCGGAACCAATTAGTAACAAAATCCAGCTAAAATTTTCCCATTTCCTTTTTTTTGTTTTAATATCTTTCTCGGTTTGAGAACTCAGTTCAGTTACGATTGGTGTTCTGCAATTAGGGCAAAATTTTCTATCCTCTAACTTGAGAGGATTTCCACATTCAGGACAGAATTTAATTCCCATATTTTTTTCTCTCCTTTTTAAATTTACACATATTTGTCATTCATAACAATTAATTTCTTTTTAATTTTCTAAATATTATTCTTGCTCCAATAATTGTAATTAAATTTATCCCTGCTATAAATCCACCAGCCAATACAATGAATCCTCCTAATTTAGGTTTAAAAAATACTGTTATTGAACCAATTATGCTTACAATTCCCCCAAATATAGTTATAGTTTGTAATATCATAAAGAAACCACTCATTAAATCAGCCAATTCAGGATAAAGGTATACTAAACCAATACCTAATGATATTGAAGCCAATCCACCTATAATTGAAACTACGATGCCTCCAATTAATTCGTAAACATCGACTGGCGCTTTTTCAAGTTTTATACGTTCTCCACAGGTATTGCAAAACACCCATCCTTTAATGTTAGCTGCACCACAATATGGGCACCAAATCAGTGTTTTTCCGCTTTTTTCTAATGGTTTTGTTGGTTTAGAGATCTCATCTTTTCTAATAGGAGATTGATCTTCTTGTTTAATAAATGGTATCAGATCTTCTTGTACAATAATAGGCGAAGATTTCTCTTTTTTTATAATCGGCACATCTCCATCTTGTATTATAGATTTAGGGACTTCTCTAGTATCATGTTTACGCATTTTATAGATTAATCCAGAGAGAGCAATCGCAGTAAGTGATCCAAAAAAGACTAGAAGAATTATCCAAATTATATGAGTTGTGTTTGGAATTATGGGTTGTGAAATGATTTTATATTCAACTATTAATCTAGGAGTCATTTCATCTACCTCTGACGATTTAAATGGAGCAGGAAACCTAATTCTAGTTAAGTTGTGAGGACATAAACGAATTGTGATCATTGTTTCTGTAATTCCTTCCACTAAGCTTGTTAAATTTAAGTTTATTTCACTCTGGAGATTTGGATTATGGAGAGATATTAATGCAGATGTACCCAAATATTCTGGTCGTTCAGACCAAGTAGTAGTTTGTTCAACCCAATTATTACGTACTAAACTTGCATTAACTTGATAATAATTATCAGCTTCAATTGGATAACCTTCCCAATAAGAGAGATGTAAAATCAAAGAACCTATTTTTTCGATATCTGGTAAATTAAAACGTAGATACATTTCAGAAAGATAACCTCCTTCATCATAAGTATATTCATATAACCCCAAACGCAGGAAAGGAATAGATATACTATAATCATAAACTTTTATAGAGGGATTTATAGGCTCTTCATACTCTAGGATTAATTTTGGGGTTATTCCATAAGATTCTAATGAATAAAAGGGCGCTGGAAATCGAATTCTTGATAAATTATTAGGGCATAAATGGATGGTAATCAATGTTTCAGAAATTCCATCTACCAAATCTGTAACATTGAGAAATACTTCGCTCTCTAAACTCGGATTATGAAGATATATAAGTGTAGAAGTACCTAAATAATCGGGTCTTTCAATCCAAACTGTATTACCTTCAACCCAATCATTACTGACAAGACTCGCATTCACATCATAATAGTCATCGGCTTCTATGGGGTATCCCTCATAATATGTGAGTTGTAACATCATGGAACTTATGTTTTCGATTTCTGGTAAATTAAATCGTAAGTATATTTCGGACATGTAACCACCTGAATCATAGGTAAATTCGTATATACCTAAGCGTAGGAAAGGGGTTGCTCCGCTACCATCATATACATTTATATCTGATGTTTTAGTTTTTTGGGTAAATACATCTGCGTCCGCTGTTAATTCTGCATTGTTAATCTTAGAAGTTTGAGTAAATATATCAGCATCCACTGATAATTCTTGAAAATCTGATTCTTCATTATCAGTTTTTAGGGGGGTAAAGAATAAAAGAGTGCTTGATATGATTATACCAGTCAAACATAATAAAATTATAATAATAGAAATCCGAAAATAATTATTTTTAAGTTTTTTTAACACTCTAGAAGGAGGTTTATTACTACTTTTAGGAATTTTAGAAGCTATATTTCGATTGGATTTTTTATTTTTATATCCAAGTAATTTTCCAATATAATCTCGAGAAGAAGGATTTAGTGAAATTTTATTAATTTTAGCACTGCCTACTTCATAAAGCGTGTCTTTTTGGATTAAATTTTGCTCTTCTAAACGAGATAAGTGATAATGTAAATTAGGGGCAGTAGTGTCTAATAGCTCCTGTAATTCATTCTGTAAATATTCTTTTTCAAATAATAATTTGAGAATTTTTATTTGATTTTTTGAAAAATCTCGTTTCATGGGATTAGGACTCATCAAATTACGAATATTTATTCAGATATAAAACATTTTTCTTTAACGGCGGTTAAATAAAAAATTGAATCGTAGTTTAACCCACATCTTATTGTAGTTATTTTCATTCATAAAATTGCTAGAAAGGTTAATATTGATGAAATAAACAATAGAAACTATGATTTGAACCAACCACTCTTTAAATGCTTCTTTTGGAATAATTTCAGTTTCCATTGAAATCGCTGATTAAGATTGCCTTCTTTTTTAATTCTCTACTTTTGTGGAGTTAATAACAATTTTGTTTATCTTTCATATATTAAAAAGATTATTTAAATTGGACACTCTTGTCAATTCTCAATCAATTTTAATTAATATTTGTCTGTTTTCAAAAAAGAATTCAGTATTCGTTTATGTTTTAGTCTAAAAATTAGGTTTTTTATCGTTGTTTACTTCAACAATAGTGTGCCTACGAATAAAGTATACTTGTAAAGGTCAAAAAAATAAAAGTCTAACTTAGATCAAAATATTAACTTTCTAAAATTTGCTTTATATATATCTGGATAATACGTTGTATTGTCCATTCTTCTCAAGTTTTATAAGGTAGATACTCGATTATATAATTATAGTTTAAGCCTCTTGATCTCTTGTTGAAGAGAAAGCATTCAATAAAATAAAAAGATTCTATTGGGTTATGGCAAATTTCCTGAGTAAACCTCCTTCAACGGCGACTGATGGAGAGCGCATGTTCTATAACCGAATTGCTACTTTTTTTGAACCACAAAGTCATGTTATTGCCTATTTCGAGCCGTACATTGGAGATTTACATCCGGATTTTGTTATTCTTTCTCCGCAACATGGAATCCTAATCGTAGAAGTTAAAGATTACTCCGAAAGGTATCTAAAGTCTACACCAAAAACGGGTAAATGGGAAAGATTAGAAGATGAGAAACCCGTATTTCTAGAGAACCCATTTGATCAACTATATCAATACTGGCGTGCTATTAAAGATCGAATCGGATATTGCCACTTTCCTGACGATGTGTATATTCCGATAACCCGATTAGTAGCATTTAGCCAAATTTCTGAGAGTAGTTACGCCGCTGGTGGAATTCGAGCACTCGTACCAAATAAAATTTATGTATGCTTTAAAGAAACGTTAAGAAGAAATGAGAATTTTGAGGAATTTCTGGTTAGTATTATACCCGTAAATGCAAATATTTCTGAAGAACAATTTAAAGTATTAAGAGCAAATATTATCCCGACCTGTCGATTACCTGATTTAAAGCAGACTGATCTCCTCGAATATTATTCGATCAAGGATAGGATTAAGCTCTTAGATAATGAACAAGAAAGTTTAGCAAGAAAAATGGGAGAGGGTCATAGATTGATATTCGGAGTTGCGGGAAGTGGAAAAACGGTTCTTTTAATTGCGCGGGCAAGAATATTAGCTAAGCGATATCCGAATTGGAGGATCCTCATATTATGTTATAATAAACGATTGAAGATGTTGCTTTTCCACTTATTAAACCCGCAAGATTACGATGCCGATATAACCATTAATAATTATCATGCATGGGCTAGAGATTATATTTTGAGTGCAGATAATGAGTTTTCTAAATTGTACCTGGAAGCAGAAGAAAAAGCTAGACACGAAAATCAGTTCGATGAATTTTTCAATAAATTTGTGCCAAGAATATTAACAGATATGCTAACAGCTCTCGGGGATGAAAAGATAACTTATGATGCAATCCTTATTGACGAGGCTCAAGATTTTGAAGAGGATTGGTTCAAATCCATCATGCAAGTCTTAAACTCTGGTTCTAACTCTTTATTGATTACGTGTGATGGTCTCCAAGGAATATATGCTCGAAAAAGGTTTACTTGGTCAAGTGTTGGGATTCAAGCGAGGGGAAGAGTAAGAAGATTCCAGAAATCATATCGTACTCCCATTGAAATAGGCTTTATAGCTCAAGAAACATTACCTCAAGCTATAAAAGAATTAATTGGCAAGTTTGACGAGTTTTTGGCAACAAAAGAATTTATAGGAACACACGGGATATTAGAATTTATTTTATCAAGAACTCGAGAGGAGGAGTACAGAAAGCTTGCTGATAAAATTAATAACCTTTTGAAATCTCCTCAAGAAATTTTAGTACTATTTAAATATAACATGGCGAAAAGAAATTATGAGCATCTGTTTTTTGATTTTTTAAGACGATTGCATATTAATTGGAAAGATTTGATGGAATATGATTATAAAACGCCTGGATTATTAATCGGGACCCTTCACGGAACGAAAGGATTAGAAGCGGATACTATCATTATCCCCGAAGTCAATACATATAGATCTGATCAAGATCGTCAATTGTTATATGTAGGAATGACTCGTACCAAGAAAAAGTTAATTTTAAGTGCTAACAAGTCAACTGATTTCGTGAAAACGCTGCAAGAGTTTCAGACTTCCGATCTAATCTGACATATAGGACAGAGATGTGCCCCAATTAACACAAATCTATCTGTTGATGTAAATAAATCTGACTCATAGCACTCTTGGACCAAGTGTTCATTCTCAGAGTATTCTTTCAAGATAAATTCATTTGTGCCAAGTTCTACTGAATCATTCATAATGGAAAGCTCAGCTATCGGTTCACCACTAGAACCATGAATATTGACAGAAAGCTGGCCGTTACTGTATCGATTTATATGTAATTTTCTTTTAAAACTTAATTGTTCAGCGATTGTCATTTTCATAAATCAATATAATACCATTGTTTATAAAGAGAAAAAGTGTAAATAAAAAATGATTTTTAATAAAAGAGCTTATTTTAGCTTCATTTTAAGCTAAAATTATTTCCTTAAAGTTCCTTTAATTTAAATTTTGCATATTTGTCAAATTTTTTATATATTAGGTATTCTTAGTCACTCTTACTAACAATTTAAAATGAAATCTAATAATTTTTAATAAAGAGGCATAAAAAAATGGCTGAAATTTCAAAAGAAGCAAAAATTGTATTTTTAATAAACGCAATTGCTTCCTTTATCTTTACTTTCTTCTTTTTAATAATTCCAGAAATGTATTCAGATTTGACTGATGGTGCCTATTTTTCTCCTATTTGCTGGCGGCAACTAGGAGGAACACTTTTAGTATTTGGTATATTTGCAATAGTTGCTTTAATACGAAAAGAATGGGAACAAGTAAGAATATTCTGGGAATTCGGAATTGCATTCCTAATTGTCTTAATTTGTATAGATATATGGGTTGCCATTAATGGCTTATTTGATTATACAATGATAGTCGAAATCGGATTAGTCGTTTTGAATATTTATTTTTATATGCGAGAAAGAAGATAGAAAATCATAATTTTAAAAATCCTTTTTTTTTCTATGTTCATTTTTATTTTAAAAATTATAACTTGTCAATACACTTAAAAAGTGTGTCTGATAATCTTTTTTCACGAGGGTCCGCAACTAAATAAAAACCAGATTTGTTCATAGCATAACAAAATCCAACTTCCTTGCTAGGATCCGCATACGCAAAAGATCCACCCGCTCCAGGTGTACCAAAAGCTTTTTCATCTGAACCAAATAAAAAATCTGGTGAGGGTTTTATGAAACCTATAGAGAATCGTGAATTAAGATGAAGTACTTGATCAAGAGGTCCTAATTCTGGAATGGCTGCTGGTTCCATTAAAGCAATTAAAGTTTCTTGTTTAATGTTTAATTCTTTTGCACCTGTTGCAAAACAGCTATATAATTTTGCTACATTTCGCACTTGAACAATCCCATTTGCGGCTGGTAATTCTATTCTGCGTAATTCTCGTTTATTATAATTTTTAACAGTTTGAAGCAGTTCAGGGTTAGAAAAAGTTCTATTTGTAATAGTACCTTTTTTAAGGAATGCTTTTACAAAAGCTTTAGGAAGTTTTTTAGTATTAAAAATCATTCTTAGCCTATATAACGGAGCATAGATATTCGCTATTCGAGAATCTGGCACTTCATCTGGTAATCCTATATAAATCTCTAAACCTAAAGGTCTTGCAATCTCATCACGAAAGAATTGACCAATAGTTCGATGTTGAGGATCAGTTCTTCTAATTAATTCGCTCTCATACCAACCAAGCGTAATTCCATGGTATCCATGTAATTTTCCAGGTTCCCACAGTGGTTTTTGTTTCGCAATTGCGGATTCCATCTTATCAGGATCCCCAAGAGCGTCTAAATCTAAAGGTTCATCTATTGCACATAATCCCGCTTTATGTGAAAGTAGCTGTCTTATTGTAATATCTTCTTTGCCATTCTGGGCAAAATTAGGCCAATATTTTGAAACCTTCTCATCATATTCAAAATATCCCTTCGAATGAGCATAAGCACACGCTAATCCAGAAATACCTTTGGTTGTAGAAAAAACAAGAACTAATGTATCTTCCTTCCAAGGATCACGGGTTTTTGCATCGCGATATCCTCCCCATAAATCTACAACTTTCTTACCTTGATAGTAAGCAGCGCATGCTGCACCAACTTCTTCTCCTTTTGTAAAGTTATTAATAAATTCTTCTTTTACTTCTTCAAATCCCGGTTCTATAAAACCGTGGATCATTGACTCATTGATCTTAATTTTAGACATCCCTATTCTTTAATTTTTTATTAAAAGAACCTTACTAATTAATACATAAGTTAAATTATAGAATACCTTCTCATTAAATTTAAACTTTTAGGTTCAAATAGATTGGATTCTTCTATTGATTTATCACCTCTTTAGTAGAATAGAAATTTATTAGTGGTATCTTTCTTTTTTCTAGTTAATAGTTTATTCATAACATTAAATTAACAAATTTATTATGAATAATATAGATAAACCACTTCTTCAAGTCCTTCTGAAAGAAGAAGAGAATTATTGCGCAAAATGCTGTAAAACTAGGCAGGTAATTGAACGAATGGTCAAGGAGATCCCAATATTAAAGGAGAGGATTAATATTGAATATGAAAATATAAATTTAGAAGATAATGTTAAGAAATTCGGTGAACACATTCCGCCTGTTGTTCTAATTAATGGAACTATTTTTTCAGAAGGACATATTCCAATCTTAAAAAAACTTTCAAGTGAAATATTCAAGTTGATTAAATAGATTTATTTAAACTATTAAATTAAAAGATTTCAAAGTTAGATTCTATAGAGTTAGTAGTTATCTTCTTTTATTATAATCTTATGCCATAAATGTATGTTTATATGTCCTAAAAATTGGACTACTTTTTTGTTAAATATTATTTTTAAATATTAATATTATAGATATTGAAAATTCATTTTGTGATATAATATAAGATAAATACTTAACGCGATTTTTAATTATGAGCACGCTTGATGATTCTGCTATTATTGAGATTAAAGACTTTAAAAAAAATTTTAAAGGAGTTCAGGCAGTAAATGGGATATCATTGGAAATTAAAAGGGGTGAATTATTTAGTATTCTTGGTCCTAACGGTGCAGGAAAAACTACATTACTGCGAATGTTAACAGGTGTATTAACTCCGACTTCGGGTGATGCAATAATCAAAGGGCACAGTATTTTAACGGGGAAGAAAAAGATTGTTAAAATAATTGGTGTATGCCCACAAGACATTACGATTTATGAAGTGCTAAGAGCCGAAGAAAATGTTGAATTTGTGGCTAATATTCATGGAATCCCTCGTAAAGAAGCAAAAGAGAAAGCTAAAAAATTACTAGAACAATTTGGTATAGCTGGGAGAAAAGATTGGTCTAAACATTTTTCAGGTGGTATGCAACGCCGTTTAAATCTGGCAATGGCCTTAGTATTTGAGCCTGAAATTTTGTTTCTTGATGAACCTACCGCTGGGCTTGACCCTCAAGCAAGGCGGCTTGTTTGGGATTATATTCTTAATTTGAAAAATAAGGGTCTCACCATACTTCTTATGACCCACGATATGGTTGAGGCCGATTCTTTAAGTGATCAAATTGCGATAATAGACCACGGTAAGGTAATAGTTCAAGGAACTCCTACTGAATTAAAGGAGAAATATGGCAGTGATAATATATTAGAAATTTCCTTTTGTGAGCAACAGGATCTTGAAATGGTAAAAAATAATATAAGAGAGATCTCTTTCGTAAGAACCTGGAAAGAGATTAATACGAATGGGAGAAACACTCTTTTAATCGCTTTTCAAGGCGGGTTAAAAAGCCTTGTTAAAATTATTCAAAAAGGACTACTTGAAAGTATTGGAGAGATTGAGAATATGAAATTTAGACAAAATTCTCTAGAAGATGTATTTTTAAATTTAACTGGAAGGAGGTTGAGGGATTAATTTGAATATAGCAACAAATAAAGCTGTTTTAATATCAATTAAAAATTTAAAAGATAAGTTGCGCCATTGGCAATATTTGTTTTTTTCACTTATTTTTCCAATTATGTTCACTCTTATGTTTTATTTTATATTTGGGCATGAACAAGATCCAACCGGTCGTACCTATTTTGATTATGGTTTTCCTGGAATGATTATTTATGCAATTGGTATAGGAACCATGAATGCTGCAATTATGTTTGCTAATGAGAAGAGCTCAGGGATGTTAACCCGTTTAGACACTATGCCAACAGGAAGGAAAAATTTGTTTTTAGGGGCATTAATCTCTGAATCACTTTTCTTGATGCTTCAAATAATTATTATGTTTATTATTGGCTATGGCTTTTTAGGTTTATATTACGAAGGTCCATTAGAGCTAATTTTTGGGTTCTTAATAGCTGTTTTATTTGGAATTTCGTCAGTTGGTATGGGAATAATAATAGCAAGCGTCTCGAAAAATGTGCAAGTAGCTACAGCTTTTTCATTATTAGTATTTATGATCCTCATTTTTCTCTCGGGAAGTTTAATGCCCTTCGAGAGTTCAATTGTATATTTCACTCCGCCATATTGGGCAAAACAAATTTATCTACAGCTAACTGTACTGGGCCATGGATTAACTGATAATTTATATAGTAGTTCATTAATAGGTGCAGGAGCAGAATCCATTCCAATTACACTATTGGGTGGATTGCTAATCATTTTCATTTATACAATTGTTTTCATACTGTTAGGCATTTTAATTTTTCAAAGAAAAACCAAATTTTAAGAAAATTCTAGAAGCAATTCTAGAAGCATTAAATTACAACATGATGGAATCGCAGTGTTTGGATAAGTGGGTTTTATAAATTTTTACCTATTTATTTACAAGTTCATGTCTTTTAACTTTTAATAAAATATTTTAATGAAAAAACCACTATATTTGAAAGGTATTCGACTAATTTATCACCTGTATCAAATAATTTCATTACAGATATATGATGATACAGAATCGCATTAATCAGATTATAAATAAAGATAAATACTTCAATCAATCTTTCCTCGGGTATTCGTTTGAAGCTTTCATTTTCCCTTCTTAATTTCTGAGCTATATCTTTAAAGAGAATGAAAATTTTCTCTTTATGGGCATCAAGCAATGCTTTATCGGATTGTATAGCAGATCTAAAAGCTAGATTATATCCTTTCTTTTCCTCGTGATTCTTATATAATTCTAAAATAAAATTATTGAGAAAATCTCCAATATTATTGTTATCTATGTTAAATAAATCCTCTCTATCCAACATAGTCTCCATTGATTCTTCAAAATATTTTCTTATGATATCTTCTTTCCCTTTAGGAAAATATTTATAAATCGTACCTATACTAATCTTTGCTGATTTTGCCACGTGATTTGTACTTGTTTTATGATATCCTTTTTTTAAGATTAGATTAAAGAAGGTATTATAAATCAAATCTATTTTTTCTTGTTTATTTCGAGAAAATTTTTTTTTTGACATTATAAATATAATAAATGAGCAATTGCTCATAAAGTTTATATATGAGCAAAAACTCACTTACTTAGAATATAAAATATAATGTGTCAAATAAATGATTCAAGAAGAAACAATAAAATTTCATAAACCTATTAATCAAAATGATATAAATCTTGTAGAAAGTCACATATATCCCATCTTTTCTAAAAAAACTAAAGAAGATGAGCACAATTGGGAGAAAATCCGGTCACTATTACTATCTGCAATGAAACATGTTAAAGTTAATTTTTTGAGAAGAGAAATATTTTGGTTATATGTAAATAGAATTATAACCAAAGGTCAAAAAAAAGGAATACCCCTTATTAAGGTTGAAGAAGTACTGAGAAAATTCATTAGAACCCATGTTGATAATGAAAAAGATCTAAAGGCTACTGAATTGGAATATGCTAAAATGAGGTTTGAAAAAGTAAAAGATTACATCTTAGGAAAGAAGATCCTTGATCTTGGTGCAGGAAATGGCCTTTTAGCGTTAGAAATAAAAGAACAGCTTGATAAAGAAGTTGTGCTGGTTGATATTGTAGATTATAATTATACCGATCTACCATTGATCCTATACAATCCAGAAGATAAGATACCGTTAGCGAATAATGAAGTAGATACTACCATTCTCTATGCTGTATTACATCATGCGAGTGACCCCGAACATTTACTGGAAGAAGCAGCGAGAATAACTAGAAAACGCTTAGTAATCAAAGAAGCTTATATTGAGGAAGACGACATTAGGATGGCTAATAGCTTTTTTGATTGGTTTTACAACAGAGTAATTGGAGACGAAGATATCAATGTACCTCTTAATTTTCTTAAGCTAGAAGGATGGGAAAAACTTCTAAAATCATATGGATTTGATGTGATTGAAATTAAATATGTTGGAATTGATGAACCCGCCGTACCCGAGCATCAAGTACTTATTATCGCCGACAAGACTAATTAGGTATTTATTAAACTACAAAATATAAAATTAATCATCATAAATCATAAGAATTCTTTTATCTTTAAAGTCGAAGGAATCGTAATTCAATGAAATTCTACTAACATTTCTAACTTTAAAACTTAAAATAACCATTTTCAAAATTTCTTTTTTAAAATATTAACATAGATTTTTAATAGAGAGCTTGCTAAAAATAATGATAACAAGGTAGGTGAAAAATTTGGTTAAAGCAAATCCTTATTTATTGGTAAAAAATGGAAAAGCTGCTATTGAGCTATACAAAGAATTGTTAGGAGCCAAATTGGTTGATCGTATGCCTTTTACAAGAGAAATGGGTAAAGAATTTGGATTTCCTACGGACTTTAATTATGACAATTCCACTATGCATGCTGTACTAGACATAGGAGGTGCCGAGATAATGCTCGCTGACAATACTACGGGTATCCCTGGTGGTGGAAATGTAGAAATCGTTTTGCATTTGGATAACAAGAAACAACTCGACACGATCTATAACAAAGCGAAAGCAAAAAAATTTAAAATAAAAATGGAGCTTCAACAAACATTTTGGGGCGCTTGGTATGCAAGATTCGAAGATTCAGAAGGAGTAGGGTGGCAATTGAATTTTCAAGAACAAGCCATAGTTGAATCGAAAAAAGTACCTGCTAAAAAACCGCCTAAAAAAAGTCCAAAAAAAGCACCTAAAAAGGGCACAACGAGAAAGAAATTGGAAATAATTTAAAATTTTTTTTTCTACTTATGAAAGGGAATCCTTCAGGTGCGATTAATAGGCTTTATTACTTCAATTTTAATGGTAAATAATCATATCTCTATAAGAATAGAAATGGATAGAGGGGCTATCAAGCAGATATATAAAGTTAAATTTAATAATCAAAAATAGAATTATATTAACATGGGATTGATAAAGAGAAAGAAAAATAAAAAAAAGTTAAAGGAAGACTTATCTTATGTTAAAAAACAACCTTTAATCAAACCGAAAGTTAAGGAAGAAGATCATTTTTATCCTGACTTTTTGTTTAAGGTCTTATTAATAGGACATAACGATTCAGGAAAGATTACCCATTTAGAAAGCTTTGGAGCTTCATGGTTTAAGGAAAATACAAAACTGTCAATCGGAATTAGTTTTGAAGTAAAACAGATTAAAATAGAAAACCTTTATATTAAACTACAAATTTGGGATTTAGCTACACAAGCCCATTGGGGCCGTATGGTACCTTTATACTCTAAAGGCGCATTGGGAGCAATTTTAATGTTTGAAATATCAAATTCAGAGACTTTATATAAGTTGTCAAATTGGGTTCAGACTATAAGGGATAATACAAAAAGCATTCCTATGATTTTAATGGGACATTATGATGATTTAAATGATCTCCGTCAAGTTTCTAAAGAGCAAGGCTTAGATTTTATAAAATCTGAAGGATTAGATGGCTATTTTGAATGTAATGTTCTTACAGGTGAAAATCTAAATAATGTTTTTGAGAGTTTAATAAGGATGATAATTAAACAATATGAAAATAAGAATTGAATTTTAATTAATACTTCATTAATTAAAGTAGACATTTAAGGAAAAATTCTGAATATATTGACAAGATTTTTACGCGTACGTCTATAACCCTTTCAGCAGATTTGTTTAATCAGATTGCTTCTCCTTCTACAATATTAGTAGAGAGAAGTTTAACAAAAAGCATGAATTGTATCAAATACCATTGAAGATCAGGAATTATTTAAGTGGTTGCTGTTAAATTATAAATAAGTATTCAAAATGAGGTTTGGACTCCATTTACTTTATATACAGTAATTCCCTTTAACTTGTAACATTCAAACCATTAATATACAAATTGAATTTCATGAAAGAAAAACTTAAAGCATATATAGATCTAACAAGAGCACATTTCGCTCCCGTATGGCCTTTACTTTTTATTTCAGGTCTAATGCTAGCGTTTCGAAATGCTAGCTTTTTCTCATGGGAATTGCTAATATTAGCTATTTTTATTGGTTTATTTGGATTTGAAGCAGGAATGGTTTTAAATGATATAGTTGATCATAACGTGGATAAAAAAGATACTGAAGATGATACTTTAACAAATTATTGGCGTCCATTCAAGAAACGCCCTATTCCATCAGGACAAATATCTTTAAGAGAAGCAATCTTAGTCTTCATTATATTTGTAACAATTGCCGTGATCTTAATTGCCTTTGTACCTTATCCAAATTTTATATATATCTATTTGATAATGATATATTGCTATTCGATGGAAGTGTTTTATCAACTGGTAAAAAGGAAACAAAAATTTCCATTTGCTCAAATTTTTGGTCGAACAGATTTACTCTTATTTCCAATCGCTGGATACTTAATATATGGTCATTTTAATATCACAATTATCTACTATCTCTTGTTCATGTATCCCTGGGCTTTAGCTCATCTTGGTGCTAATGATATCGTAGATATTCAGAATGATAAAGCTAAAGAGCTCAAAACAGTCGCAGGTTTATATGGAATTAAAGGTAATAAAATCTGGATTCACGCATTTTCAATAGCTAATCTTATAACTTCAGCAATATTTGTTTTTTCGGATTTAGGAAATATAGCAATCATTGGATTTGCAATTGCATGGGTTCTCATTATTATCGCAAACCTCATAATATTAAAGGGAAATGAGCCAATAGCATGGCTTAAGGCATTACCTATGTTTCACGCCTCACTTCTGATTTATATCTTATCCATAATTATTGACTCTTTGTTCTTAATCTAAAAATTCTCTTTCTTTATTTTTAATGAAATTTATTGCATATAACAATCCTATAAGAATATGCGATTAATAGCGCAATTTTAATTTTTCAAAAGAAACCATTAAAGTATCATATACCTATTTTAATAAAAAAGATTTATATCTTGAATCTGATTTTATTTAGCGAAAGTAATTCAATAAAAGATTTTTCATTCTTAATTATTTAGCATTTTATGCAATAAGGCTCACAGAAAGGAATTTTAATCATATTTACATAGTTTTACTAATTTTCCTTTCTCTGATAAGTTCAATACAATGACTTTCGGTCTACTCATTGCTTCAATCGAATACTTTATTCCTTGTGTTCCCAAGCCAGATGATTTGGTTCCCAAAAATGGAAAGTGATCTGGACCTCTCTCACTTTTTCCATTTATTTGAACCGTGCCCACTTCTAACTCCTGTGCAATATTGAAAGCTAAATCGATGTTCTCTGTGAATATCATGCCTTGAAGTCCATATTCTGATTTATTTGATATTTCTATTGCTTGTTCAGCGCTATTAACTCGTATAAAGGGTAATATAGGGCCAAAAGGTTCTTCCCAAGCTATTCTCATCTCAATTGTAACATTATCTAACAATGTTGGCCACATAATATTACCTTCTCTTTTATTTCCGCATAGTAAAGTTGCACCTTTTTCTAAAGCATCGTCTATTATCCCTTGAACAAAATCACATTGTTTTGAACTAATAAGGGGCCCGATAGTAGCATTTTTTTCGGGATCTCCAATAGATAAATTCAATGTTTTCTTTTTTACTAATTCAATTAACTTATCAGCAATTCCGGGCATTGGAAGAACTCTTTTTACTGCAGTACATCTTTGCCCACTATATGAAAATGCTCCCGAAACAATAGCATCTGCAGTTAATTCTAAATTTGCATCGTTTAGTACGATAGCGGCATCTTTTCCACCTAATTCTAATAATAGAGGTTTCATTCCAACAACACTTGCAAGGTGTTTGCCCGTTTCAGAAGATCCGGTGAAACTCACCATGTTAACCAAGGGGTGTTGTACTAAATAGTCACCGATTTCAGATCCCTTTCCGGTGATTATATTAAAAACGCCTGGAGGAACTCCCGCTTTTTCTAAAATTAATCCAAAGAATAAGGGACTGATCGCTCCTTGGGAAGGTGGTTTGACGACAACAGTATTTCCTGCCATTAATGCAGGAGCTATTTTAGATCCCGTAAGATTAAACGGATAATTAAACGGACCAATGCATAGAATCACTCCTAAAGGAACTCTGTACGTCATGGACATCTTATCTTTACTAAAACCTTTAAATGCATCTCCGTAAATTGCTTCTCCTTCTTGTTGTAATCCAGCTTCAGCTGTGGCTTCAAACAATTCGGCAGTCCGGATTATTTCTGATACAGCACTTTTTATAGGCTTACCTATCTCTTTCATCATAATATAGCCTAATGGATTAGCCCATTCTCGCATTAGATTAGCAGCTTTCATTAATATATCAGCTCGTTCTCTCTGAGTTTTTTCTTCCCAACATTCCAAATTTTCTTCTGCAACGCTTATGATCTGATTAGCTTCTTCGATGGAACATGCTTGCACAGTTCCCACTATCTCATTATCATAAGGATTTTGAATAATTATTGTTTTTCCCGAAGATGATTTTTTCCAAGTACCAGATACATAATACTTAAAATCTAAATCATCTCTCATTATATATGAATTAGGAATTTTTTCGATTTCTTCTATCATGATTTTCCTCATCCTAAAGATTTCTTATCTATTAAAAAGTGTTCTTAGAATTTTTAGAACATTATCATTATTAAATTTATTATTAATAATTCAAATGTCTCCCTTATTTTAACCAAAATGGAATAAAGTATGATTTTTTCTTTTTTTCTTTAATTTTTCAGCGAGTCAAATATATTTTTATAAGATAACTCGATTATTTAGTAAGAAAAGTTAGTTTTATAATTATTGAGAAGGGTCATCAATTTTGAGAATCTTGGTCTTAAGTCACCGAAATCCGTTTTTTCCTCCATATATCTTTCTAAAAGTGCCTGAAAGTATAGAAAGGGATGATATCAAACAAGTTCCCTCGTTAATAGACCTTTATGAAGATGGTTTTTTTAAGCATATGTTTGGAACTTTTAAAACAGCTAATTTATTATTTGATATCCCAAGTAAATATTCAAGGACAAAAGAGGAACGTCTTTTAATTTCAATTATTGTTGATAATAAGAACCGAATTGATACTACATTAGCTCAAAAGCTTTTAGAAGGATTTGTGGAAGAATTTAAGAAAATTAAAAAAGCTTATAAGGCTTTTTACGTGAACTCTCAAGTTTATCAAGGAGATCTAAATAAATTAGAAGAAATTAAAACACTTTTAAATACTTTTAATACATCTTTTCCAGAAGAGAGTGTCATATTTGAACAAAAAGAGGCAAAAATATTAATTTTTGGGCTTTTTATGGCGGGGAAAACAACCATAATTAGAACAAGAAGAAAATCTGTATCAAAAACAATATTCCCAACTATAAATGTAGATATTTCTAGAATCTTAGTTAATAATGTATCTTTATTAACTTATGATACACCGGGACAAGCTAAATTTAAGGAAATATGGAAACCTTATCTGAAAAAGCAAGACGGTTTGATTTTTGTTTTAGACGTTTCAGATAGATTAAAGTTCACCGATGCACGCAAATTATTACATGAAGTAGTAAGAACACCAGAGCTAAGTGAGTTACCCCTTCTTATTCTTTTCAATAAAATTGATTTAGAACAACCAAATGTAGATGAACTAGTCGATGCTATGGAAATAGAAAAACTCGGAAAAAGATCAATGAAATTTTTTTTAACAAGTGGAATAAGAAATATAAATATTGATGAGGCATTTGATTGGCTTTCACTTAAAATAGCAGAAAGGATTGAAAGCTATACCCCCAGAACAGAGATTGGGATAATATTTTGTCGATGGGACGAAAACTTAGGGATTAAAATCGAAGCAGTTCATCCTAAAGATGCCTTTGAGAATCCTGAATTGATTTCTATAAAAAGCTTTTCAATTTCACAATATATTTTTGGAGGAGGAGAATTTAAACGAGCATCAGTAATTCTACCCTTTCCTCACTTAAATTCAAATGCTGCAATTTATTTTGATTATGTAGCCGATGAGAGCATTAGAGGGGGTTTATTACCATTATCATTAATAATTTACTACAATGATAAGATTCCTAAGACTATTATTAACCAATTTAGTCATTTCATCCTTGAACAATTTGATGACATAAAAAATAATTATTTAAATAATATTCAGGTATTAGAAATCCTAAAAGATATTCATAGTACAATATCTAGTCAAATAGATATATATAAACCCTCAATAGAAGCCCTTAAAATTGCTGAATTACGTTATGAAGCCTTATTTAAGGCTGCTCGAGATGCAATTTTGATAATTGATAAAAAATCAGGAATTATAATGGATGCTAATAAACAAGCAGAGGAATTATTTCAACTCCCTTTTGAAGATTTTATCGGATTCCATTCAAGTCAATTATTAAGTGATATTATAAATATCGATTTTAACGAAGAAATATTTGATCAACTTAATAATCCTCTTCCTTTAAGATTAGAAGTTATTGATAATTCAGGTAATCTTATTCCAGTAGAAATTAATGTAAATGAAGTCCAAATGGGAGGGCAAGTTTTTATTCAATATATTATTCGAGATATCAGTAAGAGATTAGATGCAGAACTAAAACTAAAAAATTCTGAAATCAGATACCGTCATCTTTTTAAAGATTCACCCTTTTCTATTCTTTTGATTGATCCTAACGGCATTATAGTTGATTGTAACCCTGCTTTAGAAAATACTCTAGGGTATATGAAAGAGGAATTAATGGGGAGAGGGTTTGTGGATATTTCATTAATTCATCAAGATTATTTAGTAGAGGTTCTTAAAAGATTTAGAAAAGAAGAAAGAGGCAGAATTTTTCCATCATTAGAAATTCAGCTTTATCAGAAAGATGGGAATCTCATTTGGGTAAATATGCAATCTTCGTTTGTTGAGATTGGTAATGAAACGTTTTATCAAATAATTTGTCATGATGTAACAGAGCAAAAAAAGACAGAACAGGAATTAAAGAAAATTTCAAAATTAGGAGGTCTTATTGCAAGAATTATTTCAAGATTTGTAGGTATAAAAGATTTTAATCAAGCAGTTTATGATTCTATTCGAGAAATTGGGGGATTTATTAATGCTACACGAGCTTATATTTACATTTTTAATAATGAATATAATTTTATGAAGAAAAATTATGTTTGGTATAGTAAATTGATTTATCCCCCAATTGATTTACCTCCATTTTTATCAATTAAGAATTTTCCATGGCTAATTGAGAAATTAAAAACATCTGATTATTTTTACATTAAAAATGTAAATACACTTAGTAGCGAGGCAAAAAATTTTAAGTCTTTTCTAGAAAAACAAAAGATTGAAAATTTTTTAGTATTTGCTATAAAAATTGATGATGTATTAGAAGGTATAATGTGTTTTGACAATCTTACGGAAAAAGATTATTGGAAAGAAGAAAATATTGAAACTTTAGGAATATTCTCAGATATCCTTAAAAATGCAATATTACGTAAGTTAGCTGAAGACAATTTACGTTTAAGTGAAGAAACTTTCCATGAAGAATTTGATAGAGAATATTTCTATAAAGAATTATTCATAAATGATATAAATAATATAGTAAATAACCTTCAATCATTATTAGATGAATATATAAAGCAAGATAATCGAATTGTACCGACTTCTCCAAGAGAATTATTAGATAATGTAAAAAGCGAGTGCATAAACGCACAACTCTTAATTTATATAATAGAAAGATTAACATTAATTAATGAAACTAAAGCAGAAATAGAAAAAGTAGGTTTATATAATGCAATTGATGACGTTATAAGCTTTATTACTAGTAGCTATAGTAATAAAAAAATAAATATTATTGTTGAACATCCGAAAGATAATATATACGTAAAAGCTGATAAGTTTCTAATAGATATTTTTGTTAATATACTTATAAGCTCGATTAGATATAATGAAAAATCCTCAATTGAATTTAAAATTGTTATCTATAGGATCAAAGAAAATGATATTAATTATGTTAAAATAAAATTCATTGACTATAAAAAAGAGATCCTAGACATCGAGAAAGATTTGATTTTCAAGAAGGCAAGAGAAAAAGATAGTAGAATTAGAGAAATAATTTTAGGATTTCTTTTAGTTGAGCGTATCCTAAATAATTACAATGGAAAAATATGGGTTGAAGCAAATAATTTTGTTATCTTAATACCTGAAGCGATTAGATAACAAGTTAAGCCATAGCAAATAATAAAAATAATAATTATAAAGCATCTCTCATTACGAAAGAATTAGGAATTTTTTCGATTTCTTCTCATAAAGAACTGTTCTTAGACTTTTTAGAACATTATCATTATTAAATTTATGATTAATAATTCAAACATCTTTCTTATTTTAGCCAAAATACTCAAAAAAGTGCAATTACTTGCGGATATCTTGTAGAGAAAACAAATAAGATTTTGAAATTTTATAGGCTTAACCTTAAACAGAGTAGGGTTTATCCTTTAGATTCTTTTTTACACCATATCTCCGAGCTTGTAATTTCCACCCAAAATTGCCAAACATTTTATAGAGCGAACTTGGTATAAACTTTTTCGAAAATAAGTCAATAGCCTCTTGAGGGATATCTTTATTATCCCTTAAAGCGTTAGCTGAAATATTCAATCCTTTTATAACATTTCTCACCATTCCTCCTCTCTCTTGAAGCGGAGTTCCATGAATTGCAGCTCCTCCTCCTAGTGCAAGTCCACCTTTCCATACAAAGCCACAATCCTTAGAAAAAACTCTGCAAATTTGGAGTGCTACCGTTGATTGGGAAGCTTCAGGAAATCCACTATTCGCTATCGCTATAAAATTTTTAGATTTTTTACTTTTCAACTTGTCTTTTTCTTCATTTATCAGTTCCATTGCTTTAATTACGGGAGCAGGTAAGCTATCCACATATAAAGGAAATGAAAGAATTATTAAATCTGCACTATCAATCATTCTAAAGAGATCTTGCCTTTTTTCTTCTCGATTTACAAGTCTATGGACAAATCCTATCTCACTTGTCATCCCAAATTCTTTTAATTTTGAGATTAAATAATTTCCAATAGATGCTGATGTACTATTTTCACCTTTTGGGCTTCCTATTAATAGCAGTGCTTTTTTCTCGTTACTCATATTTACCCCTCCACTTTTTTTAAAAGGTTGGCAAATTCACTTATAAAATCGTTTTTACTTAGCTTTTTAGTATATATTATTGATTCATGAACAGGTGCACCCATATTAAGTGAATTACGATAAACTAATTCTTTAAATATAGATTCCTTTTCCTCATTTGGTTTTTCTAAAACTCCAAGAGCAATAATTGAGCCTCTTTTTTCATAACGATACCTATGATGAGTTTCTCCATTTCTCTTTGTAAAAAACGGTAATATTGTTGGAATAAACCTATCTAATACTTTTTTCAACTCAGAGGAGTATCCTCCAAATGTGATCGGTGTAAAATGAATAACCAGATTACTCTGGACCATCTTCTTAGCGACTTCTCGACCATAATCATCTGTTTTACACTTTCCAGGTGTTTTTATCCAACAATCAAAGCAACCTTGACAGGCTGCAACTTTAGCCTCTCTTAATAATATTGACTCCACCTCAAATTCATTTCGTTCAAGTTCTTCTATTATTAAAGATTGGATCATATCAAAATCGTTCTTTAATCTACCGTCTAATATAAGGGCTTTCATCATTTTTTTTTTACTTTAGAGTGTGTAATTAATATTTAAAATTATAGTAAATTTACAATTAGGTTAAAAATAGATCATATTTAATTAAAAGTTATTCTTAATATTTTCTCTAAAAAATGATTATAAAAACTCTGAATCTTAGGAAACCTATATTTAAGTAAAGTGTTACTGAATTACCCTTGTCATTATTTAAAATTATCATTTCTTGAGTTATGTCCTACTTATAAAGTGATTTGTCCGGGACTAAAGACAGCTTGATTCTTAATCAGTTTTTCAGGTACTCCCGATCCTATCATAAGACTCGTTAATATATAAAAGCAATCCCCTACCCCATCACCGGTTTTTGCTGATGTTTCCATATAGAATAAATTATAATCTCTTGTAAAATTATTAATTTCCTTGATAGATACCGCTCTTTGATCTACTAAATCGCTTTTATTCCCTACCAACAAAAAGGGTATTTCCGTATTTACATTATTACGCACTTCTTCTATCCATTGAGGAAGACGCTCAAAACTAGCATAATCTGTAAGATCAAATACTAAAATTGCTCCTAATGATCCTTGATAATACATAGGTCTTATACTTCCAAATCGTTCTTGTCCCCCTGTGTCCCATAGCTGTAATTTGCAGGTAGTTACGCCCTCATCTGTTTCGATGGATATAGTTTTAACGTGAAAATCTACTCCAATCGTCATTTTATAATCTTCAGTAAAAATACCTTTTGAAAACCTAACAGCTAAAGCTGTTTTACCTACACCACCCTCCCCTACAACAATTGACTTAAGAAGATAATCATAATCCTCAGGCATTTTATATCAGTCATTGAGATTTTCTTTTGTTCTATAAATTAACTTTAGCTACTTTTGTTTTATAATTTTTTATTAAATTTTTAATAAACTAAAAATAATATTTCTCCTTTTTAGCTAAAAAAATTATCATCATATTACTTTTTCGTACCCGATTAAAGGTATATATTGTAAGGTTAACCATTTATCTCTCATGCTTTCTGTTAGACTTAGAGTGAACATTAATTTATATCGGGATAACTTTCTATAGAATCTTGTGATTCAAAATGAATAAATATAATTTAGGAGTAATGGAAGAAAAAATAAATCAAGAAATTTTATATCACCAACCAAAGTGGAAAATTAAGGTGATAGCGGGAATCGTAGCTCCTCCAATTTTGTTCTCATTTATGTTTCTGATTTATAGCGTATTTGGCGTAATATTTGGAAGCGAAATTGGTTGGTATTTAGGATTGTCTGTATATTGGATCCTATGTGGATTATTATTTTCGGCATGGCTAGTTGGTTTTAAAAATATTAAAAAGGTGATTTCTCCTCGAAGATTGAAACTGAAACTGATTCCTTTTATTATATTTCCAATGATGATGGCATTACTTTTTAGCTATATTTCTGGAATAGATTACAAACAGGCGAATCAATGGGCATTAGTATTTTTTGTTTTAACTGTATTTGGAAACGGAATTTTTGAAGAAATTTTATGGCGGGGAGCTTATATGGAGTTATACCCAAACAATAATTTCTTAAGAATTATCTATTCCACAATTTGGTATGCATTATTTCACTTTGCATCAGGATCTCTATCCTCGAATTCTAACGTATTGGGTTTAGTTATTGGATCATCATTTTTTGGAATATATCTTGCGCTATTAGCAAAGTGGACTGATAGCATATGGTGGGCTATTATTTGTCATATTTTAGGTGGTTTTGTCATGATGGCTTAAATTTATATCAAAATTTCTTATCTACATTTCTTTTTTTTAATTTTAGAAAAAGTTAGAGAGGATTACCTTTACGGTATTTTAAATGAAGAGGTAATAAGCAATAGGCTTTTTAGTGATTTCTTATTGTGAAAATCTTCGGATTGTTTAACCAATATACATGTAAATTAAGCATCCTATCAATATTCCGAATGTTACCAATACTACAAATCCCATTTTCTTGTTTTTATCGAAAGTCACGCCAATCAAACTGAACTCAGCAGCATAAAATACTATGATGTAGAGAATATGGAGTGTTAATATTTCTCTGAATGGAATTAGGAGGATATAATCGAATAATAATTCCAAAAAGAGGTAGAATAGGATAATTACTAGAGAGATTATAATCTTTTTTTCCTCCTTTTCCTTAATATATCCTATCAAGGTGATAGTGAAGGGAATTATCAGGAGAATTACAATAAGGCCAGAAATCTGTAAGATTTCCATATTGCCGAATTTTGTTGCAAGATACACAATACTTACTGAAATGTTAAAGATAATAGAAGAAATAATGAAAATAATATCCATTGATTTACCTAAATTAGATGATTTTGATTTTCTCATGATAACGCTAAATTGATTTTACTTAATTAAATAATCATATGTTCTGTTCTGGAAATGACCTCATCTTGAATTTCTTTTCCTAAGTCAGTGAAATAAGCAGAGTAACCTCCAACTTTAACAATTATATTTCTATATGGTTCAGGATTTTGTTGAGCTGCTTTTAAAACTTCTGTAGATACAACTGTAGGTTGGAGTTGTTGACCTCCTAAACTAAAGTAGGTTTTTAAAAGAGATATCCACTTTTGTCTAGCTTCTCTTGTTTTTCCGATCCCAGATGGATGCATTCGTATGTTAACTGCACAGCCACAAACATGCTCAAAATCAAGAGCTGCTACTGATCGTATGACACCTGTTGGGCCATTCTTCTCAACATTATATGGATTACAGCTTGCTGCAAATGGTTTTCCTGCAAGTCGACCATCTGGTGTTGCGATCCCTATTCGTCCATCATATGTGTGAGATGTCATTGATATAATAAAAGGAGCATAAACTCCCCCTTTATAAGTTTTATATTTATAAGTTTCTTTAAATATTCGCGTGGTAATTTCTTGAGCAAGTTCATCACATTCGGGGTTTCCATTCCCCCATTTTCCATCAAGATCCAGTATCAATTTATGGATTGTTTGATAATCATGAGCGAAATTATTATCAATGGCTTCTAATAACTCTTTAAAATTGAATTTTTTTTGCTCAAAGATGAGTTTTTTAATTACGTATAATGAATCAACCATATTAGCAATACTATTCATTATAAGTATTCCTTCCGCATCGTAAAATGCACCTCCTTGAGTTACGTCCTTTTTCGTTTTAAAGCATCCTCGCATAAATGTAGATATAAACGGTGCTGGAAAATACTTAGCAAATAACTTATCGCGTATTATAGTAGCTTCTACTATTTTCTGAATAACGAAATTTAATTGTTGTTGATACGCATCGAGAAATTCTTCGAATGATTCAAAATCATCTGGATTTCCTGTCTTCAATCCTACATCATTAACTAAACCCCCAATTGTTAAGCAGTTGCCATTTCGAAGTGTCATATCTAGAGTTCTACACAATAAAAGAGCTGAAAAACTAATTCCTCCTGTTTTTCCTGGACTGCACATATCCACACATCCAGTAATTGAAAAAGTATTTGCATCCTTTTCGGTAATACCTCGATTTTTTAAGGCTTCAATACAGATATTATCATTTAATATAGAAATACTTGAATATCCATTGTATTGGATGTCAGCAACTTTCAAATATAGTTCTTCAGGAGTTTTATCATGATAGCGAACCGCAAAATTAAGAGAAGCTTTTGATCTATCTGCTGCTTCTAATATTAAATAAGTAAGATCATTTGTGGCATCTTCTCCATTTTCATTTAAACCCCCTACTGTCACCGGTTCTGAACCTTCAAATCGTTGGCTAAAGTCACTTACAGCGTTTGAATAAGGACGGATATTATGACTCATTATATTGAGAACTAACTCTTCAAGCAGTTCTCGCGCTTCTTCTCGTGTAATAAGCCCTTTT
>SMTZ1_10001358_pt1 | contig 25510 bp, 19 predicted proteins | sample DeeMarSWOR136_30_FD_25667 | JGI IMG/M metagenome (IMG submission 25667)
GGGTGTCAATAATCTTTTGTAGGAACAAGTCCGTTTGCATCCGCATCAATCCGTTGAATCTTAGCGTCAGCTTGTTAACAATAAAAAAAAAACATCTCCTTGTGAGAGTAAGAGAATGCCTGTATTATACTTACATAGAAGATTTAGATAGAAAAAATAGTGTATCAAACCGTAAAAGTACTGTAAAGATCTGGCGAGTACGGCTCAGGACATGGAATATCCGGAAGAGGTGCATTTTGACAGAACTCTCATGACATGCAAGTTCGAAAGGGATTAAAGCATAGCTCATTTCTTATTTACACAAAAACACAAATAAAGGAGACAGTATGAAGCTGGTAAATTTTGCATTCTTGTATTTGTGTTTCACGTTGATCACTATCGTATTTGCATTAGGAGATTCCGAAGAAACTGATCGCAACATGAATCAAAGAGCAATCGATTACTTCATTGTAGGCGAAAAGGCTGTTGGGAAACTTGCTGACGAATCTCGGGATATAAGTCCTCTTAAGAACCTAGACAAAATAAGCACCCACAGCATTATCGATGTCAAACTTGCAAAAGGCAAAGATTACGGATCTTTCTTCGGAGATAAAGAATTCAATATGATTCTTGTTGCAGAGCTGAAGAAAAAGGGAGAAGATACGTGGAGTCACATTTCAGCGATAGACAGATACACAAGGGAAATACAAAAAAGTTCTCAATTTAGGGACGTAGGTATTCCAAATGATTCTTTAGTTTTGGAGCCATTGTACGTCGCTGATGCAATATTATCAGATAATCCCTTTGTTCGGGTAGGCGATCGTGTCCAAGCACTCTTTTTCTACGACGTAACGACATCCCGAGTCTACCGTGAAGATTTGGACAGCGCCCAACGTAGAGATAAATCCCTGATGTCAATTGATGCACAGGAGATGTACTTAACGCAAATTGGAAGTACCCGCTCAAGATATGCTGCTAGACATGGCGACAGAATTCGACTGAGATTTTTGCGCGCGGAGTATTCCATTCATCGGATACGTAATATAAGATACAAAAAGAGTAGAGGCGAGAAATTGCAGGGCAAAGAAACACACGCGGATTTACTCAGCATCGAAGATGAGGTGGATTTTTTCTTCGAAGAATTCGGCATAAAACTCGATATCTCGCCAACCGTAGTATATGGTAGCCGATCCGGAGAGGATTTTGATGAGGGGGAGTTCAACCCGATAGATAAAAATCCCTCTTTTGGAAGCAACGTATACCTCAGCTATGATGGTAGAGATCGCTGCAAGAAATACATCAATATTCTTCCCGGACTTCACCTCTCTCTTTTAGGTCTGAATTCTACCAATGAAGTAAAATTTACTACTGGTTTCGTATGGTCTCTTCCGAGTTTGAGGAAATGGGTTGGGATTTTTGTTGGATTGTATGACCTGAAGCAGTGGGTTTTTGGATTAACTTTCTCACCAAGTATCGATTTTCGTGCGCTTGTGCAAGCGGAAAGAAAGTCAGAATGAAGTAGGTCAAAATGGACGCACTACTTAGACACTACCTGTAAGTGGGTGTTTATCACCCAGAATCATGACTAGCAAATAAACCTATGAAAGCAGCATGTACCGTTTTTTTGCCACAAATTAATTGGGACAAATATGAAACGGAGGTTCAGTTCAATTGAGTCTGTTCTAGGTGCTGTCATAATACCGATATCCGCAACAGCCCTTGCTACCTATTGGCCAGCAATTCAATCGTGGTATAGACGGCGCGTTTTCCAACGGTTAATCCTGAGCGAACTCAAAGAACTGACGCCCTACCCCAATAATGTACAGTCGGAGTTCAGATGGCACGACCATATATCACAATAATTCATACACCAGAAGATCTTTATTGATCCGTCACGTAATCGAGACTTTGTACTTAGCCTGGGCCCAAATCTCATTTATCTCATGTCGCAGCTCTGGCATGAAGTCCAAAGCAGACATTCCGACGCACGACAGTGGCTATATTACCTAGAGGAGATTTGCCTGTGGTTCGGTGATGAAATAAGAGAAATAAAGAAAGTCGCCAAATCGTGGCATGAGTTTAATCGAATCATATCAAAGACAGTAGGCTTGTTCGCTTCAAATATCCACAAAGGAGGGTAAAGTGCAAGCAACCGACATAAATGCCCACGAAAGAGATTTTGACAGAACGGGCATTGATAGCAACGGTAAGTATCATTTACTCGAAGAACATACCGTTGAAATACCCGGAGAATCAAATGAAATGATGTACGTTAGAGCAAAACCTCTGTCCAAGGACGAATCCTATTTCTATCATAATAAGCCACACAAGGATCAAATCGTACTTCACTATACAGTAGGATACTTGAAGGGTGACATAGCAACTCTAACAACTCATGATTATCATGTTTCGGTTCCCTTCGTTATTGGACGGAACGGAACAATTTACAACTTATTCTTCTCTGGATACTGGGCTTATCATCTTGGACGAAATGCAGTAGGTGGTAATACTGCAAGAAGCAAAGCGACCATTGGAATAGAGCTTTCCAATATTGGTCCTCTAAAAAATCAGGGAAACAAGCTCTCGACTATTTACTCTGATTCTGATACATACTGTTCGTATCAAGACATACAGTTATACAAAGAAGCAGACTTTCGAGGTCACAAGTTCTACGCTACGTTCACGGATGCGCAGTATGAGTCACTCGTCACTCTTCTACGTTATCTAACGGCGCGTTACGACATCCGGCGAGAATTTTTACCCGCCCCAGAACGCTTCGAGACAAAATTGGACATCACGCAGTTCAACGGAATCGTAAGTCATGTCAACTATCGTAGACACGGTAAGCAAGATATCGGGCCTGCGTTTGAGTGGGATAGAGTAATCCAAGGAGTAAGAGCGTGATTATATCCGACAATCAAAAATCATCCCTTCAATTGGAACCCGCAAGTTGAGGGAGTAATTATGAAACTATCAAAAATCCGATGGCTTGGACAAAGCTACGGGAAACAGCCGTTGCGTTTCCTCATAATCACATTGCTGGTATTTTACGCTATATCCGTACCTCTCTTGTATTTTTCGGAGATAAACAAAAACGAAAATATCGCAAACCCATGGGACGCTTTTCGTACTATTTCTGTTTTGTTCCTTGGAGAGTATGAAGAATCACTAAAGACACGTCCCGGAAAAGCAATTGCTGCGGTAGCACTGATTCTGAGTATAGCGTTCGTGGGTACAATCATCGCCAGAATAGCATCGTTCTTTGTTGGTTTAAAGCTGGGGGCAAGAATGTTTAAAGGACGAAAAAAACACATTGTAGTGTGCAATTGGAATGATAGAGGAGATCGTATCATCAAGGAAATCCACAAGGAAAATGGTAATTCCAGGAAAGATGTGGTCATAATTACCGACCAAGAAATCGATGAACAAGCATTCTCCAATATTCCTGCATACAAGAATGTCGAATTCATCAAAGGTGATCCGGCATCGCATGATATGCTAGAAGAAGCGGAAGTTGAATATGCAAAAAGCGTCATTATCATGGCAGATGATACAAAACGCTCTGACCCTGATGCCTATACCGCGTTAGTGTCTCTAGCGATCACGAGATATATAAAAAACAAAAACGTATCAAAAGAGCCTTATATCATCGCTGAAGTGATGAACAGCAAAATGGTAGAACCTCTATTATCTGCACACGTAGACGAATGTGTTTGCGCCGCATATTATCGGCTGGGCATTATTGCACAGTGTGTTTTTCATAATAAGATCTCGGACGTGTATAAGCAGATGCTCGAATATTCCAAGGACACAAATGAGATATATATCATCGATAATAAAGAAGACCTCAAGAATCTCACAGGAAAAAGCTTTAAAGAAATGGCACAGATGTTGAGTGACAAGAGGAACGAAAAGAACCCGACGATTCTATTAGGCGTAAAGAGAAACAATCGCATAATACTGAATCCAAAAGGCCGGGAATTTGACGCACTCAAGAATGGTGATAATTTAATTGTACTGGCTTTTAGAGAACCGAAGCTGAGCTACCTCACTAAGAAATGAACGATATTTGCTAGAGTATGTCATGAGTATTGGCCTGCCGTGCTGAAATGACATAATTCAGAACAACTAAACAGACAAACGACCACGGTTGTCATTGGTCGTTAGCTACGCAACTCGCAACTTTAAGAGTATTCCTTTTCTACCAAATAACGGATGAATCCGCTCTAATTGCGTTGTTGAAGCAAGCAATAGCTATCCACACATGACTACGCCTCAAATGAAATCTCTACTGCTTTCCCACGGCTAACTTCTGTCGTTGATCTAACAGTTACGCCGCGTTGGGCAAGCCGTTTCAGTGTTTGCCCATGAGGTATATCTCCGAAATGTGTGCCGGGACACGTTGAGACAAGCGCAGTACGCTCGCGGGAATCAGTTGGGTTAATCGGAAGAATTGACTCAAGTATCGAATCATCAGGCGTGCCATTAATGCTACCGTGATGGCTAACTTTCAGGAAATGAACCGGCTTCAGCGCTCTCTTCTGCCTTTCCATCATGATCCAACTGGCCTCTTCAGCGTCACCTGTAAACAAAAGTCGCCAGCCACGCCACTCTAACATCAACACAATGCTAGTATTGTTTGCCGCTTTATCTATCGCCAAGATATCTGTTGCTAGCCCCCGTTTACGTCGTTGTAGCAGACGCGCGAATGCCTTAGGATCAACCCCGTTTGGTGGTTTTGGTACAGCTGATTCATAAGGCTTATTTCTTCCTCCGGTTATCGAATCACTTCCCATCATAAGTGGTAGTGGCATAAGTCCTAAAGGGTAACAGGCCGTATCTTCCTCGGGGGCCAAAACTGTTAAACGCGCTTCCTCAAAGGAATGGTGAATTTTTCTCTTTAGTCGTTTTGCTGCGTGAACATAAGTAGTATGTTTCGATGCACCCCCTGCAGATTTCAGGAACTGTACTCTGGTTCGTGTCCGCTTTGGATCGTTATTTTTCATGAGGTGCTTCAAGGCTTTTGCTTGCTTCTCTTTTGTAGTTGCCAGATACCGCACTACCCCTCTGTAGTGCGCATCAATGAGGTCTCTACGTCGACGTGCAGCTGGATGTCGTGCGTAGTAACCTGTCGCGGATGAGGCAGTCAACCAAGCATAGTCAAGATTGACACCCAAACCATAGCGCTTATGGGCATCATAAAGACCGGTTACATGGTCGTAGTGTTCATGTGTCATTATATAGAGGTCTACACTCTTTCGACCTATTCTTTTAAGTATATCTTTGACTACGGGCTCAAAAACCCGGTAACCACTCCCAGCTCCTACGGCAAGATTGCCCACATCGAAAAGTATATGACGTATGGTCTCCTTCCCGGTCTTGTTACTTTTATCCGGAACGGTCACTAATATGGCTTCTCCGAATCCTACATTGTATGCACGTACAACAAGTCTGTTCATCTCACAACCTCCTATGAACACAGAACCCTTGCCGAACCACTCACTCTCATTGCCTTGCCTGCCTTCTTTGCGATAATTGCATCGTTTCGAGTCTGTCCATCAACACCGACAGCCTCTTTCGAGGTAAGAAGAAGACCACGCTTCATCCAATTGTTCAGTGTCCGATTCCGATCGGCATACTGACTTCTCCCTCTATTTGCAGTCAAAATAGACAGGACTCTGCGACTCTTCCAATCAAGGACCAAAGTTGTTCCGGCAGTATATGCCCACCGTGATGCGAACCTGGCACCAAGATCGTGCTCCTCCTCAGCATCCCATGTAACTCTGAAAATGAGGTCTTTCTCTGACTCCTGGTTTTTGCTCCGTCTCTTGACGCGTATCCGTTTCCGGCGTTGCTGTACCTTAAAATCCGCCTGTGCGGGGATACGTAGCAATTCACGGTAATCCTCTGCGAATCTTTCTGCAACTGCATCACTCTCAAAGATTTCATGGCAGCGGACACCATTGAGTCGTCTGCCTACAAAGTCACTATCCGCTTCTAGATCATTCTCTTGCTCTACCACCTTGCGTGCAACTAACTCGCTTGCCAGCCATTGCTGCTCAATACGTTTACAGCCATGAAATGCCATATCTGCAGCAATTACGGCACGAGCGAAATCAGCCAACGAAGCTTCTCCTGGAGGAAGGTAATCCAAGCCGCGGAATATCAGTCGGGCAAATTTCCCACCTGATTTAAGAATATCCTGACTGGTCGAAGGATGTTCTGAACCATTACCATTGGCATAATGCATAAAAACTTGGTACATTGCACCTGACAGTACTTCACTTACCTCATACGGATCTGCCAAATCGACAGAACTAGAATCGAGCTTACGCCTATTCCTCAACACACGCAGGCAATCCGCTCCCACGTCACGCCGAATCTCACTTCCGAATTCCTCAGCAACTTTGGAGAGAGCCGCTTTGATGTTAAGTTTCCCGCTACTAATGTATCGCAGGGAGAAAATGATCTTTTCGTTTAGCAGTGTAAGCACGATTGCTGCTAGGTCCGCGATGGCCTCATGTAAAGCGATAGACTGTGTTCTTGCGGCATGATATAGATCAGGTGCAATACCATCCAGAATAGCATGAGCTGTCTCGTGGACTATGATGTCAGGGGACAAGGCTGTATATATCATGTGGCCAACACTGCTCGGACAATAGAAGAATTGAAGGCTTCCAGATTCACGTTCATAGAAAGCATTCGCCAGCAAACCTGCTCTTGGTACAACGAGCAGCTGTTGAGAGTCGAAAGCCCAAGTGACCGGACGGCCCAGCGCATCGGTGCTCTCAAAGAATCTGATTGTTTTCATCACCGTGGCAAACAAATTCACTTGAATGAACGAGTCTGACTCAAACGCCTTCATCAAAACCTGTTCATCGTCTGTTTCAGGTACCTCAATATCAAAACAGGAGACGGTTTTCCCTCTGCCCTGAGGGATGAACCTTGCTCCCGGTCTTAGCTTCCCAGTATCAGTATCGAAGTCAAGCACGGCAACTCGCGGCGTCACCGGCCCATCAATAACCTTACCATCGTCGGGTAAGTCAAAATCCTCAACCGGTGTGGCCAGCAAAATATCACTTGGTTCAGGTTTTTTTTGCTCGCGCAGATACTGTCGGTCCCATATCAAGACTGGCATTCTTACGGTTCGGGGCATTCTATGCTCCTTAGGCGGTCCTATATGCCTCAGTGTTTCGACTTACCTATACAATGATGACAATTGTCGTATCCTTGCCGGTGAGCCTCGTCGAGAGTGTCGGGTTCAAAAAGCACTTGATGCCCGGCGGCAATGATATCGTCGATCTGACATTCATTCGCTCCGGTCTTTTCGTTGTCAAGGTCATGAACTTCCATCTTATTAGAATTCCCTACATACCTTCTCCCCTCAGTTGGGGGGCCTTTTCTTCTCGCCATGTTACACCTTCCTTTTTTTGGAATTATCACTCAACTTCCAGCGTGGATTGGGTTTGACTGAAATGTCAATCCACGGTTCATTCTCCTTATCCGTTCGTTGGGGTTGCAGTATGCCACGTTCATCACCATACTCGCGTGCATTAACAGCCCGAAGGCCCAGGTTTTGCATCAACAAGCGGTAAGGAACTTCTTTGTGTACACTGCGTGTTTCACCCGCACGTGTCGAAACCACAATCTGTGCTTTCCGCCCCCGCGGAAGAATGTTGTCCAAAATTGTCTGTTTTGCATTTTCCTTATCAATAAAAGGTGTGCCATTGACACTACCATGGTGCGCTACCTTTAAAAAATCTAGCGGTTTACCGAGGTGACCGTGCTTTTTGTCCATCAGAAGCATTACATCCCAACAACCATTCCGACGTCCCTTCTTGACGGGCCTCCCTGTCCATTCCGCATCTCCCGTGAACAGCAGCCGCTTGCCGCGCCATTCCAACAGAAACACCACACAGGTATTGTTCTTCAACTTGTGGTCCTCTCGGGAAAAAGCCAAAGCAGAATAAAGAATCCTATTGTGGAGACGCCGGAAATCACTTTTGCTAATGTTGCAGGGCTGCGGAATCGGGCGCTTCTCGCCCGGAGTTTTCATATCCTCAAACAATAGGCTGTTATACATATTAACGAGGGAAAGATAATCACATGACGTTTTACCCAGGTAGTAGCCATCAATGTCCCACTCGGGGGCGAGTATTCGAAGACATGTATCCTTTTCCTGAAAATCTTGAAAACATGTGACACCGTATTTGAAACTGACTTTGTGTTCACGCCGTTGCTTGGCCGTCAGTCTTTTCTTGGTTGCACTAGGATCAGCGATATCCCGACTTACGTAGAGCGGCTTGATTCTGTTCGCTCTTGGTAGAGTAGTACGTAATGTCTCCATCGCTTCGTCATTCCAGACTGTATTTACTATTAGTGTATCTAGACTGGCACTTAGCTTGAGTCCCCTAGCCTGGAGTGACCTCGCAGCCTTATCCGCCAGTGCCTGCAGGGCGTGCGCTTGCTTTGCCTGCGGGTGGTCCCTTTTCATGAACGCACTCAGCCAGATATGTTTGATTCTGATTCCCTTGAACCACTCGGGATCAAAGCCTTTAATGTGATCGTTGTGGGGGTGAGTTACAATCAGAAGATCTAGCCGCTTTTTAGGTGCTTGCTGATTGTCCAACATTGAACGTACGTTGTCCAACGCATTCCTCAACGTATACTCTGCACCTTTACTCCCACAGTCAATTAGAATGTGATAATAGTTATTTGCGTCGGGCACCCGGACATATATGCAATCGCCAAACCCCACATCATAGATTCGCACAAGAAGTGTATTGTCCATTCTAATCCTCCTCAAAACCACCATGCCGTAGGTGTGGTGTAGCCTCTAGCCTGAGTACTCCTCCTACACGCCGGCCTACCACAGGCGATGCCATAGCATCCAGACCCTCTTCCTCGTCCGCATCTGCCAGTGCGACCATCCCCTGTTTGACCAATTGAGCCAGATAGTCGAGTAGCAGTGCTCTACGCCGTTTTCCCTCACCACGTTCCACCATGTCTTCAAATCCTGGTTTTCGCACAAAATAAAGAACGTTACCACGGCCATCGAAAACCAAGGTCCCTCCACACAGAAGCTGCACGGTCTGGCCCTCTAAATGGCCGAATCGCTTACCCTGCAGAGGAACATCTTCGTGCCATATATACTCAAGGACGATTTCTCTAGGCAGGTGACGGCCTGCTTCAGCAACTTTATCCGTATCGTACAGATCAACAACATCAATATCTTGGTCTATCGGAATTTTCAGCAAAGTTCGGTGCATATTCAGAAAGTGGTAGGCTTCTGTTCGAGACCTTGAAAGGTGCTCGATGTCGTATCGATGAAATTGTATTTGGTAAGGCCTAACTATTGGATTTAAATCACACAATCCCCGATTGTGTTCATCCTTCGACTTCTTACAGAAACCCCGCTTATGAAAAACATTCCTAATGATATCACGATATTGATATGTATCTTTCGGATAGGCTAACTTGTCTGCCTGAAGGACAGCGCGTACATAGTCGATGAATTGGATGTCAACCGGGGGGCAGAAATCCAAGGATCGTAGGGAAATACGAGTAAAGTGATCAGTGGCATGCCACAACGCCCACCTACTTCTGACCTTGCGTTTTCTCTTTGTGGAATATTCTCGCCTTGTTAGTTTCAATGTCATTTCGGTAAGGATTTCAAACATTGCTCCGGTCAGTACCTGTGAGCAATCATGTGGTTTCCAGTTACCTTGGATATGCTTCATTGTCAGACGATTGTGCGCAGTCCGAAGATAAGGACGAGCAGCTGAGCCGTGCACTTCCTTTGACACTCTCTCGCCAAACTTCTCGGCGAGATGGCCAATGACGTCTTCTTTTGAAAGATCCCCTCCGGAATAATCGGCAACTACGCGGCGCACGTGGCGATTCCGGAGTGTACTCAAGATCGCGGTAAGATCGGCTATGTACTCATGAAAAGCAGCAGTGTGCAGAGAGCTATCCTCATTATAGTAAGGACGAATGCCATCGAGAATTGCATGACCAGTCTCGTGTGCTACTATGTCATGAGACAGGCACGTGTATACCGGATCCTTGGTTGTACCACAGTAATAGAACTGTAGAGACTTGCTGCGCCGATCATAGAAAGCGTTCTGAGCATATCCAGCGTGCGGCACAACGATAAGACGATTACCGTCAAATGCCCAGGGAATAGCACGCCCCATGACGACGGAATCCTCGTAGAAATTCAATATGTTCTGAATAATGGCCCACACGTTGACTTGATGGAATTGGGGGTTCTGTGCGTGGCTAGAGCCGATAGGTTGATTTGATGGTCCAACAAAACACCATTTTCTGGAATCCCAACGCGCAGGATCGTTCAGTATACCTTTGTCAGCATCGTAATCCACCACGGCAAGTCGCGGGCTGGTTGGACCATCGGTTAGGCCTGGCTCCCAATCCAGTCCGATAGGCTTTAGCCCCAACGAATGATCTCTCTTCGCAACCAACGGGTCTTGGACATAGATAGTAACCTGTAATGTCATGCCCAACTCCTGCCTGATCGACTTGGATAGAAGTTGACAAGCTGAGTACAATTCCTCAGGCGTTGCTTTTAATCTACTTACGCCCTTCTCTTTCATACTTTTGATCCTCCTTGTTTTCGACACAGCAAACAATCTCGATTCCTTGATTAATGATGGCTGTTCTGTGCCAACATTTCACGTTATCTTTCAACTTTGTCTAAGTCCAACGCGAATGCATATAGCCCTTATATTTAAAGACATCAGCGTTATATGCGTACAGAGTATAGTCCGCCACTTCGTAGCCATGGCGAAAAAGCAATTGGTAATCTTTCTCAGATAATCGACTGATCTTGGTTTTCATGTTGGCCGCAAAGTCGGCTTCATGTTTACCGAGGCAGCCTGTACACACTTTAGATATTTCAGCTTCACGACCTGCATCTGTGAGGGTATACTCACAAGTATTGCCGATCTGCAGCAGACTTCCACGATCTTCGCTAGGATGGTTGATCAACCGCTCTGCTACTGCCCTTGACCGTAAGGAACGAACTTGATCCATCATCACACCCGTAATGATGCGTAAAGGAGCCTTCCACCAGTGATATTTCTCAGGCTCTGGTCGCCCTGATGCATCACTCACAATCAAGAAATCTATGTCGTCGCGCCAACCTCCTATGAAATTGTGTAAACCTTCCAGTCCAAGATTGTCATAGACACCACCGTCCCATAAGTGCAACTTGGGGTACATAGGATCTATGGACTTCGTTTTTCTCTCCACATGAAACTCTGGGTCAGTTAACTCTTTCATTCCCTCGTCCACATATTTGAACCATGAGTGAGGATGCGTCTTAAGTACGAGTGGACCAATGAGACCAGGAAAGCCTGCAGAAGCAGCCAGTGCATCACTGAGCGGAATGTTTGTATTGTATGTATAACCAAAAGAATAGTCACCCATCCGGAAACGCTCGAAACGCCAGTTTTTTCCAGTCTCGTAACAAGTAGCGTTGATCATCCAACGGGGCTGCTCAGGCAAATCACGAAGAGTTATCGCTATGTCCCAATGCCTTTTCAGCAATTTGGAAAGGTCATCTGCCCTGGTGCTAAGGATATTCAAGGGTGACCAAAGGATGCGTCGAATCAGTGCTGATTGCAAATCATGGGTAGTTATCACATCACGAGCTTTGGGTAATATCTTATCTATGAACTCACGACTTGTCGGCCAGCAGAAATCATTCATGGCGTGAATCAAACCAATACACATACTACCACCGGAAACTGTGGACAGAAACGCCATTTTTTCGAAAGCTGCTTCGTCCGCAAGTCTCGCTAGCACTCCTAAGTGGAAACCAGTAGCTCGGAACCCTCCGCCTGACAATGCCAAGCCTATTTTCATGAACACACCTCCCCTGAATTCAGTACGTCTTCAAGATTGTGCTAATCCGTTTCACTCATCGAAGTTGCATCATGTCCGTTCTCAAATCTCTGAACGTGTCTAAAATGCTCTCGCGACAGACTACTCTTCGAAGGATTTTTGTAGATACTTCAACCTGGCCGATAGATCCCTGAACTCATCAGCTTGAGCTTCTGGCGGTTTGGCGACAATCGTGGCTACGCGTGGGGGCAGAGATTCCATAAGAGATTCACGCCTTCTTTTCGCCAGTGGCGGTAGTGCTCTCTGTATGCTCCTGCTATATTGAAGCATGTCTTGAGCATACTTGATGGCATCCTGTCCTACCTGTATTGCCTCACGACCGTCCTTCTTTGCTTTTGCAGCTTCCTCTTTTGTCAGGGCCAATTTGACTCTGTTCTGCAATGCATTCAATATCGCTCTACCTCCATAGCCCGCTGCAAGAGCCAAAGCAATGAGCCTGACTCCGTCAGCAGGTACATGTACAAAAAGAACAGCAAGGGCTGCCACTGCACCGACGATAATATACCCGATTAGATGTGTTTGATCTTTGGGTGGAGCTGATAGCTTATTAGACAGCCCACCCACCATGCCACAGATTGCCACTATGATGATTATCCTCCAAGTTTCCCACTGGCTCAAAGAACCTATTAAATCGGTGATGTTCGCTGCCTGTTCACCCATTTTGTCCTCCCTCTATGCTTTATTATTCCCGGGAATTCTGAACATCCTACCACATCATCACAGCAGTTTCACCTGAACGAGTCTTATAGTAGAGGCGAATACGTAGAACATATTTGTGATCTTTGAATAGCTTTATGCGTATAGAAGCATTGTAATTCTCGCCACTATCGTCATCGGCAGTCAGATATCGTAGCTCGCCGTCCTGATCCTCAAAAAGAACCATCACAGTATCTGAAGTACCAAAGGTACTAATATCGTAATAGCGTGTAACGCTCGGCTGGATTCTGAAGTTCTTTTGCTCACCAGGAGCGATATCGAGCGTAACACTCTGCAATAATTCCAGCTTTGCATAATCGGCGTCAGTTAGTGGTGGATATATGGTTCTAGCCCAAGTCTTGTCTCTTTCTGATAGCCCCTGTTCCGGTGTTAGACCATTGCTATACTTCTCCGGTTCTTTTATCAAACCAGGTTCGAAAGGATAGTGCATAATGGAATCAGGATCCCAATTCGTCCCCTGTACCGTATCTGGGTTAATCTTACGGATGATGTTGTGATAAGTCGTATCACGATCCCAATTGTTGGGCGGTCGGGCACAGGACGCGTACACGGCCTCCTCGTCCCAAACTATCCCGGCTTTCGGATTTTGGTGTTCGTGGGGGAAGCCTAGAGTGTGTCCAATTTCGTGCACAGCCGTGTCAATCTCACTGGGATGTCGGGTCAGATCCCAGCCGAAATTCATAGTACGTTCGTCTCTCTCAATGTTATGAATATCCCTACCAACGTAAGACCAAGTACGATAGTCACGCATAAACCCAATCCTAACTTCTGCCTCATCACGAGAACCAACCTCTTTGAAAGTAAGACCAATGCCCACATTCTTCCAGATGTCGAACGCTTTCCGAACGACATCTTTCTCGGCCTTGGTCGTCGTCCATTTTAGCCATCTGGTCGTTCCATCCGGTAAGACAACTTCTTGGCCGTCGCCCTCTTGGTTAAAGAAATAGTAGTGTAAAACAGTACCGTTTACCCACTTCTTTGCCATGATATCTATCAGTCGAGCCCGACGTGGGTTGACATCCGGACTGTATACCCGTGCAGAAACCCGAGGTAGTGAGCAATAAGAATACTTTTTGCTGGGGTCAAACGTAGCCGCTGCCCTAGATCCAGTCTTCTTACCGGAAGTACTAGTTCTTCTTCCCATAGTTTCCTCCTTTAAATGATTTCTTAAAAACCAAACGAATTCACTACCGTGAAATTTTCAATTTTCGTTTCCTAACGACATTATCTCACGGACTTTCCAATCACTTGGGATACCACCCACTAGTCATTTCATCAAAATCTGCTAAGCTTAGATCCATACATCAATGGCCTTATCTTCGCGATCAGTGCGCTGGGGTTGTGACACATGGGGAATATCAGGATCGTGCGAATATTTACGAGCATTTGCAGCCCGCCGACCAAGCTCCCTTAACAGATCATGATAAGGCACTTCTTTCTGCTTTCCATGCCTACCCGCAGCGGTTGAGACTACCACGTTTGCCTTACTTGTCTTCGGAAGGATCTTATCAAGAATAGGTTGCGCCACTCCTTTCATGTCTACGAAGGGTGTACCGTTGACACTACCATGGTGCCCCGTCTTTATAAAATCCAGCCGTTTGGAAAGATGGCCCTTCTTGTCCATCTTCAACATTACGTCCCAGCAACTATTACGACGTCCCTTCTTAACAACTTTACCTGTCCACTCTGCATCTCCTGTGAACAGTAGCCGTCGACCACGCCACTCAAGCAATAACACAACACTAGTGTTGTTCTTCAAATCATCATCAGTCTGAGCAAAAGCCAAAGCCGAATACAAAAGTCTTTCACGCAGCAGACGAAATTCCCTTTTGCTGATATTACCGGGCTGTGGTGTCTTGCCCCCTTTAGGGACCTTGCCGCTGGCATGTTTGTAAAGAGAAAATACTGAAGTGTAATCGGTTGTTCCTTTACCGAGATAGTAACCATCAATATCCCACTCTGGGGCAAGTACACGAAGAACTGTACTGTCTTCGGTAAAATCTTTAAGACACGTCGTGCCGTCTTTGAAAACGAGTTTGTGCTTGCTTCTCACCGTTGGCTTCAACCTTTTTGCAGCATCCCGGCATATATATACTGGTTTGATCTTGTTGGCTTTGGGCATACCACTACGGAGCGCCTGCAAAGCTTTGCGATTACAGAGACTATTCATCAACAATCTATCCAATCCTGGTGTCAGGTGTAATCCACGTGCTCTGAGTGAATTCACAGCCATATCTGTCAAATCTTGCAAGGCATGCGACTGTTTCGCCTGCGGATGGTTTCTCTGCATGAACGCACTCAACCATATGTTCCTGATCTTGATACCCTTGAACAACTTGGGGTCAAAACCTTTAATATGATCAGCATGTGGGTGAGTCGCCACCAGCAGATCCAGCCGTTTCTTGGCACCCTGGTCATTCGGCAACATAGAACGGATATCACTCAATGCATCATTCAGCGCAGGTTTTGCAGAACCTGAGGTACCACAGTCAATAAGAATGTGGTAGAAATCATCCTTGTCAGGCACCCGGACATATACACAGTCGCCAAAGCCGACATCGTAGGTACGTACTAAGAGCTTGTTCTTATTCATCTCCGCCCTCCCTGCAAGTCCCCCAATGCCTGAGGTGAGGAGTTCTCTCTATGCACAACTCTCCATCTACGCTGCGGCCCACAATTGGCGTATTGATATCAATGCTTCCTATGCCAGATTCCGCCATACCTATCCTGCCATTCGCAACAAGACTGGCAATATAGTCAAGCAAACCCTTTCTTCGCTTCTGCCCCTCGACTTTGTCCTTCTCCAATTTTGTACCTGGCTTTCGACACCAGTAAAGGACATTACCGCGGTCATCATAGACCAAGGTGCCGCCACAAAGAAGCGGTATCGTCCTTCCTTCTAGGTTGCCAAATCGTGAACCCTTCAGCTCAACATCCTCACGCCATATATATTGTAGTACGATTTCCCTTGGCAGCTTACGGCGTGCGCGTCTCACTTTGTACGCAGTGTAAGGCTCAGCTATCACAATATCTTGGTGCTCCGGAATACACAACTCCTTGCGTCTTTCGTGCAGAAAACCATAAATCGCTGCACGAGAAGACAAGACATAGCCGATATCATAGCAGAATAATTGGGAATAGGTAGGTGCATCCTCTTCTGTCGACTGAAGGATTGAACGTTCTTTGAATACTTGCTGCATAATCTCTCGATACCCATATGGATCCATTGGATTGGCAAGCTGGTCGTGACGGAGAACAGCATGTGCATAATCCTCAAACTGGATATCAACCGAAGGACAGAGATCTAGAGGTTGCAGCGCAACACGACGGAAGCGGTCAATGGTATAATAAAGCGCTTGTCTGGGAGTTTTGTGCCTTTTCTCCATATAATTAGCTGCCATCCTTGTCATAATATCAAACATTGCTCCGGTCAGAACTTGAGAGCAGTAGTGCGGGCTCCGATCATTGCTAATGACATTCATCTTATGCTTATTGATTGCTGTACGCAGATAATCTCGGTTAACGACGTGTTGGGAGAATTGCTCGGCCACATTTGCAAGGAATTTCGCCCGTCCTAAATGTCCCTTTGTGGCTTTTTCTATGACATGGCGTAAGTCGTTGTTACGCAGAGCAACCAGAATAGCCGTCAAATCCGCTACAAACTCATGGAAAGAAGCAGTCTGAAGCGAACTTAATTCGTTATAGTAAGGACGAATACCATCCAAGACTGCGTGACCAGTCTCATGGCAGACTATGTCATGAGAAAGACAAGTATAAACTGGTTTATTCACTGTTCCACAATAGTAGAATTGAAGAGATTTGCTGCGCCTATCGTAAAAGGCGTTCTCGCGGTAACCTAGATGTGGTAATACAGTCAGGCGATTACCTTCAAATGCCCAAGACACGGGTCGACCCAAAGCTTCTGGGTCGTCATAGAAATCTAGAACGTTCTGAATTATGGCCCACACGTTCACCTGGCGAAATTGAGGACTTTTGCGTGTGTCGGTGGTGCTCTTATCGATTCGTTTGTTATCAGAGTCAACAAAACACCATTTGTCAGCATCCCAACGGGCAGGTTTGGCAACCGTATTAGTATCAGCATCGTAGTCCACTACGGCGACCCGTGCACTTGTGGGACCATCGCTCAGACCAGGCTCCCAGTTGATGTCGACTTCCTGAAAACCCAGCGCAGGCATCTGTTCTGCCACCTCTGGATCCTGAATGTAGATGGTTGCCGGGAGTGTCAATCCAAGCTCTTTACGTACTGGTCTCGACAACCAACGATTCTCTAATTCCTCCTTTGCGTTTCTTGATACCAAACTGCCGACTAACTTTTCCTTACTGGCCTTCTTCAACTTACTGGCTGCCTTCCTGGCCGCTTCGTACAGAGCTTCATCCTTAGCTAATTCTTTCTTGGTTTTTTCCTTTTTCATATTTCCTTTCCTCCTTTCCAGAATATTCCAATCTCAATACCTCAATCAAAATAGAATTCCTCATTGATAGGCCAGCTGGCTACCGCCCTACTCAGTTACGTCTATGGTAAATCGAGTACAGTAGCGTCATTACGGCTGGCCTATCCACAATAACAACATCTCCTAGAATCGGAAAACGAAACCAGCATGACTATGCGTGAACTGGAGATCCGGATCGAATATCCAAAGATAATCAGCACCGATTTCTAAGTGAATGTTAGGTCTGAAAGGATAGGTAAATCCGAATCCGGCGTTGGCACCAAACTCGATATCATTATCTTTGGGAATGTACATGCCCGGACCAGCACCGAAATACACAGATAGTGGACCCGGCAGCAACTGTATCGGCCAATAGTATCTGAGATTAAGAGACAGATTGATCCAGTATGTATCATCAATGCCTGCTGTCTTAGATTTGAAATCGTTGTACCCGAATAGCCCTACCAATGCAATCCGCGGGGAGAAATGATAGTCTATGTCAGCAAGTAGATTGTAACTTGTCTTGAAGTCATCTGCCAATGTCCCGATGGGAATAGCAGTTCCGCCATGAATACTGAGAGAAAAGTAGTAGAGGGAAGGTGCACTACTGAATCTGTATGTAACACCTCCCATGACTTCAGGTGGCCGGACATCTGTTCGGATCTGTGTTATAGTAACGTCGCCACTCAAATTTTGCTTCGGTAAAGTAGCCTTCATAGTGACGAAAACTTCTTGCCCAGATTCAAGTGATATTGGCTGGTTGAACGCCAAGGTATCTACGCCAATACTCCAACCGTCTGGGGCATCCACGTTGAGGATAATCTGTACAGGCTGGACTGCGGGATTCCTAACTACAAAACGCCGCTCAAAACCTGCAGCTCTACTTGTAATTATGTTGCAATAGTTCCGGTGTGTTACGTTATTGTCGGTAGGAGTGAGAATATCCACCACAAAATCTGAAGGAATCGGGGCAGAACGCGACTCCGGCAAAATAGTATCTTGCCAAGAATCGATCATAGCGAGAAGACAGAAGTGATCAGCCAATTCAGGATCGGGGGCTGGCGCTGGGAAATCGAACGGCACGATCTGTGCTGCGTCATCTGCAGTAGCAGCCACCGAACTTCCTGAGTACGCGAGATTTGCTATAGTACAGGTCGAAGAATTGCTGCCACTACAATTCAACGGATGCCACTGAGTTGTATTCGCAGAATTCGATGGCCATACTCCCCAAAAGTCTTGAGGTAGGGGTGGTAGTGCTGTACCAAATTGAGTCCAAAAAAGTTTTACAATCACACTAGAGGCAGTCTCTGGACCGCGATTGCGTACTCGAACATACACTTTGTTGACATCCGCTGAATTGACACTCGGATTCTCATCGGCGAAGGCATCGAAAGTAGCAGCCGTTGGGGCTGTACGATACGGAGGCGCATCAACTTTGATGTCCATACTTTGCCAGTGCCCTATGAAACCGCGTACTGACTCGAAGAGAGTGTTGCTAGGTTGTTCAGTATTGCCCCAATCGAGTTGGTTATCGCGGAAGAAAATATCAACACCTTCCTTCCCTCCGACACGTTTAGGAGCAGCAATGCGAACAGCTTCGAACGCATTTAGGCGTCCCCAGCTATGCGTGGCGATCCCAGTAGCAGGGCTACTAAAGCCAGTATTATCTGCGTAGGCAGCAACACCGGGTTCGATCTTATCCGCTGTATCCTGAATTAGGCGCTGTATTTGTTCCCTAGTAAGGGTCTGGTTCACAGAGCGTATTAGGCCAACGACCCCTGCTGTCAGTGGAGTTGCCGATGAAGTTCCGCCGAAGCAATTAGTATAGTCGAGATCCGAAGGTTCTCCCTGTCCGCCAGTGCACATTGAATTGAAATTGTTGTAACCATCGGCACCTGTCCTGTCGGTCGTTGTTATACCCCGAGCCCCTGGATCTCCGTGAAAACTGGGCGCAAGAATGTCCACGCAGTCACCAATAGAACAGCCGTCGTATACACCCCCAATTGCTTTTCGATCCCGATTTGTGGAACTGCTAACTGCAATTATATTGGGCAATGAGACAATACTATTTTGGTATTGACCTGAGCAAACATTGAGGTTGTTATTATTCCCCGCCGCAAATAACACTACTATTCCCGTGGCAGTAGCGTCATTTATTGCATCGCGCACGTTCTGAGGCAAGTAGCTATATATTGTGTAAAGCCAGCTGTTGGTAATAATATCTGCGCCCATCGCACGAGCATATTCAAAGGCTTGTTCATCAGCAAATGGTGTATTGCCTTTGCGAATAAGCATCAGTGCGCACCCTGGGCAACTGCCTGCGACACCAATAGCGTTAGCAGAGCTTGGGTTATTAACACAAGCTGCCGCCACTCCAGCCACTGGTGTCCCGTGGTTGTGATTTACAGAAGCAGGGCTTGGGTCATTATCACCGCCTCTAAAGTCCCAACCGTTGACATCATCGACAAAACCATTAGCATCGTCATCAACGCCATTGTCTGCAATTTCACCGGGATTTGTCCAGAAATTTGCTGTCAGATCAGGATGAGCCATATCAAATGCCTGATCGATTACGGCAATCACAACGTTTGGGCTTCCCGTTGTGATGCCCCACGCCAATTCGGCATCTATATCGGCATCAATTGTTCCTCCGCCCTGACCTGTGTTCAAAAGGTGCCATTGATTACCGAAAAGAACGTCGTTTGGAATAAGCTGTTGCCACTCAGTGACATGAATGAAGTTGGGTAGGGCAAATTCTGTAAGCGCATGCTCGTGGTAGCGATTTGCCATCTCCAGGGCATTAGTGCCAGAGACTCTAGTAATCATCAGCAAGAATTCGTTATCTACAAAAGGATTCTTAGCTACAATTTCTACCCCATTAGCGTTGTTCAATTCCTCTATTTGTGCTTTTTCGACTTCTGGCAAGAATTTTACAATGAACTCATCAGTCAAAATCAAAGGAATTTTCTCTCCGATCGGTGTAACAATCAATCCGGACTGAGCAACGATATCAATGTGTCTATCCTTAATCTCCCAGGCATAAGCGGTCAACCTAGCTACAGAAAGTGTATCTTTTAGGCCGAGTACGAAAATGCCGTCGGGCAATTCGCGACTGAGTGTCAATTTTAACCTATAGGCTAATGTATCGACCTGCTCCACCGGAACACCCTCTTTAGCTAGAATGCCAATTGAGTTTAAGGAAATCACGACCCGTGCCTTTTGTCCGTTCGAATAGAAAAAACTTGACCTTTCACGTTGTGAATACGCGACTTGTGGCAGATAACACAGAATCGTTCCTAACAAGAACATAGGCAACAATGCACGCTGCACGTTGCTCCACCTGCTGCTTTGCTTTATTGATGAATCTCCACGGTACATAAACACCTCCAGTCTTTCTTCATCTCCAAAAATCTTCAAAAACTAGCCCTTGAACGCTGTTTCAAATAGACCCGTCAGTCTACAGACCTACTTTGGCATCAGTAAAACGTCGAACTTCTGGGCCAGCAAGCGACATTGCCTGGTTCTGGTGACATTCTGTAGGAAACTCACTGGTACGTGAATGCCCGCAACACCAGGATAGAACGCAACCTTTGCCTTAGTGAGTCCGCCTTTCAGCAGAATTTCAATAGGTATCTCAAACGCTACGGGTTTCTCGGGTGTGGGCCACGTCCCTATTTTGGGAGTCTTCTGTTTCATTATGCTCCTCCTCTCTGTAATAAAAATCTACAATTCTGATTATATTACGGCAACTACTCAACAAAAACCACACAAAGGATTCGCTATCCTTTGCCATTGTTTACTTATTATTTTACGTTTGACAAGTGAATTTACAACTGAGTGTTTTTTTTTTATTTTTAACAGAAATTAGTTTCCTGAACAGAATTGAATCCAGGAGCAGATCTTTATGCCATTTCTATTTCGACGGTTTTTTTCCTTTTTGCCACCCGCAATGTCTTGTCCGCTATTTTAGCTTTCCGAGAGTGGTATTTTACAAGCTTAATACCGCGCAGGCGCGCAGATTTTCTTACACAACAGTCGGCAGAATCGGCGATAATCTTGCAATTGGTGGCACGCAACCGCCAGCGATACTGTCCCTTCTTGTTCTTGAATATCTCGAAATGCGCCACATTCGTCACCCCTTGTTTCTTGTATCTTGCTTTATGCAATATCCCTTAATTTGTTCAGGTAGTCCTCGCTAAAATCGATCTGCAATTCTACCCATAGTGGATAATGATCTGACATCTGGAAGGTTCGCCAGGTATCCTTATAATACTTTTCCTTGTCTGTTCTGTCAGGTCCTGCTGCTTCCAGTTTCGCGCTATCTATGTACGGTTCGTAGGTATCGAATTCATCGTCCTTGAATACACTTCTGTAAAATCTGAGAACTCCTGCATTATTTTCACTACCAGCCAGGCGAAATTCGCCAGGCCTTGTTTTGAACGCAATCTGGTCGTAGAACTTGTTTTCATCGATGTTAGTAGGATGCTGGAGTTCATTTGGTATCACGAAGCCGCTTCCTGTCAAGGCATACATTGTCTCACATTCTGGTGTAACGATGTTGAAGTCACCTAACAAGATGTAATTGTACTTCTCTTCATCGGCTTTTTTCCCAATGAATTTGGCTATCTGTTTTATTTCTTTGACCCTTCGAGCAAACCCTTCGCCCGATTGGCTTCCGTAGTAGATATGTACAGTGCACAACATAAATCTAAACCAGCCCGATTGAAAGGCAACGAGATAAGGTGTGCGTGCAAACTGACGTTTCCCCGCAATGAGCTTTGTCTCTGGAAGCACAATTTCGCCGGCAATATTCTGGAAATGGACTTTGTTGCTGTCGTATACGAATGTCATTCTCTCTTTGTTCCCGGACCTCCCTTCGGTTACATCGGTTGTTATGAATTCCCAGTTACCCCCCAGGATTTTCATGACCCGCCTTAATGCCTTTAGATTCTTGTAGACCTCCTGCAAAGCTACAATGTCGAAGGCGGAGATAATCTCCGCGATGTAATAGAATGATTCATTGAGTCTAGGCCCGTGCTTGAATTTATTGGAATCAAAATCGCGTACGTTCCATGTTGCAAGCAACAATGTGTCATTTGCGGTTTTGTGTGACACTTCTCTCATCAGTTGCTCCCTCAGAGCCAGTAGGTTGTCTACAACCCTTATCCTTTCCTTTCTTTTGAATCCCCTTTTCAAGAAATTATATTGCAATCTTCACCTCCGTTTTTGCCGGTGATCTTACGATCACCTCTTATGCCTGACCGATAGCGCTGCTCGGTTTCTCCCCGAATCCTTGAAACAAAGATGGCGTCCTCAGTCGTATTTTGTGCTAACTTTGGTTCTATTATCAGTCTAGAGCGAACTCTCTGTCCGTTTTGCCTTTATCTCCAAAGCCTTATCGGTTTCGCCGGCAAGGATTTTACGCGCCATTTCTTCTCCATATTTAGCGAGTTTTGGGATGTCTTTAGGAGCGTCACTCTTCACGGGTTCACGGAAATCTACTTGAAATCGGCAGAAGTCTATTTTTTCAAAAACGTTTTGACAAGGTGTACTTGCTGGTCATCCGCAGTCCGCAAGACTGTACTGATCCTGGACTTATCCACTGCCAAGGCATGAAACGGCTAGCATCACCCCGTTTCAACGTATGTGGGTCACGCCCTGTACCCAAGCTGATGAGCGTCTTCTCAGCCGGGTCACAATTAATGCAAAAACGCAACTCATAAGCAGCCAGATAATATGGATTACAATGTGAACTTACCCACCAACCACTTTCGCATATCACTAAGGATTTTTAGAATCCAAGTGGTTTGCACGCTTATGAAATCATGATTTCAACATATGTATTGAGTTCGATTTGTCTTGACTAATACCACCGGTGATAGAGAAATCGGCGTTACCGACGGTCCGCTTCTAATTAGCTAAAACCGACGGAGCACCCCTGCGTGGACGTGTACGAACTGAATATCTGGGTCGAATATCCAGTGATAATCAGCACCTAGTTCGAAGACAAAAGGGAAAAACCGATTAAAATCACAGCCGAGCCCTGCATTACCACCTAACTCTCTGTCGCCTACTTCCGGTATATACACTCCGGGCCCGAAACCAATATAGCCAGACCAGTACATGCTAATTGGCTGACTGAATCTTAAATTAAGAGAACCGTTAAACCAGTAGGTATCGTCAACGCCGGCTACTTTCGAATCAAACCGATTGTAACCCACGAAGGCAGCAAGTGATAACATCGATGTGAAGTGGTACTCTCCGTCCACAAGTACATTCCAGCCACGACCGAAATCATCAGCAAATGAGCCCGTTGGTATCGCTACTCCAGAATGTATACTGGTCGAAAAACGGGGGCGTGTTGGCGGTGGTGGGAGCACAGTAATATTTCTTTGGGCTATGTTGTTATCATCCTTTGGTGAGTACGTGGATACAGGATCAACGGCACACTCTGCCACTGCTAACAGGCAAGGGTATCTGACAGCTATGCCAGGCGGTGACCAAGTAATATTCGATATAATCGCCTCTCCTCCAGCAGAAATCAAGGATACTGTCTTTTGACCGATGAAGTTCCAGGCAGATGGCCATGGTAAACCACTGGTATGATCTGCCCAGTACATCTTAACAGTCACGTTTAGTGCGTCATTAACTCCTAGATTACGAACGCGCACGTAGATGCGGTTAGGTTGCCCATAGATGGCACTTTCATGCAACACAAAGGGAGATGGCAACTGCCAGCCATTATCCGGTGAGTCAATGGCTATATCAGGTGCTGCTTCGTGCGGGGCTATAGCTGGTACACTACCATTGTCATTCGGGCCTGTTCTAATCCACACATCCACTTGGCCGATAACCACTTTGCACAAGATAACCAAAAGAATTATAGAGATACTTATCCATCCTTTTCTTACGATCATTTTATCCTCCAACTATACGTCAAGCCTTCCGATTATCGCTTCCCTTGTGATGTCACCACCTCCTTTTTTGATGAAATTGGAGTGGTACCTAAAATACAAACGTGACTATTCTCATTCTAATGCATTATCGAAGCCTTTCAACGAGCTATTTGTTTGTTGTTAACAGCTAGTGCATGACAGTATTGTGCAACCTCGTTCCGCACATGTTTGGTTTTCTATTCTTGCTTGGTTCACTTGACCGTTTGTCAGTCACTTTTGCCTTCGAAGAACATGATTTCAGGAGCCGGATTCCATGCATGCAAGCAGATTTTCTGACGTAACTCTCGGCGGAATCGGCAATTATCTTGTTGTTAGCTGCCCGCAACCGCCATCGATACTGTCCTCAACCGCGATTTCAACTTCAACGTCGGTAGTAAATCCGTTTGATATTTTCGGCACCACATCTCCGGGTCGTAAACCTGCTTCTGGGACTTTCCTCTTCACAAATACTTTTATAACCTCATTGCCTTGTTTTTCACCTATGCCAACGCCTGTCACGTTTGGCAACTGCATCAATAATCCCTCAAACTTTTTCAGCACCATCTCAATATCTCTCACACTTGTCTCCTTTGCGGACTGTAGATGATATCACCTAGTGCTTATGAGAAAATACAATGATAGTTGCTACCTGTAATATTACGCATAGCGCATTCTTTGGTGTAACTAACCGGAAGTCGAATTGGCGCCGAATTTTCACAAGTGAAAGTCGTATTATCCGCCCAGAAAATACGTTTGCCAACTGCGCTCAGACCCTTCATGATTACCCAAGTATGTAAAATCCTTATGGCACACTACACGGCCAGTAATCTGCAGCTTCATTTGTCGTCAGCCGCTTCTGATTAGTTCCATCCACTTTGATAGAAAATATCTCATACCGTTGATGGGATTGCCCAGAAACGTCGGATGATCTTGCGGACACAAATAATTCATCATCATCCTTTGAAAATGCGATTCCTGATATAGATCCGTTCACAACAGGCGGCTCCATTGTGATAATCGAATGGTCTGCCCAAGTCCCTGTTTTGACAATCCGAATTCTCTCTATCCAGCCTGCCGCAAGCATTACGTATTCGCGAAAAGCAAGAAGTTTGCCGTCATGAGAAACAGTAGGTAATACTTCGTGGACAACGTCGGTAGACGTAATTTGCTCGACACTCTGGCTACCATCGTAATAGGTCGCGTAAAGGTCTGCTGAATTGCCGCTACGACGCGAAAATACTATCATTTTCCCAGCATCGTAGAAATCATGACCACCATTGTCAGATTCACCAAGTCCTGGGTCGGTTACTTTATTAGGGCTTGAGCCATCGGTTTTAATAGTCCAAATTTCGGCATTTCCATCTGAAGCAGTATATGCAAATGCAATTATGCCCTCGAAGTATTCAGGAGGCCATCTAGGACGAATTCTCTGACCCGACCCAGTAGTTACCTGCTGTACATTGGTACCATCAATATTCATAATGAAGATATTCTCACCCTCTC
>SMTZ1_10001214_pt1 | contig 25501 bp, 22 predicted proteins | sample DeeMarSWOR136_30_FD_25667 | JGI IMG/M metagenome (IMG submission 25667)
GAGGAAGCTTACAAGCAGGCTCTTTAACTGGTTCAGGTGAGCGATTGATTCAACGCTCTCCCGCCGCATGCTTCGAAAATGTCTGAACTCGATAGAGATCAACCTCGTTTTTTCCTGGGTGTGGGGTGACACTCTGGTGATGAGCTGGGAGAGCCTGCTCGAGGCTTTCCAGTTTATATCCCTGAAACGATCACCGGGAATATACTCACGCATATAGTAGCGTTCCTCATCTGATCTTTTCTGTCTTTGACTGTTCTCGAGCCCGCCAACCGCTTCAAGCATAGAGAGTCCGATTTCTTCAAAGGGCGCAGGCTGCACGGTCAGCTCCCTGCGCTCATCGGACCCGAAGCGCGCCCGCGTGAGCCCGAAAATATCTTTCAGTTTCAAAGAGCCTTTTGCATGCACCACACCTGCAAGGGGAAAGGAAAGCGTGAGTATCAGGGGTTCATCTCCTCTGGAGGATGTCTCCCGCGACAGGTGCATCCAGGCATTCCTGCCAACCTCCATGTTTCCGCTGATTCGAAAGTGCAGTCGATAAAAGGCAGACGGATTCATACCTGCAAGCCATACCCGCTGCTCGATCACTCCCGCTCCCGCGTAGAGTGGCCGGCTTGAATCCCATTGAAGCCGGCACTGGCTGTACCGTGCTACCTGTATCCTTCCGCCGATCGACAGGACCAGGAGCAGGGTAATGGCCATGAGTGACAGTATACCCCCGTATGCATTTCCGGTCGCAGGTAACCGCCCCAGCACCACGATAGTGGCGGCAAAGAGGATCGTGCCGGAAAGGGTGAGGGGATAGTAGAAGATGAGACGGCGGACCCAGAGGGGAAGGGAACGGGTTTTCAATCCATATCCTGGATAGGATAGCGATATCACCATTACTCCTCTGTGACTCAGCGCTCGATTAATCCCTCTGATTCTTTTTCTTTCTGGGAGGCTCCACGGGTACGGAACGGAGAATCTCTCCGAGTACGTGTTCTGCATTCTGGGAGGGGTCCTTCATAATCAGGCGGTGAGAGACAACGGGGTAAAACACCTCTTTGACCGTATCGATGCTCACGAAATTCTCACCTCGAATGAGCGACAGGGCCCTCGACAATCTCGACAGTTTGACGCCCGTTCGCGGGCTGGCTCCCGTGTGAACATTCGGTTGGAACCGAGTCTGGCGTATGCAGGTAACCATATAATCGATCACATCCTGGTGGATCGTCACGCGATCCACGAGGCGCTGCCAGTGGAAGAGTTCACGGGCGCTTATCACGGGCTCGAAACCCTGCCACGCATCGTTTCTGCTGTGTTTCTTGACGATTTCCGCCTCATCGTGAGGTTCTGGATATCCCAGGGAAAGCTGGATCATGAAACGGTCCAGCTGCGGAGCCGGCAGGGGAAACAGATGTACTCCCTTCAGATTCATGGTCGCGATGATGAAAAAGGGATCGGGCAGCTGGTATGTTTTGCCCTCAATGGTTACCGCCTGCTCCTGCATGGCCTGGAGAAAGGATCCCTGGGCCTTTGGTGTCAGAAGGTTGATTTCGTCGCAGAGTATGAAATGGGCAAAAATCGGGCCCTTATTGAACACGATTTCGTTGGAGGAACCAACGAAGCGGTTGTACCCCAGTATATCCTGTGGCAACAGATCAACCGTGCACTGTATCCTGCAGAACTGCTCGACCTCGACATCACCGATCAGGAGGTCATCAGCATGCCATTCAAGAGAGCCTGCAAGGGCCCGTGCCAGCGATGTCTTTCCCACCCCATGAGTATCGGCAAGGATGACGTGCCCTCCTGCGATAATTGAGGCGATGATATACTCCAGCTTGTTCGTCTGTATGTACACCACGGACTGGACGTTGCTGATGAGCTTTGACACACCTTCCCGTACCGACTGCGCAAAATCACTCTCCGCGGCTGATTTCTGCAACCCAAGATTATGAGAGGGTAAGGACATACTTTTCTTTCACCACAGCAATCTATCTCTTGTGGGCTTATAAAAAAATTCTATCAGGTACGGCAACGAAGTCAAGGATAAACAGTCGTTTCAATTTCATTCCTTTTCATTGAAAAGAGGAAACATTTGGGGTACTCTGATATGAGACGAAGCCCAAAAGAGTGAAGCGTTTTTGTACACTGCTTGCCATTTTTACAACCACGGATTTAGACATCGAGCAAGCGGTTTCAACAGAAAGGGATATTGCATGCCAAAAGAAAAAAAATCAGAAGGGGTTCCAGAATGGCTGGGAAATGTGCCCTTTCCCCCTGGAAAAAAGAAACCCTGTTTGCTCCGAGAAGAAGAGGCAAAAGTCATATTCTATGGCTCGGGACGGGAGAAGATCTGTGTCACCATCTACTGCAGCACCGATAAGGTGCTTCTGTCCGAGTGGGAAGTGCCTCCCGGTCAGTCGTTTCAGCCGACCGACATCCATTCGGGAGACGAAACCTACTACATACTCGAAGGGGAACTGACCGAAGTGGACCACACGACCAGCCAGGTGGTCCAGGCAAAGGTGGGAGAGGTCATTCACATCCCGGCAAAAACCTGGCACAATGCGTACAATTTCACGGACAGAAGACTGCATCTCATCAATCCCGCACAAGGGGGGATGTGGGTTGAAGACGACCTGGAGCAGGTTTCCGATTTCAGGATGAAGACCGTCCGCTACAAGGGACACAACAATGAATCGGTTAGAGACATAATCGGAGGCAGCTGGCCAGCGGCAGCTGGTGCGGTACATACAAGAAACAGGATGAATCTCATCCCTCCCCATAAAGCTCTGTCCCTCATACATGGAACCGAGAATGAGACGAAGTTCAGTTTTTTTGTAAGCAAAGAAGGATTTCATGTGGGAATGTTCTTCATCTGTCCGGGAAAGTTTTCCGACCCTGAAGTACACAGGGGCGACGAGGCGCTCTGCGTCCTGAAGGGTTCCCTTCAGATATCTCTGTTACAAGCACAGGAAAATGAGGATGCGGTCATGAGGGATGCCGTGAAAGTCATGGAGGGACAGAAGTTCTTCATTCCACAGGGAATTCGACACCGGTATTTCAATCTCAAATCGGAGATGTGCGAAGTACTTTTCGTTGTTTCACCTGAGCTCTGAGCCAGTCGTCTACGTGATACTCGACCAGGAGCTGTGCAAAACGATGCCGCCGGGAAGGTCTTCATCGCGTTCGGACAAGGATGAAACGCGCCGCAGCGCCCTTTTTCGTTTCCACGGAACGCTCACCGACTTCCTGGATTCTGATCACCGGCAGCTCATACCCTACACCTTCAGAAGCAATCCCTCGGTAAAGCACGCGGTGGAGTCCATTGGAGCACCTCACCCGGAGGTGGGGAGCATACTGGTGAACAGCCGGCAGGTCGGGTTTTCCTATCTCCTGCAGAACGGTGATATCGTTGATGTGCATCCTGTGGCAGGAAACTGGCTATACCGTGATTCTCCTCTGCGCCGCCGCTACAGGGGAAGCCCCCGGTTCGTCCTGGACGTGCACCTCGGCACACTCGCGCGAAGGCTCCGACTGCTGGGGTTCGACACCCTCTACAGCAACCAGTTCCACGACCAGGAGATTGCGCTCATTGCCTCGATGCAGGGGCGAATCGTCCTGACCAGGGACATCGGCATGCTCATGTGGTGCGACGTCGTATACGGCCGCTGGATCAGGTCGCAGCAACCCTCGAAGCAGCTCGTGGAAGTGCTCGATCACTTCAGCCTCAGATCATTGATACGCCCATTCCATCGCTGCACCGTGTGCAACGGCCGTATCGAGCAGATAGACCGTGCAGCGGCGCGAAAAGAGGTGAAGCAGGAGATATGGGAGCATTACCGGGAATTCAACCGCTGTCATTCCTGCGGCCGTATCTACTGGAAGGGAACTCACTTTCAGCGTATGGAACAGATTATATCCGCATATGCACGTGCAGAGAGGTAAGCCCCGCAGTCGCATCCTCTTTCAACTCCTATGCCCCGTCCTCAACGGGCATAGAAGTCAGGGGTTTCACAGTGCTGTTTCTATCATTTTGTCCAAAGGAAGGGCATTTCCATATCACAGGAACCGTCTTCCTGTGAGCTCCCTGTAATAATTCCTCATGGGCTGCGATATCCTTGCATACACGATCCTGCACCGTAACCTGGTTTCAATGGCTTCAAGATACCTCTCAAATTCACGGAACCGTGTATCAGCCCGGTCCATGATTTCAAATACCCATTTCCGCACCACATTGTTTTTCCACATCCGGACACCGTAGTCCTTTACGAGCATGATACCAGTGATGCTTCCCTCTACGAGCACGATGACCGTGTCGATCAGCAGCAGCAGAAAATTCCTCATCATGTTATAGTATCTCCTTCAGCAAGAAACCATACTTCTCTAGTAAGAAAACGGTATCTGATTCTGCGCTCTCCGTTTAAAAAAATCTCCCACGTGAACCGACGCAAGGGAAAACCCCTTAATCCCCCGCATCGCATCGAGCTCTACCCGGTAGAGCTCCGTGGCAAGCGTGGGAAAGTCTCTTATCTCATTATTGATGCTTCTCCTTGAGCCCACGTTGATTGCCAGGTGCACGAAGGGATGGGTGAAATTGGTCGCACATCTCTTCATGGCGGCGGTTAGTTTCGTGAACTCCTGCACAGCCCACAACCTTCCCACCTGCAGCTCGAGCGGTGACATATGCTTTGGCCTAAACACCACGGTGTTGTGATCGTAGTACCGCCAGTTGTCCGTGATGAGACGGCCTTCACCCTTTAGTTTCAAGTAGGTCTTGGTACCCGGATAGGGTGTCAACACGTTCAGCGAGGCCGAGCCCACCCGATTCTTGCTGAGGAAATCGAGTGTCTCCGGGAAAACAGCCACGGTATCATCGTCGAACCCGAATATCATCGAAGCGTGAAAGTGGATCCCAAAATCCTTCACCTTCTTGATCGCTTCCTCCACCTGTTCGATCTCCTTCAGCGACTTTCTCATGGTTTGCAGCTGGGATTTCGACACACTCTCCAGACCGAAAAACAGACCGATGCATCCGCTCTCCGCTGCAAGGCGCATCATTTCGGTTTCCCTCACAAAGGATATCGATGCCTGCCCGCCCCATCTGATGTTCAGTGGTTTTATGGCTCGAAACAGCTCTTTTGCATATTTTGGGTCACCGATTATGTTGTCATCGAGAAACAGGAACGTCTTTCCTTCCGAATCAATGATATCCCGCACAACGTTTGCTACGGGAACATGACGTATTTTCCTTCCAAAAATATCATGCACACAGCAGAAATCACAATTATACGGACACCCCCGTGTGGTCATCACCGGCACAGTTCCGAAGAGTCTCTTCTTGGTACCCTTCCTGTGCCGTATGGGCACGTAGTTCTCGAGTGAGGGGAAGGGCTTGTGGTATCTCCTCTGCAGCCTGCCGTTCCGAGCATCCTCAAGCACCTGCTCCCAGACCCCTTCAGCTTCTCCGATAACCACGGAATCAGCGTGACCGAGGGCCTCATCGGGCAGGATCGTCGGGTGCACGCCGCCCATGACAACTTTTTTCCCCCTTCTCCGAAACTCGTCGGCAAGGTAATATGCCCTGGGGGCGTTGGATGTCATACAGCTAATTCCCACCAGATCGCACTCGGCATCGAGGTTGATGTCTTCGATTTCTTCCTCCACCATCTCAACGCTGTGTTCCGGCGGCGTGAGCCCTTCAAGAAGATTCAGCGCCAGCTGGGGCATCATGATTCCCTTGGGCTTTTTTACGTGAGGATTCTTAGACGGTGATATGATTAATATGCGCATGTACTCTCCTTACTGGTATGCGTACTACCGATCCCTGCCGATTCGTTTTCATCGACACACAGAAACTGCATGAATATCCGACTATGACAACCTTTCTGGACGAAAGCATACATGAGACCGTCATGAAAGTAATGTACAGAAGCGCATTGGAAGGTGCTTTTCGTTGATGAAAAGCATCGCAGCATCTTTCAATTCATGGAAGGCTGCTGATAAGGTGACGGATTTACTCCTTTTTAAAAAGCCCCGACTTCTCGGGGCTTTTCTGTTTGATTTAAAGAGCTTTTACATTTGAGGCCTGTAAACCTTTAGGCCCCTCCTTTATATCAAAGGTAACCTCTTGATTTTCGGTTAATGTCTTAAAGCCGTCGGATACGATTTCCGAGAAGTGCACGAACACATCGTTGCCGTCATCTCTGCTTATGAAGCCATAACCTTTTTGCTCGTTAAACCATTTTACTTTTCCTTCTGCCATAAAAACTAAAACCTCCAAACATGTATTTACATCCTTGTCCAAAGGACACTAGAATCTACACCTATTCACATCTTTCGTCAATGTATATTGAACACTATCGGCATTATTGAATGTTATTATGAAGCAAGATATGGCCCCAGCGACAATTCTTATTCTGAGGCTCTGTTCCATATCTGATGATCAACTGCACAGTTAATGTGAACTATAAAAACGAAGCGCCGTATTCATACCCGGTTTCATAGAGCGTGACAATGTTTTGCACGGGCGTAATCGACTGCATGTTGTGGCATGGCGACAGGATATATCCCCCGCCCTGACCCAGCAATCTGAGGTTGTCGATAACCTCCTTCCGCACCTCCTCAACCGACCCAAAGGGCAGCGTGTGCTGGTTGTCAACACCCCCGTGAAATATCAACACATCTCCAAACTCCCTCTTCAGCTCTTCACGATCCATGCCGCTGCATCGCCACTGGACAGGGTTGAGCGCGTCAATACCGATCTCGATCAAATCGGGGAGTATCTTTCTGATCGCCCCGTCATCGTGATGCACCACAAATGCCCCTGATTCGTGCACCAGATCTATCATACGCTTCATACGGGGAAGGAGGAACTCCCTGATCACCGCCGGTGAATAGAGCAAGTTATCCTGTGCCCCGAGGTCCTCGGCAACATAGGTTATGGTTACCTTTCCAGGAATCTGCTCATAAATACGGAGTGTGAGCTGATAACTGTACTCGAACAGCTTGTCCAAACAATGGTGGACGAGCTCAGGGTTCTCGACAAGATCGACGGCAGCCTGTTCATCACCCCGAAGATACTTGTACACGAGGAAAGGTTCCGAACCACCCCCCCTGATGGGAGAATCTTCATTCCCCTTTATCTGTGAAGGAATGATCGAGTAGTCCCACCAATCCGCCGAAGGCCAGGTAACGTGTTTCTCGATTTCTTCAACGGTATGAAAATGACTGAGGGCGTGATCGATGCACTCCACATACATCCCGGTCCCGTAATCCACCGCCCTGTACGTGTTGCCGAACAGATCATTTCCTGTGCCTGCCGAAACCGCAAGCCCGGTTACTGGATCGTTCGATCCGGGATCAAAATATCTACCAAAGGAAGGCCCCCTGTACCGCGGCCGCACGGTAACCGGCTTGTCAATGTGCAGCCTGTGGTACAGTTCCTTTTCAGTTTCACATCCCAGGTGTTTCAGAAGGATCTGAGTCGTTTCTGAAGTTGCCCAGTAGTCCATGGGTACACGATCGGATTTTGTTCTCTGAAGAACTGCAAGCCATCGTTCCCTCGACGTCATGGTATCTTTTTGCATCGCCAAGTGCCGCTCATAACCATCAACGAAATCGTCTTGCCTCTCCTTTTAATTCCATGTCTCCATCATCCCTTCACCGCCCTCGCAGTCAACCAGGTAATGCTGCACTTCTGCAGCATCAATACCAGCTCAACTCTCTGTTCGATTCTATATTCTGTGCAATGGTCTCGGATATATACAAATTCGTCCGCCCCAGTTGCAGAATCGAGGAGGGCACCTCAGGTGTTACCGGACCATGTATCGCAAGCCGCACTGTAAAACGCTGCCAGGAGATACTGGTGGAACCCAGGGTGAAACTGTTCCACGAGCTGCGCAGCTTCGCCCCGATGATCTGAGCGGGCCCTATAGTAGCCCCTCTTGGAGGGATCCAGGCCCAGTCCCCGCTCATACCGAAATCGGGGTCGAGACAGCTCTGCGCGATGGTGAAAGGGCTCAGGGTTACGATCCTCGGTCCCATCTGCTTGAACTCCTCGAGACTACCGGCAAACTCGGGAGACCCTGGTTCAATGAACGCCACATGGCCGCTCCAACCGATACCTCCGTAGCAGATGTCCGCACCTCCCAGGTCGTCGATCATTGTACCGTAATCCTTCAAGTTCTTGTTCGTTGGTCCCTGTATATGATCTCGCGGCGGTCTGAGATCCTCATCAACCTGATAGAAGAAGTTGTACAGCATCGCATACATGAAACCATTGGGATAGGTCTCGGGAGCAATGTTCCCATCCTCATCGGCCCACTCATCCATGTTGAAGGTGTAGAGGTTCCTGCAGTTCACCCTGTACTTGTTTATGAGATACGCAACCTTCGAATACTGGGGATGGGGCTGGGGAAGAATCAGCACCAGTTTTCTATTCTCATCGGCAGCCTGCTTGATGTTGAAAAAGATGTTGTGAATCCTTCGAAAGGCGAATTCGCCGTCCTTCACGATTCGTATTTTGAAATCCGGATTCGGATGCTTTGTAATATTTTCCCTCTTAATCAATCGTACCTTATCGCATACCTCTTTGTTTCTAAAAGGTGCCCATTTCGAGATGCCGTACTGGAAGGATTTCATATGACGCCCCTTGACAAGATTTTACAATGTACGAAAGTCCTCGCCCTATGCTCTTTCATGAGGTACCAGTGGTCCATATGCGTACATTCTCATCGACTGGCCGGTGTGCAGCCAACTTCATGTACATGTTACCACAGCCATCATTAATGTCAATCGCGTACTCTTTTTGAAGAATCCTTCTTCCATCATAAACTCACATTTCCAAAGCATCCAGTATGAGAGGTATCCTGTCCTCCCAGTGTACGGTCATGATGTGTACCCCCTGCGAACAATCCCGCACGACCCTGATCGTACGCAGTGCTATCTCCATACTCTTCTCCAGGAGATCCTTTGCCTTATCCAATTCGTCAATGATACGCTTTGGAACATTGACACCCGGAATCGTTTCGTTCATGTATAGAGCCATCCTGGCCGACTTCAAGAGCAAAATACCCGCAAGTATCGGCGTGTGCAAGTGGCTGACCTTCTTCATGAAATCTGCGCACAATTCTTCATCATAAACCGGTTGCGTCTGGAAAAATTCTGCCCCTGCAGACACCTTTCTCTCCATCCTCTCTATTTCAGCCTCCATCGGTTCCGCCGCGGGATCCACCACTGCCCCCAAACAGAAACGAGGAGTGCCCCTGAGCGCGTTCCCGGCCATGTCCCGCCCCTTTTCCAGCTCCCTTGCCGCCCTTAAAAGCTCCACAGAGTCCAGGTCGAAAACAGCTTTTGCACTGGGATCATCGCTCAACGCAATCGAATCTCCCCCTAAAACAAGTATATTGTCCACTCCCAAAACCGAGGCTCCCAAAAGGTCTGCCTGCAGGCAGAGACGATTACGGTCCCGGCAGGTAATCTGAAGAATCGGTTCGAAGCCATTCTCTTTCAGGAGATGGCAGAGCGGCAGAGCGCTCAACCTCATCACACCGCTGGGCATGTCGACCACGTTGACACCATCCGCCCTCCCCTTCATGGGAACCAGCCTCCTGAAGACACCTGAGAGATCGGTCCCCTTTGGAGGTATCGTATCGATCGTAACGAGAAATTTGCCCGATTCCAGCGAATCTCGAAAACTCATTGTATACCTTTCACACACAATACCGTTTATATCTTACCTTCTCGATACATCTTTAAGAAGTGCGCGCAGTGCTCATCACGGTTGAGCAGCGTGTCCGCCACGGTCAAGGCCTTCATTAACTCACCGTCCAGCGGATCCAGGAAGACCGCATCAATCCCCGCATACATCAATAACGGCAGATACACCCTGTTTATCAGCTTTCTCCTCGGCATGCCGAAGGAGATTGCACTCAAACAGATTACGGTTTTAATCCCGGGAATGGATGATTTGATACCCCTCACCGTGTCCAAACAGACCAGTCCTCCGTCCGTCCGAACACTTATCGGTTCTATGAGAGGGTCAACATAGAGTTTATCAAGGGATATACCGTAGTCATCCACAATCTCCACGATCCTCTTGGCGTTCTCAATTCTCCCCTCCGCTGTTTTGGGAATACCGGCATTACCCAGGCACAGGGCAATAACAGGACAGCCATACTCTTTCACGAGAGGAAGAATACCTTCAATTCTCACTTTTTGAAGCGTTATGGAATCGGCCCAGGTGTTGATCTTGTCCCGGGAGGCTTCGAAACCGGCTCGAATCGTCCTGGGGTCTGGACTGTCGATACACAGTGGAATATCCACCGCATCTTGAACGATCTGTACAGCCCAGGCCATGTTGTCGGGGTCCACATCCGTACCCATTCCTGCATTCACATCAATCACATCCGCGCCTGCCTCGGCCTGACGGATTGCCTCATTGCGGATGTATGCAGCGTCTTTTTCTCTGTACGCTCGAAGCACGCTCTCACGTACTGTATTTATTTTTTCACCAATGACAACCATTCCTTCCTGATCCTCCTCCGGGTTTGTAAAAACCGTGTCTTTACAATCTAATGAAAGGCAGCGGTTTCTTCTACATTTTATCTCCTGGGAAGAACAGCACGTGCACATCCAATGCCGATCACCATGATGAATGCAAGGCAGAACTTGAAAAAGCTCCGCAACTTCGGGTACAATACAACCAGATTTCAGTGCCGGTTATATTCGATTCCTGATAAATCAGTGCAGTGGTAGGGAGAAGTACTCAAATAAAGGTCAGTAACTTTGATGGAGGTATTGAAGATGGGAGAGATGTGGATCAACAGAGAGAAAAAGAGAGAGGCGGACAGGGAGAGAGAGCTCGAAAGCAAGAGAGTGGTGTACATGAAAAGCGACCTGTATCCAGAGGGTGAGTTTGTGCCCGAACTCGATGCACGGCTCACCATATTCGACAGGGGCTTCTCGATCGGGGACAGTGCGTATGAATACGCCCGCACGTACAAACACAACCCCTTTCAGGTCATGGAGCACATGAATCGAATGTTTTCGTCATTGAAAGTAATGCGGATAAACCCGGGACTGGATAAGGAGAAATTCTGTGCTCTCTGCGAAGAGCTCACAGTACGCAACATTTCCCTGCTCAAAGATTACGAGGAATACAACATCGTCTGGGAAGTAACCCGGGGGGAATGGGGTTGGCATGGCCGACGAACCCCTGCCCCAGAGGGGATAGGAAACCCAACCGTGATCATAAAAAACAACCTCAACGATCAGAAGCTCTGCGCATATTCTTTCTCTGCTGGGCTACACGTGGTTACCCCAGCAGGAAGGCACGTCAACCCGCAATCCTGGGACCCCAAGATCAAGACGTACAGCCGCCTGAACTACGTGCTGGCGGACTTTGAAGCACGGCTCATTGATCCGAATGCCACCGCGCTCATGCTGGACGATCACGGCAACCTCTCCGAAGCCATAGGAGCGAATGTATGGCTCGTACAGGAGGGTGTGCTTATGACTCCCACGGACCGCAACATCCTGAGAGGGCAGAGCAGAAACAATGTGTTGCATTTGGCAAAGAAACTGAACATTCCGTTCGAGATAAGGGACCTGCAACCCTGGCACCTATACAACTGCGACGAAGCTTTTCTCTCAACCACGTGCCCCGGACCCCTGCAACCCATCGGCCGGTTCAACGGTATCCTCATCGGAAATGAATTGCCGGGTCCTGTAACCAGCCGGTTGGTCGATGCCTGGAGCGAGTGGGTTGGGATAGACATAAGCGGGATGAATCGTTTAAGCCGGGAAGAAAAAGCAGCAGCGGAGAATGAGCGGGCCAGGCTGAACGAGGAGCGGGTCAGGTTGGCTCACATACCCTACTAGTCAGTTGAGAGGTTTCATCTTTGAGCATATCGTTTTTCCCCTCTGCGCGGGAGAGATGTCGATACATGGAATATGTTTGATCGCTTCACCCATTTCGCTGGGACGTAGATTGCGAATGGGAATACCCGGGTGTTATAGAGGGATGGTTGTGAATACAAAAGAAATTTTTCGAGAGGTGATGAAGTTCAACAGAAACGTGAGGACTCTGAAATGGGAGTTTGCGTACTGGGGAAGCACCGTGAAGAATTGGTACCGTCAGGGGCTCCCCATCACTCATTACCCGGAGATACCCAATGAGATCTCCACCATTTCTGCCTCTCTGTACACGGCTGCCTGGACGCATACGTGGAAGAGTGGAGACACCTTGGAGAAGCGGGCAGACCCATCCCAAACCAATACAGGCAGCGCAAAAAAAGAGTTGTCGGACGGGCTTGCGGTGATGGGGCCCTTTTTCTACCGGCCTAATCAGGGGTTTCCCGTAGATACAGATATCAGTGATTATTTTCACTTTGACGCACCTGAGGTTCTCTTGAATATCGAGCAACTCTTCTTCCCACGATTCGATATTCAGGTGCTCGAGGAAGACGAGGAATCCTTGGTGTACATTGACCTGGACGGTGTGACCCGAAAGCTCTTGCGGAAAGAATCGACCTTGCCGACGGCCATGGAATGGCCCATCGAGGACTGGAAGAGCTGGTTGGAGATCAAAGAAAAACGCCTCAACGCGCGGGATTTGAGCGGACGTTTTCCGAAAAACTGGGACAGCCAGATAAAGGAGTACAAGGACCGGGATTTCCCGCTGGCACTCGGCGGTTACCCGCACGGATTCTTCGGACTGCCTGCTCACCTGCTTGGCTATAAGAATCTCTTCTATCTCTATTATGACGAGCCAGGGCTCATAAAGGATATGCTCGGCACGTTTACCGACTTGTGGATCGCACTGTGGGAGGAAGTCATCTCACAGGTCGAGATCGATGTGGTGCACATCTTCGAGGATGTCTCCAGCGGGAAAGGCTCAATGATATCGCCGGCCACGGTCAGGGAATTCATGGTTCCCTATTACAAACGGATCACGGATTTTTTAAAGGGTCACGGAGTCGACGTGATACTCGTCGACACCGACGGGAACTGTGAGGAGCTCATCCCCCTCTTTCTCGAGGGTGGCGTAACGGGCATGTACCCCATGGAAACAAGCACAGGCATGGATCTCGCAAAGGTGAGAAAGCAGTACCCTGAGCTTCAAATACTGGGCGGGGTGCCAAAACTTGAGATAGCGCGGGGAGAAAGAAGAATCGACGAAATCCTGAACGTTACCGCTGAAATCCTCAAAACAGGTGGATATGTACCCTTTTGCGACCACTCGGTGCCGCCGGAAGTTCCCTGGCAATACTTCAAGTACTACAGGGAGAAGCTCAACTGGATTATCGATGAGCAGGGGAGGAGTTAGCGATGCACATTGAGATCAGCCATCAGGTGGCTGGATCCACGATTCTGTTCAACTTTTCTCTGAAGTACCGATAATTCTCAAAACCGATATCCGGTGGATAAGCGTGATCCACGTAGGGTACATAACCGCCGAGCTTCATCATCCGGCTGACTTTCTGCAGTTCCTTGTCTATCAATTGCTTGCTCTGAAACGCTGTCTTGTCGATACCTCCCAGTATCTCGAAGTCAGGGAAGGTCTTTCGTACCCGCTCGATATCATTGCCTGCCCGTACCTCGAAGGGTTGACACCCTGTCATTCCCGACTCCATGAACAGAGGGATCAGTTCTTCAACGTAGCCGTCTGAATCAACAATGTGATGTCTTATTCCTCTTGATTGAGCAAAGCCGATGATCCGTTTGTAATAGGGAGCCATGAACTCTCGAAAGATATGGGGCCCTATAAGAGAACCCCCTTTATAAGCCATGTCCTCGAAGAAATAGCACCAATCGAAATCGATCTTCGACGTCAGTTCCTCGGCTATCTGCAGCCACAGTACGCAGAGGTATTCTGCCATTTCCTTCAAGAGGTCCGGCTTATCGTAATACCAGTAGTAGATATTTGGCTCTCCAACCATAAATCGAAGGATGCCGAAGAACCCGATGGGAGATCCGTACAGGAGCAGGGCGAATTCCCTGTCTTTCAGTGATTGCACATACCCGTCCACATCATCCGTTGTGTACCGCTCATCGAACCGATCGAGGTTCAGGCGCTCCTCCTTCATGCGCTCCCAGTCTTTCTTGTCTTTCACGGGATACTCGAGCCATTGCGGCATGCTCCTTTCGTCCTTGAAATCAAGCCTCCTGATGCCCAGGGTATCGATGTATTCAATCTTTTCTTCGGTTTCCTGTATCACCTCCTTATCGAACCGAGGGTAGTACCACCAGTTAAAGAGGAAAGGCGAAGTGCCGGTATCGAGGTTGAAGTGCCTGCAGATACCTGTTGCAAAAAGGACGTCGTCACTGTAACTGGGCATGGGATAGGGTATTCCCGGCCCGTTGACAAACTCGCCGTAAATGATTTCCCTCTGGGGCCCCATTAACTCGATGTCCTCGGGCAGACCCTCGCGCTGCCAGCGATGGATGGTTCCACCCCAGTACCCGAAATCCCATTTTAAATTACGGTCAACAGCTTCAAAATTTAGAACCCTAAGAAATATTTCCCGCGACGTCATTCTCCATCACCTCACCTCGCTATAGTAAATCAACGCTTTCCCCCTTGCTGGTCATGTCATGATTCCCCATCTCGTTCTTTTATTCATGCATTCCAATCTGCCGGTGGCTGTTATCGGTGAATGTACCGATTTCTCACATCTTATTCTTTTCTTTATAGTACTTCCGGGCATTGGCAAGTATTCGCTCCAGGTCCTCCTCCTGACCTGCAGTCAAAGGCTCGGGGCGATGGGTGGCTAGAATCTGTTCCATGATCTCTTTTGCATAATCAAGGCACCCCTTTTTCCCCGATGTCTTCCATTGCTCATAGGGCAATCTATCGGCAGCCCGAGTCATATACTGCTCATTCTTCCACCATTCCAGCGTATGCTGCTTGTCCAAAAATATTCCAGGCAGAGGACCAACCGTGTTTATCAGATCAAGAGCGAGAGTTTCATCATTGACGATAACTCCCTCTACAAATCGTCCAATCATGCCCGCAACATCGTCATCAAGAATCGCAAGCAGAGGATGAGCGGATATTTCGGCACTTATTCCACCATGCAGAAGTGTCACATTTGCACCTGAAAGCGCGTCAAGCAGACATGGAATAATTTTTTCATAACTGAGTTGGTAATCCGGTTTTTTTGCATTGCCAATGCTCGCATTATTGATCGGAAGGCCATACCTTCGCCACATTTGATTGAATACAACATGATGAAGGCTTGATCCTATATCACCAAAAGCAGGAGTTCCGGTTCGCATGTCCATGGGAAAGGTAAAGTCTTGAACCAGTACCTTGGAGCCTGGTTTGATGAGTTGAATGAGCGTGAGCCCTGCGAGCAATTCCGCATTGGTCGTGACAACAGCACCGGCAATGGTCGCTGGTGCAGATCCGCCATATATACAGCCGCTTGCCAGGAGTATGGGATATCCTTCCTGTACACAGCGAAACCCACATTCGATCTGTTCACCATAGTAGGTAAGAGGAGGAGAAACAGCCATAACACACATGATATCTATTCCTATTGTTTTCGCCATTTCAATGGCGAATATGTCCGCCTCTTCATTGTTGGCTACCAATTGAAACTTGGTTGAATGTCGAATCTTTCCGGCCACACTCTCAGGAACGCACATGACCGCAGGAATACCATCAAACCCATAATATGGGTATCCCCAGATCCAATGCAAATTCTCCAATGCATCGAGAACTTTGATGAAATTATTGTACTCATCCTTCGTTGGGCGGCGATGCTCCCATGTATTCACATCAACGGTATCCATACCGGAGAATGGTGCAAACGTAAGCGTATCTCCTCCGATTGTTACATTGTTCCTCTCATCTCTGGCTTTACATTGGAAACAACGGGGTGCTTTTTGTATACACTCCTCTACTAATTCTGACGGAAATCTCACACGACTTTCGTCAAAATCAACCTTGCAGCCATTCCTACAAAATAACGTAAGTGCTTTATTATTTCTAAACGTCACTCCAGTTTCTCTCAATACCTTTAGGGTTCCCCTGTGTATATACTCAATATGCTCCTCTTCGATTATGGAGAGAGGTTGGAACATGCGGGTAAACCCATTCTTCGACATTCCATTCCCCACATTTAGGCGTGAAGATTCAAAACAGTATCATTCAATATGACATGTGTAGTACCCCAAAGGGTTGGTCTTCGATCTCACAATCTCTTAAGTAAGGAGTAGCGATTAGGAAAAAATGGAAATACGAGGACACCTCCAAATCACTGTGTAAACGAACTCCCTGTTCGACTATTTGATTACCAGCACCTCCTGAAACCTGTCGGTGAACTCCTCAACGCCATCCCTGGTTATGCGCACCACGTCCTCCCATCGCAGACCATATCTTTCGGTTCTAAGAAAATTGTCCACACAGAATGTCATATTTTCCTGAAGAACGAAATCCGAGTCCTTTTCTATCCACGGATGCTCACCCTCCATTAGTCCGGTTCCGTGACAGGGACCGTGGAGCATGTAACGCTCTGCATGATGCTCCTTGATCTGCACGAGCTCACCCTTACGAATTTTTCTGTGGGTCGACCGTGCAATGGCCTGGGTGGTCAGCACCTCTCCGGGATACTCGGGCTCCGAAGATTCACGGTACTCCTTCAGCCTCCTGATCTTTTTCAGCTTCGACCATGCTGAGGCAAAGGTCTGGCTCTCGGGACCTATCAAAAGCGTGGCGTCACCGCTGGCGGGTATGAACACCCCCGCGGTCTCGAAAGACGGCCAGTAGTCGGAAAAGTACCGCACATATTGCGGTTCAGCCTCATCGCCGAAGGTGATGATGACGTCGAACTTCTCCAGGGCCATTCTTTTTTGCAGACCTTTGATACGCCTGTAAAATTCTTCGGGGTGAATTGAAGTTTTCATCTTTCCGTTCCTACTTGATCGCGCCGTAGCTTAAACCCCGCACTATGTACTTCTGCACGAACATGGTGAAAATGATGATCGGTATCGCGGTCATGGTGCCGATGGCAGACATCGGTCCCCACAGAACCTCCTTGTCCGTGATCACCTCGGAGGCCACCAGAGGAACGGTTTTCACTTCACCGCCGGTCAGTATCAGAGCGAATAAAAACTCGTTCCATGAGGTAATCAGGGCGAATATGGATGCGGCCACGAGACCGGGTTTCACGACGGGCAGTATGATACGCCAGAAGACCTGCCAGATCGAACAGCCGTCGATCAGGGCCGCTTCATCGATCTCTTTGGGAAGGTCTATGATGAAACCGCGCATCAACCACACCGTAAAGGGCAGGTTCACGACGGTGTGAGTGATGATGAGAGCCATGTAGGTGTCAAGCAGGTGGAGCCTCCGCATCAGTATGTACAGGGGCAGTATCATGGCAACGGGGGGAAACATCCGCTGAGAGAGGATCCAGAAACGGAAGTTCTTTCCGCCGACGTTGAATCGTGCCAGCGAGTAGGCGCACATGGAACCCAGGGTCACGGAGAGGAGCATGACCACGACTGCAATTAACGTGGAATCGAGAAAGGACCCGAGAAACCCGCTCCGCGAAAAGGCCCTTCCGTAGTGCTCGATAGTCGGCTTGAAGAATATCTTCGGCGGGTATGCAGGGATATCGATGGTCGGCTTGACCGATGTCAGCAGGATCCAGATTATCGGAAAAAGCACAATCAAACTTATGAGACCAAGACCAACATAGAGGATCACATAACTGCCTGTGCGGGCTCGCCTCCTCCTTATATCCGCCGGTGCTGTTGTCGAGGTCAGCTGTGCCATCTTCAGGCCTCCTGCGTTTCGAGTCGGTTGACGAATATCATGGCTACGATCATGATGATGAAGAGAAGAAAATAGGACATCGTGGTTGCGTATCCCATATGAAAGAAGTTCATTCCAACCTTGTAGGTGTAGATGCTCAATACTTCGGTCACGTTGGCCGGTCCACCGCGGGTGAGCACGAATATGGTGTCGAATATCCTCAGCGTATCGATGACACGGATGACGACTGCCACCAGGATGATTGGCCTCAGCAAGGGAAGTGTAATGTAAATAAAGCGCTGAATGCCGGATGCCCCGTCCACACGCGCCGCCTCATACACGTCATTCGGCAGACTGGCCATGCCCGTGAAGAGGAGCAAAAACATAAAAGGGCCCCACTGCCACAAATCGACAATCACCACGGCTGGCATGGCGATTTTGGGATCACCCAGCCAGATCGGCCCCTGCAGCCCAACGAGCCGCATCAGGTAATTGATGATACCAACCTGCGGGTTGTACATGAAACGCCATATGAGCCCTGCCACAATGGGCGGCAGCATCATGGGAATGAGAAGGAGTGTTCTGAACACGCTGTTTCCCCTGAACCCTCGCGTGAAGATGAGCGCCAGTCCCATTCCAAAAGCAAACTCCGCGCTCACGGCCATTCCGGTGAATATGAAACTCGACTTCAGAGATCCCCAGAACCGCTCGTCGCCGACAACACGTGCATAATTCTTGAACCAGATGAAGACGGCGCCCTCAGGTCTGCCGAGCGTCCAGTCATGGAAGGTCAAAGCAAGGGAATAGATGAGCGGCATAATGCCGATCGCCAGAAGTATGAAAACCGTTGGGAGGGTCATCAACCTCGGAATCCGCTTTCGCCAGTGGCCACGCTGCGAACGGCGCCATCTCTTCGATCCATAGGCAGGTTCCGAAGGGAAAATATCGTTGCCCATGCGCTCGCTCCGGAAAATGGACATCCGCCCCATGTTTTAGGGGCGGATGTTCTTTCATAATGTCTGTTCCTCAAGCACAGCTCTCAGTAATAGCCGGCCCGCTTCATGATCGCCGTTACTTTCGCCTCTCCTTCCTTCAAGGCATCCTTGACGCTCACCATACCGGCAACTGCCTTGGACGCCATCTCCTGAAGGGCATCATTTACCTCGGAGAATTCGGGAATAAGCGGCCACCGCTTACCCACTGCCGCAATACTTTCGGCCGTCTCCAGGAAGGGATACTCGTCGTAGAGCGATTTGTCCCGGAGTATGGATACACGCAGCGGGTACCCACCGGTTTCGAGGAGATGCATCTGCCATTCGGGCTCCGAGATGTAGCGCACGAACCGATATGCCCACTCCTTGTTCTTGCTCGACGAAGCAACTGCGTAGTACCACCAGTCGTTGGCTGCAGCATGCGGACCCTTGGGCTTCATACCGGCAGGAAGCTGGGTGTACCCGACCTTTCCCTTGACTTTGGAGGTGTCCGCCCCCTCGAAGAGAGAACCGAAGGACGTCCACATGATGCTGAACGCCGTATTCCCTGCCATGAACTGCTCCGCCGCTTCAAAGGTTCCAAAGCTGGTCGAAGCGGGCATCGCAAACTTGTACTTGTTGATGCTGTCGACATAGTACTGGAGCGCTGCCTCTCCTGAGGGGCTGTTGAAGGTCGGACGCCACTTCGCGTCGAACACCTCGCCGCCGAATCCCCAGAGCAGGATTATAAACTCATACGCAAGCTGCTGCTCCCCCTGCTTTGCACCCCACGCGAGCCCGTAGAAATTCTCCTCGGGTCTCGTAGCGAACATGGCAGCATCCTTGAACTCCTTCTCCCATCGCCACTCGCTGGGGTCTGGCAAATCATATCCGTATTCCTTCTTGAAGGCTGCGCGCATTGTCGGGTCCTCCAGCAGGTCCTTGCGGTACATGAAACCAAGGGGACCACCGTGGTTGGGAAATGCGTAGAGCTTACCGTCTTTTCCTGTCTGCACCTCGGTGCCCCAGATGGGCCAGTCCTCTGGCCAGTTCGTCGGCGGATCGTCCTTGATGTAGCCATCGAGCGGCTCGAGCCACCCGTTTCGCATGAACTCGGGCATCCAGTCGTCGAGAATGAAGAGGAAATCGTACCGACCGGTGCCTGCGGTAAGCTCGGTCACGAGCTTCTCACGGGTCGTCGGGTAGGAGGTGTACTCGATGATCACCTCGACACCCGGATTCTCCTCCGAGAACTTCTCCGCAGCCAGATCGAGATTGGGTTTTTCCACGCCCTCAAACGTCAGGGTACGGATGGTAACCTTCTCCTTGGCCCCTCCTTTCGCCCCACCGCTGGCGAGCAGCATCATCGGGACGATCAACAGCACGCACAATACAAAAACAAAAAGTCTTTTTTTCATGTGCACCCCCTGTGAAAAATTGATGATGTACAATAGAAAAGCTGCTGAGGTATATAGCCGACTCCCTCACCTCCTTTCATCCTGTTTTATGTAAATGTTGCTGGGATGAAATCCTTGTTGAATTTCGTGGCGAGCTCCGCCCCGTCTTCCCGGATAATGAAGGTATCCTCGATCCTGAACGAACCCCAGGGCAGACCTTTGAAATAGACATCGATGGCCACAACCATGTTCTCCAGCATCTTCACATCCCTGTGGGTGGAGAAGAACGGGGTCTCACACTCGAGCATACCGAGAGAATGAACCGAGCCGTAAGGGCTGAACTCCCGATACCCCTTCTTCTTGAGAAAATCGCTGTACACCCGGTACAATTCCGTGGAAACCGTACCGGGGCGCATCCTCTCTACAACCACCTGCATGGACTCATACGCAACGTTGACCGCCTTTTTAATCTCCTCAGGAATCTTGCCAAGCACCACTGGTGTACAGATCACGCCATTGTATCCCTCGTACAGTGTCCCTGCCTGTAAATCGATAATCTCCCCCTCCTTTACCTTCCGGAGGGTGTTTCTGTTCATGCACAGATTCGAGTTTTTGGGACCTGAGGGTATCATCGGTGAAAATGAATTGCAAAAGGCTTCCGCTCCGAGACGGAGCATTTGGCCCTCGATGTCGGCCTGAATGTCAAGCTCGGTGACACCGGGCTTCAACCTCCCCACTGCATAGGCAAAAGATTCTGATATTATGTCACAGGCCTTTTGTATGCATGCGATCTCGTTTTTCGACTTCTGCATTCGCATGTCGTACATGAGCATCTCAGCACTCACAACCTCAACACCTGAAAAGACACGGGCAAGCTTTCGGTAGATTTCATGGGGAAAGATCAGATCACCGATGATGCCGATCTTCTTGATACGGTATTTATTTTTCAACTCTCTGAAAAGATCTTCGAAGTCGAGCTGACCCTCGATCTCGTACTCAACACCTGAAACCTCCCCGACTTCAGGCATGATCCGTACGTCTCTGATCTTCGACTTGAACTTGGACCATTCGTGGCAGGCCTGCCCGGAGCACAATACGGGATCGCCGTGGAGGGGAATCGCCATCGCGGCACTCTCATTGATTGGGGAGACATCCGAAAAATATCGCACCGCAGAGGGATCCAGGAGGTTGGAAAAAATGACCACGAGATCAATACTATTCTCTCCCATTTTACTCTTGAAAACCTGCATACGCTCTGCAAACTCACCACCGGGAATCTTTGGAAAACTTCCGTCCTTTGTCATAGTGCATCTCCCTCAAGGCAATGTTCGTTGTATTCGTCGCACAATCGCTGCTGCTACGTAGTCATGTCTAGAAATTTTTTAGGGTTTTCTCTCAGTATCGTGTCTATCTGTTCCCCCGTAATACCTTCCTCGCGCATCATCGGTACGATGTGGGTAAGTACGTGATCATAGCCCCACCCGCCATAGCGGTGAAGGAGGGTTTTGAGGCAGACATCACAGGACATAAATATGTGCGAGAGGCAGCCCGCATCAATGAGCGCCTTCAATGCTCTGACGCGCTCAAAGTCCCTTGCAAAGACCCCGCCTGCAAACCCGCGATATCTCTTATCGATGAAGTACTCCTTGCCGAAATTGTCGAACTCGAAATATGCCCCTGTATCTGCGATTTTTTTACAGTACTCCACATCGATCTCAACATCCACATGATTGATAGACACTTTGTTTGGAGGTACACCGTTATCGGTGAGTATCTTTATGGCCTCGAGGCCGTTTTGTGCCCATGGGTAGATGTGTACAATGATGCCCACACCGGTTTTATTGTGCGCTTTCGATGCGGCAATGAGAACTTTTTTTTCATGGGGATGGATCTCTTCGCTCGTGCCGATCTCTCCTATGACGCCGGCACGTATTTCAGTACCCTGCATACCAACGGTTATGTCTCGTACCATTTCATCCTTGATTTCATCGACCGTCTTCCGCTCCATGTCAGGAGGGTGTGTATCCTGGGTGTAATAGCCGCACCCCGCAATAACATTCATCCCCGTTGATCGAGATATTCTTTTCAACGCCTCGGGATCCCTTCCTATATCCCTGACCGTTGCATCGACAACCGTGTCCCCTCCAGCCTTCTTAAATTCGAGCAATTCCCTTTCGGCGAGTTCGACGTCGTTCATTATCAGATTGTCCATCACCGCATAGGGGTCGCGGGACAGCACATCGAGGTTCCTGATTGTGACCTTCTGCTCAGCATAGTATTTCCTCGTTGCCTCAGGAAATACCGTAAACTGGTTTCTTATGTCTATGAGTATATGTTCGTGGGGGGAAATGACGCCGAGCTCATCTATATCTCTTTCTCCACAAACGGTCATTACCGGCATATACGACCTCGCTCAAGGACCGCACTGCAGTCGATTCGAACTACAACTTTATCAAATAATCGTGATCTGTGCAATATATTCCGCGGGAAACCGATCAGTATCTGCCATATTCAACAGCAGCATCATAGAGACAGTTTATGTTCTCCAGTGGAGCGTTGGGAGGAATATTGTCACCATCTTTCAGAAAAAAGCCTCCCGACGGCCCGAAGTGCTCGATTGCATCCCTGCACTCCCTCATAATTGATTCTCTGCTGCCCGATTCTATGTTCAGCGGATTGATGTTGCCGCTGAGCACTGTTTTTCCGCTGAAAAGTCTGACCACAAGATCTCTGTCATCAGCATATCCGAACCCGGAAAAGTCGTTTATCCCAAGCTCTTCAGCAACGATGGGAAGAATGTGATCTGCTTTTGCATCAGCATGAAAGGTGGTGTAACCTCCAAAATGAGACTTAATCTTTTGCTGTAAGGGGAGCAGAAATTTTTTATACAGCCCGGGTGAAAGGTTTGCAGCCCCGTCATCTCCCACAAACACCCCCTCTTTTGTTTCGCCCAGTAGATCCTTTGTGTACTCCACCCACTGAATGATCTTGTCGGTGAGTATTTCGAGGAGCCGAAGGGCAAAATCCGGTCTCAGTATGAGGTCTGTCATCATTCCTTCCGCCCCGCGGAGATCATTGGCATTCAACATCACGCCTATGGTTCTTCCAGCGACACCGATTCCTGGAATTCCTGAGGAGTAGGAAAAATTGCCGTAATTTATACCTATCCTGTCTTCGATGCCGATCTCCACACCGTCGCTGAATCTGATCCTATAATTTCCTGCTATTTTCAGCATCTCCTCCCGCAGTTTCAACTCCCTCCCATGCAAACCACCGTAGATAGGATCCACCTCTTCAAGTCCTCGCAAATCATCTTCGGTTTCAATCCAGTGACTTTTGACCCAAGGAATATCATTTTTTCTGAATTCAATTTCCGAACCAAATGTTCCTGCTTCAGAAACATAGCAGAAAACAGGATGTATCATGATTTGGTAGTGATCGGATTTAATGTGCTCAAAAAACCATTTGTGCCCTAAAACCTGACACTCAAGCATTGATTTCGCACTGCTGAAATACTCCTCATAGGTTTTCCCTATTCTGGGGAGCCAGTACCAGGTATCGACAAGAGGGGTAACTGGGACCCTATCGGGCTTTTGAAAATTTCTCTGCATGCTGCATCGTCTTTCGCGATCCTTCAGCTCCTCATAATCGATACCTATTTCAATGACGTTTCTCATTTCGACAACTCCCGTTAAATCAAGCCTTTATTCCGGTAATATGCTTCAGCCTCCCTCAGTATCCCGTCCAGAGCTTTGTCGGTATCCTCATCGAGCGGTGGTACCCTGTGTGTTTTCAATATGTGCTCAGTCCTTTCCCTGGCGTAATCGAGCGCGCTCTTCTTTCCCGTTTTGATCCATTCGGGGTAGGTCGTCCGGTCAGCAGATTTTGGAATGAATTGCTGGCTCTTCCACCACAACCGCGTGTGTTCTTTGTCGAGGTACGTGCCCGGGATAGGTCCAACCTTTTCGATAAGATCGAGCGCCAGTGTTTCATCATTTATCTCGAAACCCTCTATCAGGCGCCCGGTCCATGTTGCAATGTCATCGTCCAGAACGGCGCACACAGGATGGTAGGTGTACTCCCCATACACGCTTCCATGGAGCACGATCAGGTTCGCCCCCGACACTGCAGCATTGAGCGTGGACATCGACCGCTCATAACCGGATTGAACATCAATCTTTTTTGCGCCGCTCATGCCCGGGCAGTTGGAAAATGACGGTATGGAGTATGTTCTCATCATCTGATTGAATGCCGCGGTGTGGAGTGCCGATGCCATATCACAGAAACAGGGGTGGCCTGTCCTCATATCCAGGGGCATGGTGTAATCACCTGCTATGACACCTGTTCCCTTTCTCGAGAGCTGTATGAGCACGATGCCGGCCAGTATCTCGGCAAGCGTGGTCACCAAAGAACCGGCAACGGTAGCCGGGCCGGTACCACCCATCATGTCACTGCTGATCAAAAAGATGGGGAAACCGGCCTCCGTATACCTGAGCATCGCTTTGCAGGAATCCTCGTCATACGTGAGGGGTGCCGATGAACCGACGAACCCGAGAATATCGACACCAACCGCATGCGCCATTCTAATATGAAACATCTCGAGATCGTTGCCGTTATCGGTTATGGTTATTTTCGTGGTGTTTCTCAAATGACTTGCGATATCCACCAGAGAGGTCATCGCAGGTGGAACACCGACGATATCCGTGTACGGTGCAGTATCAGCAACCATGTGTACGCTCTCGAGGGCGTCGGAAACGATCGACGCATCGTCGAGTTCCTTCTGCGTCGCAGGCCTCGCCTCCCAGGTATCGAGGTCGACAATTCTGAACCCTGCTCCCGCAAGGAAGTAGAGCCGGTTTTCACCAATACACAGATCGTGTTTCGAATCCCGTGCCTTCATGTCAAAGGTACTCGGCGTGTTTTGTATGGACTGCTCGACGAGCTCGCCGGGAATCTTCGCCCGCATGCTTTCAAAATCAACGGTGCATCCGTGCTCTTTCAGCAACCCAAGTGCCTCTGCCTGCAAGAAGTTCAATCCCACACCCTCGAGGACGCGCAAGATCCCTTCATGCACTTGTTGAACCGCTGATTCCGACATGACATTGAGTGGTTCGATATTTCTCATGAATCCCTGTAACATTCCGCATCGCTCTCCTTTCGGCACCGCACCCACACACAGGGGTAGTGTATAGAGGCTTCGTACTCCCCAGCACAGATGTCGACACGAACGTAAGAATGAAGAGGTCCCAGGATACAGAGACATTCAGACCACGAACAAGGAACTAGAGCGCCTTCTCGAAGCCGTTGATGATGTCGCCAATCTCCCTTTTTTGACGCTCCTGCAATCCGGCGACCCTGTGGTGCTTCAATATCCATTGCACCTG
>SMTZ1_10001537_pt1 | contig 25478 bp, 22 predicted proteins | sample DeeMarSWOR136_30_FD_25667 | JGI IMG/M metagenome (IMG submission 25667)
AAGTTCCTCATTACAGTATAACTTCTGGTTCCTTAGCGTCTTTAATGGTAGTATATTTTGCACTATCCTTTTTAAAACGATCGTCAAAGAGAGGGACATGAACAACAAAAGGAAGATCACGATAACTTGCTGTTACAACAGCTTCTCCACGATCTAATACTTTAAATTCACTCTCAAAGTCTGAAATGTCTCTGCTAGCTGCTTTTATGGCTAATCGTATTTCATCAGCATTTCCGAGTGCTAAGACAATTTGTGTGTTAAGTTGACTTAATAGAGCGGGATTTATCGATGAAACTTGTTGACTTATGACTGCCAAACCGATTCCAAACTTTCTGCCTTGACGGGAAATAGCTTTATAGACATTACCTTCAAATCTCATTAGATCTGGAGTGAGAATAGAGGGTGCTTCTTCCACAGTTATGAGAATGGGAACAAGCTCTGAAGTGTCTTTTACTCTGGTTTGATCTTTTAAGTAGAACTTTTGTATCAAGTTTTTTTGTGAAATGTCTCTTCTAATGCATTCAGATAAATCACGCGTTGCAATCTGCTTCTTAAGAATATCTAGTGTATTACTGGATTTTACTGCTTTGCGCAGTTCAAAAACTGTACGCGCAATTATTGTTGTGCTGAGAAATTGCTCCCTTTGACTCGTAATGCTTGTATTGAATAATAATACTCGCCCCATCTCAAGTGCAGAAACAACATCTAATAGATTTGAACCAGCGTAGCCGTCAAGAAAAATGTTAGATCGTCTTAAGAAAGCTAAATACCGTTCGACAGCATTAACCGTTGCATCCATAAAACCTTGTGCGTCTCCAACCTTATTTATCCATTCGTCACCGTAAACTGCATGTAGTGCATACATGTAAGCTATTTGCGGTGGAGTAAATTGATGGATAGACATAAGATCAATTGGCAAGATCTCTTGTAGGGAAATTTTGAGTTTTTTGGCAAATCTCTGGACAACCCTTGATGTCGCATCGATACTAGTAGTAAGATAATAGAAATCACCAAAAAGTTCACGTCGTACTTGGCTTGAGCGACTGTCAATTTCATCTACGATATCTTGTATTCCAAACTTTCCTGTCCCTAATGCATATTCATCGTGCGGATCGATTGTTAAGAGAGTTATTCTATCTTCAATACCGTTTATATAGCATTGAAGATTGTAATCTATGAAGGATTTTGTGATAACCTGCATTAGATTAGATTTTCCAGAGCCAGTGGCTCCAAAAATACCAACATGCATTGGAATTTTTCCTTTCGGTATCATAACATCAATATTCAGGCTTTCTTCACCTACCAGTAAGTCACCTACATATATATCGCCTGAAAGTTGTGATGCTAAAATATCCTTCAAAGAATCTTCGTTTTGAACTTTCTGAACTTTATAGATTGCTGAAAAATGTTCAGGCAGTCGTCTAGCTTTTTTGAAAACGAATTTATTGTCTTTATCATGGTATTTCCCATATCCTAATAGACTTCCTTCGACAGCAATGAGTTTTTCCTCTTCCAAATTGGCAAGATATGCGTCTTTTTCGACAACTAAAGTTTCAGCAACGGTATCAATAGAGCCGAGTCGTCTTATTATATTCTCAAAATTACTTATACGGAAAATAAAATACCGAAACTCACCTCTCGATGATGGAATAAGAAATATGTCTCCTACAGAAAGATCTTCATTTTTTGTAATAACAACAAGTTTTCCTAAATGCCCTCCGGCTAAGACGCCAAATGGCATACCTAGATCTAATTCCAAGTTTGTTCATCCTCACAATCCTATTTTTTTCCTAGCTGATATTAAATGCTCTTCCTTTATACCTAATTCTTTAGCAATTTGTATTGCCCTACTAGTTAAAACCTCACGAACAATATGAGTTAGAGTACATTTTTTATGAGCGAATCCGGGTGGACAAGGATAGCCATACCAGTTTGCTTCATGGCTCATAAAGTCAAGTTCTCTAAAAAGTTGCATTTCATGGTCCTTCATTTTTTCTTTATCTTCATTGAAAATAGATTTCGTCCACCAAAAATAGTCAAAGTCGATTCTAAATATCGGAGAAGTCTCAGAAAACTTAAAAATATAAGTAACTGCCATAGCAGGAGGTATTTCTCGATTTTCATAGATAGTGAGTTTCCCTTGCGGATTCTCACGACCTGGTATTCGACAGAACCAGTGTGCATTTGATCCAAAACGCTCTTTGGCAATATCTGAAATTTGAGTGGCTCCAGGAAGTGTATGTGTTTTGCTCAATCCACAGACAATGATGTCGCGCTTTCTTGAACTTAAACATAGATCTCTAAGAAGATAATCCCCAATTGGTACTTTCTGTCTGCCTGGTGGAAAAATTGTTAATGATCCATCGAGAATAAGATATTTTATTGGTAAATCACTGAGTACAACCTGTTTTGCCAGACTATATTCAGCAATTTCTCGTACCGATTGAAGTATGTTATCCTCTTGCAGTGGACTTGGGAATAGAATATAATTTAGTAGTTCAGATGCAATTTTTTTACTTAATTTATTTTTATCACTGATTTGAAATTCCTCTGGATCCCATTCTGAATACTCTGTTAAATGTGAGAGAATTGGATCAACTAAATCTTGCATTGGGTAGACTGACTCACAAAAATCAATTAATTGTTGAATGAAAAGCGATCGATCTGCTGAAAAGTTAAAAACTTTCGTTAATAGTCCATTATTTGGAATTACGTCATCTAAAGCTATAAATTTCATTGGTTTGTTTTCATGCGTATTTGTATTGTGAATTACAGTCGCTGCTGTCACTAATTGTATAAAATTGTCTTCAAAATTACAAAGAGAAGATATACCGCTTCCGTCTACCGCTGCAACTAAAAAATCTTCATCAAATTTATGTGCAAGTGGAAATGGCTCAAATGTCATTAATAGGTTTTCTAATCTATGTAAATCTTGATTTAGTTTTTTAGCTTGAGATATGCTCCTTTCCTTAAGAAGTTTAAAAGTATCTCGCATCTCTTCGTCAAAAGTTTTCGAAAAAAAATTGTCTATGGACAAATTAACTCCTCAGTACTTATTTACTATACTGTGTATAAATTTCTTGATTTATAAACAACTACAGAGTACAATGAAAGTAATCAAAATAAGGATTTGTGAAGTACACTACCCTGAAGGGATTGAAATTTATTAGAACTCAGATTAGCACGCCAAAATGTTATTTATAACTCACATGTTTTCTTTCAAAATAGCCAATTTAGACCTAATTTTTGAACGATAATATTCAGAGGGAATCTTTTCTGATAATTCAAATGCAATTTGAACGATCTCCATATTTCTATCACGTTTAGCAGTTTTAATTAAATATCGTGTGATTTTCACTATCGCTTTTTCGCGATAATTCTTAAGATCGATTTGTTCTACTATTTTCAAAATTTCTTTGATATAAGAGATATCAGTAGTATTCTTACAAAGATCTGCAAGGCTGAATGCAATATTTCTTAAAAGCATTTTGCGATAGTCTTTATCACTAAATTTTTTGCCAATTTCTAGGGTTTCATGAAGTATAGAAGGATTTCTTGACTTCTTAACAATATTTCTCAAAATTATAGCCACTTGATGTGCAATATCGATATGAGGTTGATCTGTAATGTTATTTAGAATTTTTTCTGTAATTTCAAGAGATTCTTGAAGAATCTTAACATTCTGAATTTCGGAACTAGTCGCACTCATCGATTTGGCAATTTCAAGAAGTATTTCTAATCGAGATGCAGTGAAAACAATTTCGTTTGCAATATTTATTGCTTCATGGATAATTTGAATGGCTTCTTGCATTTTATCCAGTTTCAACATTGCTTGTGCGATTTCATTTAGGATATATGGTCTTAAATATTCGCTTTGTATTGTTTTTGCTAGATTTATTGCCTTCTCAAGTTGAATTATTGCCTCATCTTTTTTCCCTTTTCCAATAAGAAAAAAAACTTCTTTTATCACCTCTTTTGTTCGTTCAGAAGCATCCATTTTAATCAACTCGGCATCGATGGACATCCTTCCCCTAAAATTACCCCTAAGACTTCAGAAGAAAAATAAGTCCAAATTATAAATCATGACAAGCAACTATATAAAACTGAAATAATTAACTCTCTTCAGAATGCTAGGGACTAAAGATTGTGAGCAATCAAATTTATAATTCAAAAAGTAATGACATAATTTAAATGAATATAATATGGTCAAGCTTGCAAGAAACACAAGGGAGGAATTAGGACGTATAATAAAATTCTTGTCCCAGTAGACGGCACTAGGACTGCCCTAAAAGCTGCAGGCCATGCAATTAGCATCGCCAAACTAATGAATGCAGAAATAGAGATTCTTCATGTGATACCTGAAACCGAGGAAGATGCAACAGAAAAAAGATTCTTAGAAGACAAAGTTGAAGAATCAGTTACTTTATTTTCTGAACTTTTTGGACAGAGTTATATAAACCAAATAGAAGCGGTTTGTAGCACGCAAGGAGTAGCTATGAAAAAAGTAATAGAGCACGGTGATCCTGGTCCTAAAATAGTTGAGGAAGCAAAAAAGAAGGATATCGAACTGATTGTAATGGGTCGCCGAAGTGAAACAACTGAACAAAAACCACTGGGAAGTATCTCGGAATACGTGTTAAAACATTCAAGATGCCCGATTTTGATAGTCACAGTGATGGCACCCGAGTTCTGCGATTTATAAGGTGACTATGAATTTAAAGGACACAATTAAGGCAGCTGATCTACGGGAGAATTAAATTAAAGATATCTCACTCACCAACCTAAAACCGCAGAAAGTAAGACAATATAGCCTGTCGCCACAGCAAGATTAACGACAGTTATGATTCCTCCAAGTTTTATGAAGTCGAGCCATGAAATATGCGCCCCTTCTTTTTCCAAAAGACTTATAGCTACAATGTTTGCCACTCCGCCAATCGGAGTTAAGTTTGCGCCTAGATTTGCGCCGAGAATTGTAGCCCATATTATCGAAGTTTCATTAAAACCAATTGTTGCGATAGTTGGGATAACAAAAATCAGCACTGCGGCTACACTTATATTATCCATAAATCCCGAAAGAACTGCACTGAGCCAAATAATGATAATCCACAGAAGATATTTGTTGCCTCCGGCCAAGGAGCCTATAGACTCCCCAAATAGTTCTAAAAGACCTACCTTATGAGCTCCTCCAACAATAATAAAGATACCGACGAAGAAAATGGCCATTTCCCAATCAAGCTTTCTCAAGATGACTTCAATTCTTACGCCTGAGAAAAAAATAAAAAGAATGGCGCTGGTTAGTGAGACGGCATAAAAAGGTACATTTATGAAACTAGCAACCACAAATCCTGCGATCGTTCCTATTAATAAAACTGCAGATCTATAAAAGACTGCTCGATCCTTCACGACTTGCCACTCATCTAAACCTAATAATGCGCTTTTAAGATCTACAGATGCATTTGCGGCGTCTTCTTGTATTTTTTTGCCATAGAGTAATTTAAATAACATTAAATTAGTTAGGACTAGAATTGCGCCAATTGGAAGGCCAAGGACAATGAATCCTTCGTATGAAAGAAAATGTTCTGCTGCAAGTTGATATCGTGCTGCGATCAGTATGTTTACGAAAGAACTGATAACAGTAGAAACACCTGCAGAGTTAGCAACCATAATTTCAGAGATTACGAAGGGTAAGGGATCCAATTGCATGTTTCTGGTAACTACTAAAGTGAGTGCACCGACAATAATAAAAGCAGGAGCGGCACCTAATAGAGCGGCAAGACCAAAAGTGAGTAGATTCATATAAAGAAAAATTTTGGTTGGTTCGCCTTCTGTCATCTTAATTATTCTTATGGTGATAAAGTCGAACAATCCAGATGATCGTGAAACCTCAACTATCACTAAAACGCTTACGACAATCGTAATGGTTCTCCAATCAATAAGTTCGCCGAATAACTCAGCATCTGTGAAAATTTCGAAACCTGTTGTCAGGAAAGTAATTTTTACAAATAATATGACACCTATTCCCCCAAGCAATGCTGCCATTGTCTTGTTCATTTTTTCGGTTGAGATGAGGATATAGGTAGCAATCAGAATGATAGCGATTACAATCATCGCAGGGACATTATACGACAAACAAAGTCACTCCATTTGCTTGCTCTTAAAGTATTCGATACTTAAGATGCACATATGACAAAGGGTTTATTAATTTTATAGATACAGGCTAGATCCTAAAAAAGGGATTAGTCACAAATTAATTATTGGATATTTTAATTATTTTCCGAGAAGCCCTCTCAACGTGGTGGGGCAGCTCATAGTAGTATTCTCTTTTTAAAGAAACCGATAGAAACAAATTTAATAAATTAACTAATTCTATAAAAATCTAAGTTCATTAGGGAAAGGAGTGATATCCTCCCCACCCTTTCGGCTGGGGCTTCCAGCGTTCCATTGTAGTTCTAGCTCCCTCACGGGAGGAGACGCTTCGCCACTGTCACAACAGGTATGGGATTACGGAAGCTTACCAGGTTGCACACGCTGCTCAGTCTTATCCTGCCCCTTCTGTAGCAGCCTGCAGAATGCTATTGATCTATTACCTGTCTGTCCGACAGGTTAGCACACTGCAAACACTAAGGGGACTTCCCGCCGAAAATAGTTAAAGAGGTAGAAAATTGTATAAAAAAATTTTAACTCCAATAGATGGCTCTAAAATTGCTCTAAAAGCTGCAGGTCACGCAATAAATATGGCTAAACTAATAAACGCAGGAATTGAGATTCTTTATGTGATACCTGAAACCAAAGAAACTAGAAAAAGAAAACAAGTCTTTGAGGATGAGGTTCTCAAAGAAGAACTTGCCATATTTTCTGAACTTTTTGGAAAAAGTTACATAAAAGAGGTAGAGAGAATCTGTAGCACGAAAGGTGTTAAAATGAAAACTGTGATCGTATATGGTAAGCCTGGTCCAAAAATAGTCGAAGAAGCAAAAAAGGAAGATACTGATTTAATTGTAATGGGACGCAAAAGTGAGACAATTGAGACAATGCAGTTAGGACCTGCCGCGCGTTATGTTGTAGAACATTCAAAATGTCCTGTATTGCTAATCACATTGAGCGCACCTGATTTCTGTTAAGCGAGCTACTGTAAAGCAGAAAGGGCTCTTATTTTTCAAAAATCACGTTTTTTCGGGCACGCAAAACTCGTTTAAAAATGTATATTCCTACCAGCCAAATATATTTGCAAGTAGGAAAAGATAACCAGTTGCCACTGCAAGATCTACAAATGTAATAAAACTCCCAAGTTTGATGAAATCAAGCCATGAAATATGTGCGTCTTCCCTTTCTAAAAGCCCAATACCAATGATGTTCGACACGCCTCCAATGGGCGTAAGGCTCGCGCCTAGATTCGCCCCAAGAATTGTAGCCCAGATGATCGCGGTTTCGTTAAAACCCCCTGTAGTAGCAATAGTTGGAATGACGAAGATAAGAACTGCTGTAACACTGACATTATCCATAAATCCAGAAAGAATACCTGTCATCCACACGAGTATTACCCATAAAAGATATTTATTCCCCCCCGACAAGCCTCCAATGCTTTCAGCAAATATTTTTAAAATGCCAACTTTGTGAGCCCCTCCCACAAGAATGAATATCGCTATAAAGAAAATCACCATTTCCCAATCCACTTTGTGAAGAAGGACTTCTATTCTTTGGTCTGCAAAGGATATAAAAAGTATCGCAGCGGTCAAAGCAACAAGGAAAAAGGGTACGTTTAAAAAACTGGCAATTGCAAATGTGGTAATTGTACTTATTAACAAAATTGCAGACCTATAGAACGCACCACGATTCTTCACGACTAACCATTCATCTAGTCCAATCAATGTTTTTTTTAAGTCTTCAGAGAGTTTTTCAGCATCTTTTTGTAACTTTTTGCCATAAATCAACTTGAATACGATTAGATTAACAACAACAAGAAGGCCACCTATAGGAACTGCCAAGGCAGCAAAAGCTCCATATGAAAGAAAGCGCGCAGGATCAAGATTGTAGTTTGAAGCGATTAATATGTTTACGAAACTACTAATGACCGTACAAAGGCCAGCCGTGTTTGCGATCATAATTTCGCTCATAAGAAAAGGCGATGGGTCTAAATCTAGGTTTTTTGTTACGACTAATGTTAACGCGCCAACGATGACGAATGCAGGGGATGAAGTCAGCGCAGAAAGAGCAAAAGTGAGTAAATTCATGTAAAGAAAAATCCTGATGGGCTCACCTTTCGTCATTTTCACAATCTTTATCGTGATCCAATCAAAAATTCCAGATTCCCGAGCAGCTTCGACAACGATAAGAATACTCACAACAATAGTGATCGTTTGCCAATCAATTAACTCACTGAATATTTCGGTATCGGTAAAAACCTCAAAACCTGTGGTTAGAAAAGTGACTTTTACGAAAATTAAAACTCCTAATCCGCCGAGCAACGCAGCCAATGTCTTATTTATTTTCTCAGTTGAAATCAGGACATATGTTGCAATTAAAATGATCGTAATTCCAATCATTGAAATTAAGCCGTTTATTGACAAATATCTGCCTCTCCAGTACTTTACAACAGTCCTTAAATAGCCGAAACTTCATTCAAAGAAGAATTCAATCATTAGATTGATTTCATAAAAATATACTAACCACATAGTATCAGAGATTTCTATTAAGAGTAGTATACTGACGTTAACTATTATAAAAACTATATGAGCAACAATTATCGATCAATCAGTTTTATTAGAGAAACCAACAAAATTCTCTTAAAAATCGAAAAATAATCTTTTTAGAAGTTATTTAGATCTTCGATTATCCATTTCTTCGGTATCTATATCTTCTATCTCTCCTAAATCTTTCAATACTCCCACATCTTCAACTTTCTCCATATCGCTAGCTTCTTCTGAAGCCTTCTTTCGATTAAAGGCACTGCGGATGCTTCCAAATAATCTTGTTGCTAATGATTGTCTCTTAGCAGGTTCCATTATTCTGAGAAGTTCAGCTTCGACATTTTGGATCTTATTTTCATATTGGCGCACTAGATCTTCGCATGATCTGTCTCCAATATCACATGCTTCTAAAGCATCATAAAGACGATCAATGGCATTCCTATATGACTCTAACTCTAATTTAAGAGCTCTTCTCCGGTTCCTTTGATCTATTTCCAAACTTTTCTTTTGCTCAGTTAAAATACGATATTCATCTTGAAATGGAGTTGCGAGTCGCGTATATTCAAGTCTTCCGATTTCCTTTTTTTCGAGAGCTTCATGTAATCTCAATATAACTGCGGCATTCGCGATTTGTTTAGCATTAATTTCCTCAAGTTCATCAATTTCAACTACTACACCAAGTTCTGCGGCAATAAAAGGTATGGTAAGGCCTTGAATAGCAGAAGTGAAAAGAAGGACTAACATTGACGCGTTTAATAATGCCGTTGCATTAGCCGCATTAGATATGTGCAGTTCTTCAAATGAAATTGCTACTAAAGCAGCAGTAGCTAGTCCACGCATTCCGGTCCATCCCACAAAAAGTGTTTCACCAATTGATAAATCAGTTCCGAGGGTACTAATAAGAACTGCAACCGGTCTTGAGACGAGAATTATTGCTGTCATAAGTAGTGCTAATGGAATAAATGCAATTGCTTCAAGAGGATTAAAGAATGCACCTATCAGAATGAAAGCTACGATCTCTCCCAGAAAGGATATGTTTCCCCAAAGTTCCAGTGTTCCTTCTTTTGGGAAGGGAGGTTTTCTAACAATATGTGGACTGCCTAGCGTAATTCCTGCAAGGAGGGCGGCAATGGCGCCGCTAGATCCCGATAGTTCCGCAAGGGAAAATGCTAATAGCCCAACGGAGAGAGTAATAAGGCTAATTTCCATTTTTCTACGAACCCGTGCGATGAGAATATTCCCTAGCCATCCGCAGACAAAGCCAATTATTATTCCACCAATAAGCGTCCAAACGATTAGCAAAACATTTAGTTGAAATTGATTTGTTTGTGCTGCAGGGAGGAAAATTCGCGTAACAATAACAATTCCCACTGCATCGTTGAAAGCTGATTCCCCGCCTAGTGTAGTTTCTAACTTTTTCTTAATTTTTGTACCGCCACCTTCGAAAAGTGCGAACGTAGCTGCAGGATCTGTTGGCGAAAAAATCGCGCCAAAAAGGAGGGCAAAAATGAGTGTCAGTTCAAAAGCAAATTGACCCAGCAGTCCTATAAGAAATGTGGTAAGCACTGTTCCAAGAGATGCTAGCAAAATAATTGGCTTGATGTTTCTTTTAAGTGCATCTACATCAAGAACCAATCCTTCGCGAAATAAAACTGCAGAAAGTGCTAGCGTTGCTACTATTTCTAGTGGAATTCCCATTCCTTGTAAATCAAACAAAGGAGTCACAAATAGCGAATTTAGAACACCAAGAGCTATTCCAGTAAGGATTAGCGGTAATGTCCTTGGAAATTTTCGATGTTCTGCTGCGCGAGCCACAAAAATTCCAATTACTACAACGATCGCGACAAGGAATAGTATTGGATCTATTGCGACTTGCACAGCTGACACCCTAACAGACGAAAAAGGTGAATGCTTTTAATATTTTTGCTATCGATGCACTCGATTAAGGATAACCAATTTTCAACTCACAGAATTAAATGCGGTAAATTGAGACAGAATTAAGCAAAAATCGCTTAAATTTTGATTTAAATTGCGATAAGCTCGAAATATTTTGAAAAATAAGCGATAAGGAAAAAGAATCAACTTGATAGAATAACAATCCCTTTATCTGATATTTCAAAGAAGAAGTTCTTTAGTGAATGCTGAGTAGACCGCATTTTGCGAATCTGCAGATTTCTCTTTAGATTACCTGCGTCATCATTTCTTAAGAATAACTGAATCACGCCTTGGGCGAGAAATTCTTCAATCCCGAAACGGGAAATGGATGAGTTTTCTGGTGATTCAACTGTCATAAGAGATGTAACTTCTAACTCATTTAAAAAGGATGTCAACTGAAATATTATTGATCTTATCTTTCCCAGCGAATCATAACGAAAACCAAGTGCAGATAATGAATCGACTACCGCACGCTTAGCATTGATTTCTTTGTGCGTATCGTATATTTTTTTTATAATCAGTGGCAAATCTAACTCACGCAAAGAATAACGTTCATCTGAAGGTAACCCCGCTCTTGGTGTTGCTATATCAATGATCGCTAGTAAAGGTGGATTAGCCTCTTCTAATTCTTTCAAATCCCATCCAAACATAGCTGCTTCTCTTCGTAATTCAGCAGGGCTTTCATCGATCGTTATCAGCAAGCCTGGTTCATTATATGTTTTAGCCCCATTCCATAAGAACTGCAAACTTAAGATCGTTTTACCCGTTCCGACGCCCCCAGTAATAACTGTTGAAGAGTTCCTAATGAATCCACCATGAAGTAGATCGTCTAGTTCTGGAATCCCTGTTCTCACTCGTTCAACCGAATTCATAGAAATATTCCCCGAATTCATTTGAATAGTTCGCTATCGTTGCTATAATTTATACAACTTTATATACGTTAAATTGCAGTTTTTACCTAATGCATTTGGAGCGTAATACGACTACGAAATTTCCTATTATTGAATTTTTCGCAAAGAAAAAATATATTTGTTATGGTAAATTCGTTCTCAATAATACATGTGAAATGAAAAAAAATTAATTAAACAATTGGATTGCTTCACCTAATAATTATTAAAGAATTTAGTAAAAAATTATTGCAGGAACAAAGCCAGAATGCTCACCTGTCACCCACGCCTTTAAAACCCTTTGTATTATCATTTCAGTAGTTTTTTGATTCTTGTACGATTTTTAACGTTTTTAAAAAAATGATATCAAATAGTCGTCTTTCAGAAAACATTCACAATGATTTTTAGGAACTTCACAGTTTTTAGGAGCATAATATCGATACCAAAAAACTAAAAACCAAAGTACTTATTTTAGCACCTGATCACGTTAATTATACATCCAAATTGCTAGATATACTCAAATGATTTACAAATTAGGGTGACGTGGCGAATATGAACAAGGCAATTGTTATCGAGCAACTGAAAAATATTCCGCTTCCTCAACAAAGAGTTGAAATTGTGGAACGAAAAGGACTTGGACATCCTGATAACATGTGTGATGCTATTATGGATCAAATTTCTGTTAAGCTCAGTCAAGAATATCTGAAAAGATTTGGTATAATTCTTCATCACAACATCGATAAAGCGTTATTAGCCGCTGGAGAAGTAAGACATGAATTTGGAGGCGGTCATGTTATTAAGCCGATGCGATTAATAATTGGCGACAGAGCTACCAAATTTTATGGTGATGAAGTCATACTTGTTGATGAAATTGCCATACAAACCGCAAAGGACTGGCTTAAGCAAAAAATAAGGTATATTGATCCTGAAAAGCATGTAAACTATCAGATAGAACTTAAAGAGGGCTCAGAAGAACTAAAGGACATTTTCCAAAAGAAGGGAGGGCTTCTTGTCGCAAATGACACATCAGCGGCTGTTGGATATGCACCTTTAACCTATACTGAAAAGACAGTACTATCCTTAGAACGATATCTTAATTCACGACAATTTAAAAACCAATTTCCAGAAACTGGGGAAGACGTGAAGGTTATGGGTCATAGAAATGGTCAATCGCTCCATATGATTGTAGCTATGCCCATGATGGACTCTTATATAGACTCAGAAGCAACATATTTTCGAAAGAAGAATGAAGTATTAGAAACAATAAAAACTTTCGTATCACACGAACTTGTAGATGACTCACCTACCATAGATTTGTCTTTTAATGCGCTAGATAGAGAAGGAAAAGGTATTTCTGGATTATATCTGAGCACACTAGGCACAAGTGCAGAAAGCGCGGACAGTGGCCAAGTAGGGCGAGGAAATAGAGCAAATGGATTAATAACTTTAAACAGACCAGTTAGTAGTGAAGCAGCAGCAGGGAAAAACCCTGTTAGTCATGTCGGAAAGATTTATAGTTTGTTAAGCCATAAAATCGCAAACGAAATCTATACAACATTTAAAGACGAGATAGAAGAAGCATATATATGGTTGTTAAGCAAAATTGGGCAACCAATTGACAAACCAGAACTAGCAGCGGCAGAAATAATTATGAAAGAAGGCAAGGAACTCTCTTCTATTTCAGAACAGGTTAATGAACTGATAGAGTCTTCTTTTCAAAGAATAAATGAATTGTGTAATGACTTAGCACTCGGTAGATATCCTGTAGCGTGAACTACCACCCTACAAGTAGGCTGGCTTCCTGAATCATCCATTCCCCAACGGGATATGTCAAACAGGCTCAACGGGCAGTCCCTGCCCTGATGATGATCGGGAGTCTATAAAGTGGGTTGATCGGTGTAAAATCGTGATGGCAGAGTTATGATCTCTGGCTACATCAAGTTCACAGTAAGGACAGCTGTGGATGCGGGTTGCCAGTGTTTTTGGCACAAGCTTCCCACACCTACTACACAATTGTGTGGTGTTATAGGCACTCACATATTCTACCAGAGTACCAGCTTCCTCCGCTTTGTACTCACTAAAACACATCAGTTGCCCCCAGCCGGCATCACTAATCGACTTGGCTACATGAGGATTCTTCACCATATTGGTAATCCTAAGTTTCTCAAACGCAATCAGGTCATAGCTATCAACCAGTTTCCTACTGAGTTTGTGATGAAAATCCTTGCGCTGGTTGCGTATCTTCCGGTGTACCCGTGCCATCTTTGTGTTCTGCTTGTGACGGTTATGTGAGCCCTTTACTTTCCTCGCTTGCCTTCGCTGCTCTTTAGCTAATTGCTTCTCCGAGGTTCTCAACCAGCGGGGGTTGTCTATGGTGTCTCCAGTATGTAACGTCAGCAAACTCGTCAGCCCGACATCCACCCCTATTGCTTTCGTTATTCCTCTTTGCCGAGTGCCAGAAGCGGGATCAGGAAGTACTACTGCAAAACAGGCATACCAGTGGTCGACATCACGTGTAATGGTGCACGTCTTGATCACGCCGGCAGCAGGTATCGGGCGGTGGAGTTTGATGGCAATACTTCCAATTTTCGAGAGGTGGAGTTTCTTCTTTTGATAATCTATGGTGAACCCACTTTGCGGGTACGTGAAGGAGTCATACCGGTATTTGCCTTTAAATCGTGGATAACCTGCCTTTTCACCCTTCTTAATACGCCTAAAAAAGTTGGCGAAGGTTTTATCCAGTCTTCTCAGCGCGTCTTGGAGTACCTGAGAATGTACCGCCTTCAAACACAGGTTGGTCTGTTTTGCTGCTTTTAGTTTGGTGGCTTGCTCGTAATAACTAACTGAGTGTTGGTGAGTTTGCCAGGCGTCTTTTCGCTCTGCAAGCGAATTATTATACAACATACGACAGGTAGCCAGCCATTGCGTTAATGTAGCTATCTGCTGTGTGGTCGGATACACGCGAAATTGATAAGTCCGTTTCATCACACTTCTCCCTGTGATCCCCTGCGATTCATGTCACGAGAGTTACTATCCGCAAAAACCTATTTGAAGTGGGGGACACTACCGTGAAAGTGAAACAAGTAAAAACCGCAAATCATCCCCCCAACTTGTTGGGCCTTCTTGCGGAGGAATGATAAAAAAATAGCATAGATACTATTCTAAATTTCTGAAATATGTATGCAAAATTACACTGTCTGAAATGTGTGTCCAACAGCCAAAAATCGATGGAAAAAAAGATATCTAAACGTTTCGACGTCTTTTTTACCAGATCCCATGCTTACGCCATCTGGATGGAATAAAGTCCTCGATATCAACCTTTTCAGATATTTGAGGAGTGCACGATTCTTTTGATGTACGTTGTTCAAAAACTTCAATTGTTCCCATTTTTTCTTCGTCCATAGATGCTATTTACGTTTGTAAATGTTACAATTGTAAAAGGTAATAAAACTATAGATATCAATCAATAGGTTATAGTATCTTATTTAAAAAACTATCGGAAAAGTCAACAACTGACTATTTTGCATTTAAATTTAATTAAAGAATTTAGACAAGTCTATTACAAAATGATAAAAAGACAAAACAAAAATGTCTTTACATTTGTAAAGTATAAAACATTTTAAACACATTAGTATCATTTAGAAACGCTAATTTTTTTGAAACTGCAATCAGTTTGCGTCAATGAAGCATTGATCGGACTCAATTGCAATGGAGAAAGCATTGCTTTGTATTATTTAAGAATATTGAAAATTTAGTGACATATATTAACGAATGACGTGAAAAAACACTAACAACACACATTTTTAGTCCAATTATCAAGAGATGCAAGGGTAGATTGAAGTATATTAAAATATTAAGGTAATTATAAAATGTTAAAAGACTTTTATAAAAGAGCAAGAATATCATCGATAGTCTTTGATGAAACGATTTAAGTATGTTTAGAGAATTTTTGAAGTATATGTGTGAAGGGAAGATATTGGCTTGTTTTTTCTTTCCATTTCTCTGGCATAAATTTTAGAAGGTTTTTTCTTTTTTCTTCTCGAAAAGGGAAACCTAACAAACATGCTATAGCATCAAGATACATTTTTTGATTGCTTTTATATCCAAATTTATTCGCAAGAGACTTATCAAATCCATTTAATTTTGCAATTTTACCTAATGCGATAGCTGTGCCTGATCCAAATTGAGTTGCTAGTTTTTTACGTTTGTAAACTTTTTTCGGTAGATTCAAGCTTTCAGCTAATTTGCGCAAGATCCATTTTCTTACGAAAGTATTGCCTGTGTTATAAATTTTGTATGATGCTGGTATTCTCATCGCATAATTTACAATTCTTTGGTCAAGAAACGGCATTCTAAATATAGATCTATTTGCTTTACTTAGAATATCATCGCGTTCAAGGGTGACATGAGGAAATGTTTCAAACTCTGCCCACAATTGCTCATATAAGGCCTCATAACCTTTGGTTTGTGATATATCTACATGTCGAGCGTAGCCGCCAAAAATCTCATCAAGACCTTGCCCTGAAAAAAACAGATGTACATCATCTTTTTTTGCTAATAATGTTGAAAAATAGATCGGAATTGCTATATTTATCTGCATGATTTCTGGTTTTTCGATGTAGAAAAGTATCCGTGGAATCTCTGCTTCGACATCCTCTATGGACAACTCGTTTATTTTAAGGGTGGCATCAAATGTACTAAAGGCATCAATAGCGTGCTCAAGATCAAGAGAATTTTGAAGACCTGACGTATAAAGATTAAAGGATACATCATATTCAGACACATATCTCGTAAGAATAGAACTATCGAGCCCGCCAGAAAATAGAATACCAGTTTTCTCATCATAATCTGGCAGTCTTCGTTCAATCGCAAACCGAAAAGACCCATCAAGTGACTGAATTATTTTGTTGGGAGAAATATCTAACATCTGGTGTTTTTTCAATCCTTCTCCCGTAAAATTTGCAACATCACCTGATTTTGAAACGACATAGATCTTATCTTGGCGGAAATTTTGAATATCTTCATAGAAAATGTTTTCAGATGTTTGAAAGAGGAGTGGTTTTCTTTGTGATGAAAAAAGAATGCATTCAGGAGTTTCCACAAAATACAGTGGCTTAATTCCAATTGGGTCTCTTGTAATGATTATTTTGTTATGCTTATGCCACAGAATTATGAATACATATGCTCCTTCAAGCATAAAAAGCATCTTTCTAACAGCAGAAATTAGATCAAAGGAAGAAATTAGTTTCTTAAAAAGATGGGCAACCAATTTGACATCGGGATCTGTTTCTATAGAATATTCAGCGAGATATTCCTCAAGAAATGCTCTATTGTAAATTTCACCATCAAGAACGACAGTAAATCCATTCTTTTCATCTTTGAATGGCTGACTTATTTTGTTTTCAGCAGTTTTCCCAAGGTTAACTGCTCCAATCCCTAAGTTATGATCAATAACTATATACTTTGTAGGATCACTCAATTTCTGTTTATTCTGTATATCTGAAAGAATTATCATATCTGAAAGTACTTGAGAAACCGTCTCAGACTTTTTGCAATACGCTGCGATCAAACTGTGCAAATTCATACACATTCAATTCCATCATGATTAAGTTCTAAGCAAATAACTCAGCAAATTCATAGACAAATGTATTTATTAACATGGAGTTTATTAACATCATTTTCAAAATCAAATTAAGCGTGGATGCATCAATGAAACTAAAAATTTTTATCCCACCTCTTGCTATGATTTGCCTCTTACTGGTCGCAGTACCTACCTCAGCACAAAATTACAGTGCTGCTTGGTCATTCAGTGATCCTTATACTAATACCTTTTCTTGCCAGTTAGACTATTACGACTCAATGTATTACGAAGAAACATATACGTTTGTTTTAAGAATAGAAATGACACAGCAAGCCCAAAATGACTATATACGCTTTTTGTTTTGCGATCTCCTCCTCGATAATAATGATTGGCTGTCATTCTCCCTCAGTGAGACTGAATTTAACAGTGTAGGTGATACAGAAACTTTTTATCTCGGATTTACACCTCATTCGGGTACTGCCTCCAGTGGTCAACTTTCTGTAAAATTGGTTTATAGAACCTACATTGTCGGCGCGACATATGACGGCTATAGAGTAGAAGATATTGGCCAAGTTACATTTTCGGAAAAACCCGCAGAAACGACATCGCCCGCAACGGAAGAACCTACAACGTCTCCTCCAAGAGGAATACCCGGTTATCCTATTGAGGGAATCCTCATCGGCTTGGTCTTAGGACTTATCGCAGTATTTTTCATACATCGAAATAAAAAAAGATAACTCACATAAATCAAATAAGTTCCTCAATCTCTCTTTTTTTTGAAAAGCCTAGTCGGCTTCTTCTAAAGCAACGGCTCGTATCCACGAGGAATCTAACCCTGCTATTCTGAGAGGAAAGCCTATGAAGAAAAACCTTTGCTTTGTTAACGCTTGAAGGTTATCTAATCCTTCGATTATTGGAATATCATTTCTAAGTAAGAAGTCATGTGTTGCCATGGAACCAGGTGCCTCAACAGAAATAGAGTCATCAATGCCCAGCATTTTTATTCTTTTTTCGTAAAGGTATTCAGCAGCATCAGGGGCTATGTAAGGGCGCTCTTCCATCTTGTAATTCTTAGAAGCAAATAGGAGAACTATATCTCCCTGATTGACTCCTTCTAAGTCATTAGGGCGAATAGACTCATTTGGTTTCTTATGAGTTAGAGCGATTACTAGGGCCTCACCGATGAAGTTTTCTAAAGGTAAAGATGCGATATCTTTTTCTCCTTTAAGATAATGTGAGGGGCCTTCAACGTGAGTCCCAATATGAGTTTCCGTCTCGACCCAGCACATATATGTATTATCCCCAGCGAAAATGAACTCTCTTAGTTCAAGACGCCGTAATTCAGTTCCATGCAGGTATGTTCCATCATGCTTTTCAATTCCAGGCTGTAATTTCTTTGAAAGGTCAACCAGCCTGACGTTTACTAAGTCAATCATTTTTTAACTTCCATATCTCTTGAATCTGTTACTCTAGAATGCGAGTTCCAGAAGTTATTAACATTTGCTTGAACTACTTTCATCAGACCCATAATGAATTCAGAAAACTGTGGATACACTTGTTCTGTTACAACGACTAAGAGAAATACACCAATAATTCCAAGAACCAAACTTAAAGGATAGTGAGCAAGCGTGTAAGAAAGAAGACCACTCTCGACCAGCCATATTTCAAATGCAATTCTAAAAACATTCGAAGCGTAAACAAAACCTATTATGAGTGCCAGGGATAGGATTTTTTTCTTCCAAGGTCCTCTAGGAACAAATAAGACAAGACCCACAAACACAACGATTGCTTGGATACCTGTACACTCTCTAATGATCTCGAAGTCGTTAATAAAGACTTTATTCCCGACAATTTGAGGACGATTAGGTATTAAAAACAAACGTTCTAGGAGTAAAGATGAATGAAATGCTGTTAGAACTTTTAGGTAGAAATAATCGGAAATATAATAAAATACAAGAATGAATAAGGATACAAAGACAAGATAAAGGACATATTTCCTGTTTTGTGTGAACATGCCTGCAAACCTCAGAGGTTTCTACTGTGAGATTTATTTTAGTGGTTTTAGCTATATTTGTACTTTTTCTTGGAATGCTAGCATATTATTTTGGAAACCGATTGATAGGCGAAATCATCGTACTTATTGGAACATCTCTTTTCATTATTGGGATTATTGCTGCCAAAAATTTTCAGTTGTCTGTAGAGGATAATAACCAATGACCTTATATCAAAGTAAAAGTTTAAGTTCATGTAGTAGTCGCATATGTTTCTTGTAGGGGGATTATGATTGGGCAAACTTATTGAGATTCGTTGGCATGGACGTGGTGGACAAGGTGCAGTCACAGCAGCACAGATTTTAGCTGAAGCCGCATATTTAGAGGGGTACAAAGGCGTTCAAGCGTTCCCTTACTTCGGTGCCGAACGAAGAGGCGCACCAATCATGGCATTCACAAGAATTTCTGACGAAGAAATTCGTGTTCGCTCACAAATCTACAATCCAGACTTCGTTGTAGTCTTAGATGCTACGCTAGTTGGATTGATGAAAGTGAATGAAGGGTTAAAGGAAGGAGGAACCCTCATTATCAACTCTTCAAAAAAATCAGATGAACTACGCATTAAAGGAAACTTTCGAATATATACCACGGATGTAACTACTGTAGCACAAGAATTGGGTTTAATAGTTGCTGGTATTCCTGTCCTCAACACACCAATCCTAGGGGCATTTTCAAAAATTACTGGATTAGTATCCCTTGAAACTCTAACGAAGATTATTGGGAAAAAGTGGCATGGGGAAATAGGAAAAAGAAATGCAGAAGCCGCAAAACTAACTTTCCAAAAAACGTTATGCTAACTGCAGTAAACTTCTAGTACAACCGATTTTTTCTGAAAACCTAAATAGTAGTGCAACAATAGAAACAAGATTAAATCTAAGATCCTATTTAGTCATGTGATTATTTCTTGCGATTTCTTTTTAAGAAGGTGAAAAACCTCATGGCAACTCCAAATACTTTTTCAAAAAAGAAGAAAACCAGTGAGTATGTGATACCTTTAAATGTACCGACAGAAGGTGAAGCAGGCGAAACTGGGACATGGAGAGCCCTTAGACCCGTTCTTATCCCTGAAAAATGTATAGGCTGCTTCAATTGTTGGTTATTTTGCCCTGAAATTGCGATCAAAAAAACGAATCCGATAGAAATCGATTTACGATTCTGCAAAGGTTGTGGAATTTGTGCTATGGAATGCCCAACTAAGGCTATAAAGATGGTGAAAGAGGAGGAGGAATGATGAGCCAAGAGGTAATTGCTACTGGAAATTCTGCAGCGGCATTAGCTGCAAAAATGGCCAAAGTACAAGTGATCTCAGCCTACCCCATTACACCACAAACAAGTATTGTTGAAACCCTCTCAGAGTGGGTCGAACGCGATGATTACCCTATAAGAGCACGATTCGTTAGAGTGGAATCTGAACATAGTGCATTGGCGGTAGTTACTGCGGCGAGTGCTACAGGCGTGAGAACATTTACTGCAACAAGTAGTCATGGACTTGCGTTAATGCACGAAGTCCTTCATTGGGCAGGAGGCGGAAGACTTCCTATTGTGATGGCAGTTGTTAATAGAGCCTTAGGTCCTCCTTGGAATGTATGGACGGACCACTCGGATTCACTATCTCAAAGAAACACAGGTTGGATTCAATTTTATGCTGATAATAATCAAGAAGTCTTCGATACAATAATTCAGGCGTATCGCATTTGTGAAGATCCAGAAGTGCTTTTACCCGCTATGATTTGCTTAGACGCATTTATTTTATCCCACACTGTAATGCCCTTTAGTGTCCCAAGTCAAGACGCTATAGATTCGTTTTTGCCTCCATATAAACCAGAACATGCCTATTTAGATCCCAATCGACCTGTTGGGTTATACCCGATGGTTTTCCCTGAGAGCGAACCCGGGTTTCCAGGTTATATGGATTTCCAATACTTGAGGCAAAAGGCAATGGAGAATGCGAGAAGAAAAATCTATGACGTGGATAAAGAGTTCGAAAAACTCTTCGGAAGATCGCATGGAGGCATGATACAGCCGTATAAGTGCGAAGGTGCAGAACTCGTGATACTTAGTATGGGCACGTTAGCTTCTGAATCAACCTTAGTTGTAGATAGTTTACGAGAGCAGGGATATAAAGTCGGAAGTGTGAAGATTCGCGTATTTCGCCCCTTTCCTAATGAAGAATTAAGAAATCTAGCAAAAAGTAAGCAAACACTCGTAGTATTAGATAGAAATATCTCATTTGGAAATGAAGGTTGTTTATTTACAGAAACAAAAGCGGCGCTATACAACCTTAAACAGAGGTCAGAGATCTTCGGATTTATTGTGGGGCTGGGCGGAAGAGACGTGACAAAAACACAGATAGAAGAAATCGTAAAAAGAGCAATTACTGCAACAGAATTGGGTGAAATGGGTCAAACTAAGTGGATTGGGCTGAGGTGAAAAAAATGGGTGTTATGACTCTTATTCCAGAGGAAGAATTCCTTTTTGGAGGTAATAGAGCATGTCCTGGTTGTGGTGGGGTTATTGCATTACGTACAGCCATCAAAGCCTTAGGAAACAACTGTATATTTGTTATTCCCGCTTCATGTGCGACCATAATCTCTGGTAAGTTTCCTGCAACCCCTTATAACTTCCCTGTCCTGAATATGCCTTTTGAAACCGCAGGAGCAGCAGCTTCTGGGGTTGTTGCGGCGTTAGAAGTTATGGAAAAAGACCAAGATATTACGGTAGTCGCATGGGCGGGCGACGGTGGAACTGCAGACATAGGTCTACAGGCTTTATCAGGAGCTGCTGAAAGAGGTACAAATTTTATCTATATTTGCTACGACAATGAGGCATATATGAATACAGGAAATCAGAGAAGCGGTGCAACACCCTTCGGTGCATTAACAACTACAACTCCCACAGGTAAATTTGAACTAAAAAAGGATATGCCAAGGATTATGGCAGCACACGATATTCCCTATATAGCTACAGCTTGTAGTGCATTTCCTGAAGACTTGTTTCAAAAGGTAAAGAAAGCTACAACTTTTAAAGGACCACGGTACATCCATATCTTGTCGATGTGCCCCACAGGTTGGAGATTTGACTCCAGCCTCTCCATTGCTGTCGGAAGAAAGGCTATATCAACAGGCATGTGGATTCTCTACGAGATTGAAAACGGACAACTTACACTCACAGGTAAGAGTAAATTTCTTATTGATCCAGCAAAAAGAGAACCTATTGAGGAATATCTGAAATTACAAGGCAGATTTGCACATATTTCCGATAAGGAAATCGAGTTAATTCATAAAATCAGAGAAGCAGAATGGTCTAAAATCTTATCGTGTACAGAATAAGTTGGTTAATGCAAATAGTTCGATCATAGTTCTTAACAACTATTTACTACTCCTTTGTCCTCTAATCTCCTTGGTTTTTGTTTGTGATAATAGCATAAAATTAAGATTGCCGTTAATTCTTTCAGATCAGCGCATCCATGATTCGCGAAGATATACTTGAAAATACAGCTGCAATATTTTCACCTGTTTTTGAACTCGTTTTGAAAAAAAATGACTTATCAAGACTTATAGATGATAAAAACTGATTAATTATATCATCTGGTATAATATCTTCTCCATTTTTTTTTGCAATATCATTTTTAGTTCCAATGAGCAAAATAACGGGGTTTTTAGTATGTTCTTTAATCAATTTTATCCACTCATGTAAATTGAGTAGACTTGAAATGCTTGTTAAATCGAAAGCTAGGATGACTCCATGAGCACCATTGCAATAAGTGGGGAGGAGAAAGCGAAACCTTTTTTCCCCGCCGAAATCCCAGACCTGAAGCTTAATTGTTTCATCAAACGTGTGGTTTGCTTCACATATAAGAAAACCTACACCGATGGTCATCTTTGTGTCGACATTGAACTTTCCAGTGGCATGCCTGTTTATTAAAGTAGTCTTCCCTACACCGCCTTCGCCAGCTACAATTACCTTAAAAATATAAGTACGTTTCTTGTTAACTTTCACATTTGTTTGGTGGATTTCTTTTGCGCGCGCCAATCTGGATACCCTTTGAAAATTTATTCCTAATCTTATTTGAATTAAGAATAGATAAAAAGAATCTGGTAAAACTCTCCGTTTAATTAAGAATAGATAAAAAGAATCTGGTAAAACTCTCCGCAACACAATCAGTTATTATGTCGGGAGCTCCATTAAGGATTATTATATACAAATGCAATTGGCAGATCATGGGCAAAATATCTTAAGCACTCAAGTTTCTTTTTTAGTTCCGTGTTTTCTTTGAGCTCATTCATAATGTACAAAACCATACACCCTTTATAAATTACTTTTATCCCAGCTATAGTGACTTACTTACGCATCAAGTTCACCCCTTGAAAGTGAGATATATGACAGTTCAAGAAATCTCGATAGACGATATCTTCATAGATTCCTTTCTTATTCCTGAATCCTGCGAAATTGATGACTGGGTGATTTCTCATATCGATTTTATCACCTTTGAACTCGATGCCTTGCGTGATAAGGTTCGAAGAATGTACTAAATATGTGGAGTTTATTAATGAACCGTAATACAATGTAGGGAGAATTCGATCACCATGATTCAGACCGTCAAATTCCGAATGTATCCCGATGAGGCACAAGAACATCAGTTACACGAGATCTTTACCATCTATAACCGGATGAAACGCATCGGCTATAACCTGTTGTTTCATGGTGAGAATTACATGGCAGAACGTTTCGGCGAGGGTAAAACCATTCAGCAGTGTTTGATGCGTCTGTGTCATAACAACCCCTATGTTGGCACTATTTTGAGTAACAACATAGCAACACTGGAACAACAAAAGACCTGGTTGGAAAAACGACGCAAACGCATGACACAGCAACTAAAAGTAATTAACAAGAAAATCAATGAAATAAAGGAACAAGATACACATGACAGACGGTTAAAAGGCTTATACGCCCGCAGATCCTCGATAATGGCTAAACTACACAATTTGCACCTCGAACCCGTAGTATTCGGCACAAAGAAATTATTCAGGGAGAGAATACGCGGTAACATAACTAGAGACGAGTTCAGGATACAACGGGACTCTTCCTTCAGCTGTACCGGAAAGAAACAACATGGAGTGAAAAATCTGAATATCAAGGTATTGCCCGATAAGACAGTCAAGATACGAACCTTTTCCAAGCAAAAAGGACGCAAATGGCTGTTCATCCTTATATCCGTAAATTCCGTGCAGTTGAAGTGGTTTCAGCAAATTCTTAATGCCGACAAATATACGTTGACCGTGAAAAGGAAGCTCTTCAAGGGGAAGGTGCGCTATTTCGTTCATATATCTTATGAGATTACTGAACCCGCACCACATTACGGCTATGAACATGGTGCAATCGGGTTAGATTTTAATTATAATTTTGTGGCTTTAACCAATGTAGATCAGCACGGTAATATGCTCTCCTCTCATCGCATCTCGTTTGGCAACCTTCACAGCTATCGAACCGATAAGCGTAACGATTATATCTCTTATAAAATGGATAAAGTCGTCAATTATTGCATCAATAAGGGCAAGGGAATCGTGGTCGAGGATTTACAGTTCGATCAAGAATTTTCCTATAACAAAAAACGTAATCGAAAATTGAGCAATTTGAAGACCACCGCCTTGCAATTATTGGAGAGGAAGTGTAAAAAGCGCGGTGTGTCCTTTCGAAAAGTATTTCCAGGATACACCTCCCTCATCGGGAAATACAAATATTCAGGATTACATAATTTGACAGTACATTATCTTGCAAGTTATGTAATAGCTCGAAGAGGTCTGGGTTTCAAGGAAACAATTCCAGCCATCTACGATTGGGTGCTCTCACATGTCGGGGAGTTCATCGATCCCCGTGTGAAAAAGAGCAGTCCTTACCGTACATGGTCGATGATCCATGACCTCTTTGAGCATAGCGGGATAACTTCCTTCAAGACTGCTAAGATACTGCGAAAAACGGTATTAATGAGGCATGTCTTGCACTCGGTGACGAGCGCACAGCCCGATAACCTTAAGGCTGGTTCTTCCTTCTTGAAAGCAGGGAGAATTGATGATTATCATAAAATGTGGATTTGTGTGAAAAATCACACTTATTTATAAATAATTGTAAGGTTTTAAGCATAACATTTATCTTTGAGTTAGAAGATGTACAATAAAAATCTCTTTGGTAGCTATCGTGATCTATATGACGAAACATGACAAGCCACTTATTACAACAAATCAATTTGGAACTAGTTCATTAATTTCTTATTTGTTTGATCAAGAAATGCTAAAAGAATCTGTTAATCTACGATATGTAAAGAATGAAGAATAGATCG